>Ga0126342_10020032_pt1 | contig 11293 bp, 14 predicted proteins | sample Cyp1metagenome_FD_92528 | JGI IMG/M metagenome (GOLD analysis project Ga0126342, IMG submission 92528) | Coral microbial communities from Lord Howe Island, Old Settlement Bay, Australia - Cyphastrea 1 metagenome | ecosystem: Host-associated > Invertebrates > Cnidaria > Coral ...
TAGATAGATAGATAGATAGATAGATAGATAGATAGATAGATAGATAGATAGATATATAGATAGATAAGATAGATAGATAGATAGATAGATAGATAGATAGATAGATAGATAGACAGATAGACAGATCGATAGATAGATTAGATAGATAGATAGATAGATAGATAGATAGATAGATAGATAGATAGTTAGATAGATAGATAGATGGATTGGATTGGATTGGATTGGATTGGATTGGATTGGATTGGATTGGATAGGATAGGATAGGGTAGGATAGGATAGACTCCAAAGGGTGGTAAAGAAACAACCCTAGTATAACAGTATACCCTAGGTTGGACCCCAGGAATATCATGGCGCATCCTTGGGCTCCACAAAGACGTTCCTCTTGGTTTCTAGGGATCAGTAGGGTGCAACCAACAAGGTTCTCTTAGAACCTCCAATTCCAGGACAGTTTAATTTTGACTCATTTAATCTCATCTAATCCCTCAATTTATTTACGATAGACCAACATTACCTAATATTGATTATCCGTGTTCCGCGTTGAATTCGCTGCAAATTGGGGTTCATCCCCCATTTTTGCACAAGCCTGTATAAACATGGATACAGATACAGCATATAAATGATAGTAAATGACAATATGTAACTACTACCATTAACTACCTATCTAGCTACCTATATCTAGCTACATGCTTCTCGTGCGCCGTTCTGTTCCGGCTGCCTCCAAGGTCATCCGTGGCAGGTGTCGTAAGACCCAGAACCGAAAGCACTACGCCAAAGGCAAGCCTGAGAGCTTCAAGGTCGTGACCCCCCGTTATAGATTGGTTTACGATCCCCATGAGTGTGGCAAACCCAATGTCATAAACTATCCACAAAAGCACATGGATGGTAAAAAACATGTAAAAACCATCCCACAAATCGTATAAGTTTATTGTTGGGTTGCCCAAATTACGGGTAACTATAGGTAATTTACCAGTAACTTCCGGGTGACGGAAGTTTCGAGGGGGGGATGCCCAAAGGAAAAGGGTAAGCCTAGAGGAACGCATCCTGACCGCCTGCTTGTCACAGCCGTTGGCTGCGTCATTTTTTGGAACTCTTTCTCTTGTCAACTCTTTCTGGTGCCAAATGTTTGTCTGGACGTCTTTTTCTCCTTGACATGTCTTTCTCTCGACATCCTTGTCTGATGATGCCACTTTCTCTTGATCCGGTTTGCCTTTGAAATCTCTTGCTCTTGGCAGCCCTTCCTGTTGACAGCTCCGAAGCTCGAGACCTGGCACACTCTTCTCTCCTGACAATCATTTTCTCTTCAGCCGCTGACCTTTGACATTTCTTTTTCTTGGCATCCCTATATTTTGGCATCTCTTTTGCTTGAGACCTTCTTGACATTTCCTTCTCTCGACACACCATTCTCTTGACACGGTTTTCTCTTGACACCTTGTCTTGAGACCTCTTGGGCGGACCTTCTGTCGGCGGTCTTTCATTTTCAGGTATTTCTCTTGGCATCTCTTTCTCCGGGCATCTCATTCTTTTGACTTATCCTTCTTCATATTTTTCTTGGGACCTCTGTGTTTTGGCGGCTCATTGTCGTGACATGCTTTTGTGTTTGTGTGCACCTTGATGCAGCCACTCCAAGACGATTTATGACGCCCAGCTGCAAAAGACCATAGAACTACCACGCAGCCGCAGCACCTACGAACCTTGATGCAGCCCCTCCATTGCGATCTCACTTCCCTACTCTCTTCACTTCCCTACTACTTTCTGCACATTTGAATTCCGTGTCACGGACTTTCGACTTCCTTTGATCATAAACCGTCATAAACCCTAGCTGCCCTAGCTATTTGAGTTACAGGCAAACCAACTTAGCAATCTATGGGGCACCACCTTGCAGGATGCAAACCGGCCGGTAATCAGATTTCCTATTGATTTCCCATTTATGTTCCCGTCCCATTGAAACCTCCATTTACACATCGATCTTCCCATTCATTTTCGCCCTGAAACCCATCCCTGGTTCGTCGCTAGTAGCCTCACCGGAAGTATGCTCACCACACCAGGTTCATGGGAAAAAATAACAAAACATATGATCAATGGTAATTTCAGGATCCTAAAATGGAGGTACGTTAGTCCCATATTTCTGGCCATAGAAATTGTGAGGATATTCCCTGGAATTTAGGCCTGAAAAATAGGCCTTATATATGGTAGGTACCTCCAATTTATACAGGTTCCACATGATCAATGGTAATTTCAGATAATTTCAGGATCCTAAATGACCATAGATATGAAAATATGGGTATGGATCAATACCTATGAAAATACCATTTTTAGTGGGTTATTCACATCCATTTTAACCCAGCTATTTTGATGTGAACTACAGGGGTACTATTGGTTTTGACACATCCCCATAGGTAAATTTGGGGAAAATGCCTGGCTTTAATAAGGATTTCACCCAACAGAAATACATTTAACCATCAAATATTGTTTATGGCCTTGGGGTTTACGACATTATATAAATGGGGATGTTCAAGTCCCCCCATATCTGAAATCCCAGCTGCAAGTCCTGCGCCGTGAAGTCTGCCGCATCCGTGGCCCAGCCGGCGCTGACCCAGGAGGCGCCCTTCGTTGCGACGCCATCCGCCCAGCCCACGGGTGGCTGGGCCGGGACGCCGCAGTCCTTTTTGACCGTGTAGATCCGCAGTCCGGGTATCGAAAGCATGGGAAATACCGTAGAAAATGCCATGAAAATGCTGCTTCATTGCTTCAATCTCTCAGAAAATGCTAGTTAAACATAGTTTAAACTGTTAAACCATCAAAAATGCTGCTGCAAAAATGCCTGCAAACATGATGATTTAAGCCACAATCATGGTGGTAAAATGGTGGTAGAATGGTGGTACAATACCGAGCATGTTGATCCAATTTGGTATACAACATGTATAGTATACCACCAACAATAAGGAGCACTATCCAATAATGTGTCAATATAATTTTGCCTTTCTTTTTCGGGTTATAAAACACCAACAATATAGTATCCAACCAACACTTGATCCATTAGTGTGTGATCAAGACGAACGGGAGGTTGAATGAGATTTACCATTAATAGTGGATAATCATTGGGTTGATCGGAAGTCACGGATTTTATCCTCTGATAATTTAACAGTTTGCCATGGAAAAACAACATGTTTAATAGGTAAATCATCAAACTAAATGAGCGTTTTCCATAGCTATGTTAATCTACCAGAGGGTGATGATGGGGATAGCCGGGGTAGCCATGTTTTTTGTTGTTCATGACTATAGCAAGCTGCAGAATAGTTGGACACTTGGAAACTATCGGAAACAAATCGGTACCAAAAGCATCGCCAAATTGGGGTTTAACCATGAACAATCGAGTTTTTTTTGAAGTTGTATAGAGATTTACTGGAATAATTATCTTACCTTGCTAACAATGGGGTTTACTGGGGTTGAACCAACCCATTCATGATTATACAATGGGATATACATAGCCATAAATAGCCAACGTGTTATGATATCTGGCTGTGTCTGAATATGGAACCATGAAACATAGGGCATTAACAAACACAAATAAGGTAGAATTCGGTAGTACAATGTGGGATATAACTAACCACATAAAATCTTCGGGGGCATCTGAAAACTTGGCATGTCATCCATGGATTGATGACCTGGCTTGACTCTAACGTTTTCGGTGAACCCTGGAATTTTCAGCAGCCCATGAGTTTATCAATCTGATAATCTGGGTCAAAATTCGTTTTTGTTTGTTGGATAGCCACCAAAAAGATGTTTTTGTTGGTGGTTTCCGCTGATTTTTCTGGTGATTAGCATCCTCCCTACGGAAAGACTGCGGTTATCCAACTTTCAGAGGATCTGAATTTGGCGGAATTGGTGTAGGTTTCGTTGAAGCGAATCCTAAGGCAACACTTTGTGTTGATCGTTGGGGATGAGTTTTATTTGCACATATTCTAATATTGGGGAGTCTTGCGGGGAGCTTTTCAAGATGATCTGACTTTCAATGGCAAACTGAAGAACTTTTTGAAGCAGCAGAACTTCAAGGAATGGTGAACAGAAATGACATAAATGAAGAACTTTTGGACCTAGAGGCTCTGAAGACGATAATTAGAGAGTCAACCACCTTCAACAGTTTACCCTCTGGTCAACATACATAATTAACTATGGAAGATGACCATTTTTAATGGGAAAACTCACTATTTAACAATGGCCAGTTTTTCAGCATCGAAGTCCGGGATTCTTCACCAGCTGACAGCAGCTACCGAGCTACCTCCAATGGTTAATTGACATGGGATAATGATGGTTAATAGTGGTTAATAGTGGATTTTCCCATTAAGAATGGTGATTTTCCATAGCTATGTTAGTTTACCAGTGGATAATAGTGGTTAATGATGGTTAATAGTGGTTAATACTGGGATATGAATGATATATACCATATAAAACCCTATCTGGTTGGTGGTGCAATAACCATCTTGAAAAATATGACTTCGTCAATGGGAAGGGTGACATCCCATATATGAAATGGTAAATAAAATTCATGTTTGAAACCACCAACCAATGTTTATTCTCCGTTTCCATACGAAAATGGCCACAAATTGGCCATATCCCCCCATGTTTGGATACAAACCCCTTTCACAGTCAGATACATATCCAGCTACATCCTGCTACATCCCCATCAGAAAAAAAAAACTGTTTTGGTTGGTTAAACCCCATGAAAGCTCAGGAAAATCCCATGAAATCAGCATAAGTTCTATCCATTTTCATCCATTTTCTATCATAGGTCGCAATCCAAACTGCGGCCTACTGGCTTCGCTGGGTCCTTGAGAGCCATGATCCGATCCGAACCCTGAAGACCTTGACCCTGTACCAAGGGGGTGGTGCACGTCGCACCCAGGCGGCAGGAAATCAAATCCTGAGTGGCTGCCAGGTGGGAGTTATGGCTGGTTTAATGGCTTAAGTATGCTGAAGTCATGGACAAATCATGATTTTATCATGGGAAAAAGCGTTCAGAACAATGCGACTATGATGGGAATTTTCACCAACACAACTGGGGATCTATCCGACTGAATGGGATGGATATGTACTTGGGAATGGGGAATAGAATGATGAAATAAAACTAATAAATGACGGCAGGGACCCTGAGAATTGGTGGGATGGAACTGGTTATTTTCCATGACTATTTCATGGTTATGAATGGAATTTAAGCAGCAATAGGTGGGATTGTACCAGCAGAAATGGATAATGGGGATTTATCATCTCAACGACAGCGACCCTGAGAATAATTGGCTAAAATTTGGAGGAAAGCAGTCTTCCAAGCCCCTAGTTAGCAAGGTCTGTGATGCTAAGACCTCCAAAACCACAGCTGTCAATCATTTCTGGGTATTAAGATGTATTAAGAATCAATCTGGAGGTGCCACAAGTGTGACCCAGACCAAGTTGCAGGTCATGTATGAAGCCCTTGGGGTGACGAAATGTGTTTGAAGCCATGGTTTCAATGTCCGGTTATCCAAGCTTTGACTTCTACACTTTGAAAGCAGGCAGAAAAACAACGGTTTCAGGTGATCATGGGGCTCACCATGGCAAATACCATGATCATCCATGATCATCTTTTGTTGTCCCATTCTAGGCACCAAATGGCCTGCCATTTGAAGACTATGGCAATCTATGGCACACTGGCCACTGGATCATCCCGAGACTAACTAAAAAAATCGAATTTTGATGTGTTTGTTCATCGAAATTTCAATTTTGGGTACCCTTAAACCATGGGTTTGCCTTGAAAAAAAATGAACAGTTTGGGATGATTTGGGGGCTAAGAAGATTGCTGGAAGTTGCACCCGGATTTTGCCCAAACTTTACTGTACCAAAAGAAGTGTTACCTGTTACTTTCAAACGTGACCCAAACTTGACCCATGAAGAAACAGGACTTTACCCAAACCAATGTGAGGTTTCCTAAAATGGGCCCCTAAACCATCCATTCTAATCGGATTTTCCATTATAAAACATCCACTTTGAAGTTCCCCCATTCATGAAAATCACCGTGTGTTTATTTTTCCCCAGCTTCAAAGGTGGGCAAAACAATGCCATAAACCATCCATTTGGGAATGGTGAACATACCACCGATAAAAATGGTAATGACTGGGGGATAGTTTATGGCATTGTTTTACCCACATAAATGATAAATCAATGGTAAATCAATGGTAAATCACCAATGATCTATGATAATCAATATAAATCAATGAAATTGTTTAACTCACATTATAACACATTATACGCATATTACTATAATATGTACCATTGTGAACCTGAATCTTCAAACTCCATCAGGTTTTCCCAGATATTTTTGATTGTATCCTTTCTGGGATAAGCACCAACAGTTTGTCCCCAGCTTCAAAGATGGGCTTGGGCCCAATGACCACCAGCCTCCCCGCAGGCGACAGGAAGTCGCCGCCGTCGTCCGCGCGCCACGAAGGACACGGCGTTGGCGTGATGCCGTCGGGGATGCGGTACTGTTGCCCTGGCAACACCGGAAAAAACGATGGAACTAGTTCAATTGTGGTAAAATCACGGTGTGCAGTATATAATAGTATATATATATATATATTTTTTTGGATATTGAAGTTGTTTATCCAGGTTACTATCTAGGAAAGAAAAGGGAAAAAGTACAATGGTTACAAACTTTAGGTCCAATTTTTTTGATCTGAATTCGGTGCCAAACAATCTTTAGTACCTTGGCCATGGTGGCTGGACATAGCGCTCTCAGTACAGACTTCAAATTCGATTGAACGCAGCGCGTTTAGGGTGTACCTATGAAATTGATGTAAACAAATGTCAATGTGCATATGTCAATTTAATAATATATATTATATAACGTACAATATATATATAATCACACATATATATATATACGTATATTGAGAGAGAGAGAGAGAAACAATAAAGATAATATTTCTCCAATTTGTCCCATGCAGCGGCCTGGAGCGATGTTCCAAGTCCTGCGAACCGGACCGCACCAGCACAAGTTGTAGACGCCGCCCTCCATGATCAACGGAACACCGTAGTAGGAATACCTCAAATCGCCATGAATCACCCATGTTCATGGCGTTACGAACCAAAAATGAACCAAAAATGAAGGTGCGAGCATCAAAATGTAGGGATTTCACCACGCAATGCATGGACTTAAGATGACTTACGGAAAATCCTGCGTTGAAACCGTTTTATGCATTCAAATGCATGAGTTTCCTGCAAATGTTCACTTCAAGTGCCTTCAACCACCTCTTAGATATATACTGGCTGCGGCTTCAAACCCCAAAAAAAAACATGATATGACAGGAACAGTATGATACAGTATGCAATGGGTCTGCACGTGGCAAAGATGAACAGAATGGATTTGTATACTTTCGGTTTAGGTATTTAACCATACTCATCTAGGCTTGCTCTGATGTAATCGTGATGACTCAGCCATGGCTTGAAGAAGGCAGTTCTGGAAATGTTATTTGGAGGGTTCCAACCCACCATCAGTCGGGGGAGCGCGAAGGAAGGGCTTAAAGGTTCAATAACAGGGCTTGGAAAGGAAAACACGTTTTCGGAACAGAACATCACAGAACATGTTTGCTTCCCAGTGTCACGAAATGAAGTTTGAGCACAAGCTTGTCCATGGTTAAGCATCACACACGCGCTACTTCTTGCAACCACCCAATGGTCTCACTACTTGGGACATCTTGGGACCAAATGCTGATCATTTGGGCTGACTGAGCATCAACATCTCACTGTTCAAAAGTCAACTTATGATTTGTCTACCCTCTGGTAAACTAACAGTTTGCTATGGAACATCACCATTTTTAATGGGAAAACTCACTATAAATGGCCATTTTCAATAGCTATGTTAAATTACCAGAGGGTATATATTCTGTTCCATCTTTTCCGTACTTGTTGGGTTCTCCAACTCCCTGGTTGGCGCTGATTTTCGCAAGAAAGCTGCGTACGCAAAGACTTGTTGTAGGGCTCCTTAGCTCTGCCGGAAAAGGGGGGCTCATCAAAAATAAAACACCTACTTCTGGTACAGATCTACCAAATTAGAACTCAACAAAAACAATCAAAACATCCACTAACACCCACTTTTTCCGCAACAAACACATCCAAACACATCCTGGTAGCATGCTGTTGGTTGGTTGGCAATTTCTTGGATTTCTGGGTTTTTGCAAGTTCAACATCATATAAACATCATATAAACATCATATAAACAGGTTTTTCCATGGTTTTTGTGTGTTTTTTCCCATGGTTTTTCCATCAGCTGCCGAGCTTCCGAGACCCCCAGGTTGGGAAAGTCCACCAAGCCCGGCGGATCCGCCAGCGACTGTCTGCGCCAGAAGCAGCCGCGGTCGTCCGCAGGGAGCACCACCAGGCGGGAACCGTCTTCCAAGGCGTGGCCGGCGAAGTGTTCGATGACCTAAACATGGGGGATCCCGGAGTCAAAAACCCATGGGAAAACATGGGGGATGTTGATGAACTATGACCTCCGGATCCGGAATTTCTTGGAAAACATGGGGGATTTGGATGAACTTAGGGATGTTGATCCAACTTTAGGGGATTTTGATATACTTAAGTGACTTTCTTGCATGATCCAATGATTCACTTTTTCTGTGACATGACTTCTCTTATGAGGAAATTGGGGCATGTTAAACGGCACGTTTGTCAGCTTGACACGCGACACTTGAGAGATATCATGTCAGCATGACAATGAGGATGTGTGACTTGCAATGATGACCAAACATTTACTGCAAGGAAACCAGCCAACAAGCTGGTAAACAACAAAAACACGCAGCACGGGTATGAAAAGCATGTCTTTCTCATTTTGTAGCTTCTGTCCCTCTTGTAGGTTGTGTCCTTAGCCTTCTTGTTTGAATACCTGGAGTGAACAAATGTATACCCCATCTGGCCCCATCCTGGTTTGCTCAGCCAGCCATGACCATTGATCATCTGTCTCCAAGCCCCTTCAATGATGGCTTCCAAAGCTACCCATCAAGGGGGTTGCCCTACAAACCAACTTGTTTGGTGTCACCTCGTTATTTTTCTGGTCCTTCAATCTTGTTGGGGATGAATTGGAACCCATGAAAATAACCTGGGATCAGGACCCATTTCAGCCATTGCCAAGGAACGCATGGCAAACCCGTTCTGCAGGTCATGTTGCTGTCACGCTGCACCACTGAGGGTCCAGCCTGGGAGGTAGTAGCTATGGAACTCCATGGTTTTCCTATTCGGACATGACCTACACATGGTGGATTTTCCATGTCCATATCTTAAACAAACAGAGTGTATCCCTTTTAGGGGGGGATAGCGGTTCTCAAAAGCATTCGAACACACATTCGCCAATGATTCACCAAACGTTCCGAGTCAATTTTTCTCATTTTCTATGGCCCAAGCTGCAGCCACGGAAACCCTTAGATATCCTGCCACAAAAAAACATCTTTTGTAGCGTGTTGGTATAGACCACCATTTATAGTAAAACAGGATAAGTTGCCTTATATAGCTGGATCCATGTTGAACCTCAAAGCCCGGATATAAATCGTTGGTTTCGTTTCTCCTTTTATTCCCTCGTTGGATTCCCAGATTTTGGGAATTGTCCCCAGGTCATCCCAGGTCCGCCATCTGCATCCCGACCAGCCCAGGCGCCACGTGCAGTGCACCAAGCCGAGTCCTGAAGTCTCCCTCCGCGCTACAGCTGGACTCGGTGCCGTTGCACCAGCAGAGGCTGTAGCTGGCGCCCGGGGCAACCATAGAGTTTAAGCTGATGTCATAGGCCCGGCCCTGACCTCACCATGGGACATCATTGGACCCATGGGAGGTTTGTTGCGGCCGTGGAACTATGTATACACATGTGTGTACATAGGTATATCATATTAACATAAACATGCATATGCATGTATGTATGTATGCATGCATGCATGCATGTATGCTATGCTATGCTATGCTGTGCTGTGCTGTGCTGTGCAATGCAATGCAATGCAATGCAATGCAATGCAATGTAATGTAATGTAATGTAATGTATGTATGTAATGGTATGGTATGGTATGGTATGGTATGTTATGTGATGTTATGTTATGTTGTGTATGTATGTGTGTATGTGTGTATGTGTTTATGTATGAATGTATGAATGTATGAATGTATGAATGTATGAATGTAGGTATGTAGGTATGTAGGAATGTATGAATGTATGAATGTATGAATGTATAAATGTATGTATGTATGGATGGATGCATGCATGCATGCATGCATGTATGTAATTGTATGTATGTAATGATATGTATATACAAATATATATGTATAAATATATATATGTATATGTATATGTATATACATATGTGTGTGTGTGCGCGGGTGTGTGTGTGTGTGTGCGTGCATACATTTAACTGAAATCACATATCCAAAAACATGAGTATATACATATAAAATCATATAAATAGAGCATTCCAATTCATTCCATGGTTTTCCCGCGCAATTTGCTTTCATCCAATTCTGGGAATGCCTTCCCCAAAACATGAACTCCCTTGAATTTTAGGGACCCTAACGCATAATTTGATCCAATACGAATGCAATATCCATGGTCAATTAGAAGTAGGGCCGGTACCTCCATGTTAATAACAGTATTGCACAGCGAGTAGACTCCAACATATACCAGTCATGTCTGGCCCATCTATCTCTCCATTGTTTTGTACATGTTTTAATGGAGTTCAAAGAATAATCACACCACCCATCGCTGCCGTGGGCAATGTATAATGTATGTATATATTATAAATATGTGTATATGTATATATATATATATATATGTGCGTGTAAATTAAATAGATATATATGTATATATAGGTATCTAGCTGAATTATAGTAATTAATTCACTAACCAGAAATTCTAAAGTAGCTGAAATAATGGCATTATTCATGATGATGATGATTCCCCTTAATTGCTAACAATCTTTCCAATGACGTCACATTGAGGGCATTAAAAATCATCCAGACTGATATACATATAATGTTGTCAACATGCAAAACCCAATCATAAACCACCGATTTGGGTATCGTTTCAATCCCCATTTCCGGAAAGTGAGTGTCGATGGTTTGCCGTCAAGTTTACCGCAGTTGTGCCTAACAATTGCACGCAAAATATAAGTAAATAATCCCTTCCTCCTAATACTAAACGTCCCCCTAATACTAAAAACAGGCATCCATCTCCAATTTCCGAAAATTTCAGTTTGGCCAATTTGACTTTTAATTGATCCCCTTTAAAAAACAA
>Ga0126342_10020033_pt1 | contig 11292 bp, 13 predicted proteins | sample Cyp1metagenome_FD_92528 | JGI IMG/M metagenome (GOLD analysis project Ga0126342, IMG submission 92528) | Coral microbial communities from Lord Howe Island, Old Settlement Bay, Australia - Cyphastrea 1 metagenome | ecosystem: Host-associated > Invertebrates > Cnidaria > Coral ...
ATTCGACGAAGCACCCCTTCCTTGGTTCAAAGAAGAACCCCCCCCTTTTCAACCCCCCTTCTCCCCCTTCTTCTACTTCGGTGAAGGGAGGCAACCCCCTTCAAAGAAGTCACCCCCCTTGAACAAACTTCCCTCCCCTTCAAAGAAACCCAAACCCCCTTCAACAAGTAGGGGACCCCTACCCTATCGGGGCGGAAGGCCCAAGCTGGATCTCCTCCTGGTCAATGCCGTCCAACTGCAGTGAGCATGAGGTAAACGGTTGGCACCAACTTCAACACCTGACTGCCAGATGCTGGAGGGTGCACATTGTCTCCTCGATGGTTTGCATACTCACGGGCAACAAGTCTTGCCCTGCGCATCCACCTTCTCCGGACCAAAGCTGTTTTGATCTTCCAGTCTTTGATGCGCCAATCATAGCCCATTGAGTGGTCAGCAGCTCCAACTCATAGTCCTTCAAGGCAAGTTTTTCGATGACACCAATTTCCTGAAGTTTGTCGACCTCAACCTCATCCACCAAACGATCCACCTGTGGAAATGGCTCAGGCGGTGATCTCGACAATGGATCATCAGACCACAAAGCTTCGAGTTCACTCACATCCTTGACCTTCTCTTCAATCACCTCTGCATCCTCAGACTCCCATGCCTTCACAAAGTCAACATTGATGACATGGTCCAAGTGGTGGTAGGTCCCGTTGGCAACCTTAACTTCCACCAGTCGCCTCTCAACCATCTCAATCCTTCTCAAAACCTTTTCACCTGGTTTCATCCCCTTAGCTGAAGGTGTCTCCACAGTCGATACTGCAGCTCCAACTTCTGCCGGTCTGGCTGAAAACGCTCGTGGGGAAGGTCTTGCCAAGAGATTGGCATTCATTGGTTGGGATGCCTCTGAAGATGCCATTCAAAGTTTTTGTCCTTGTTGTGGGGCCACTGCAATCTCCTCAACAATGACTCCAGATCCTGGTGGCGTTTGTTCGGGAAGTTTTGCACACGTTTCTTGAACCTCTTGTTGAGTTTCCAATCGTCCTTGTCGCGCACGAGCATAGGTCATCACCACATCGGCCTTCTCATCAGCAAAACGTCTTTCCACTTCGCTAAGCTTTGGAAACAGTCGACCACGTTGCCTCTGTTGGGTGGATTTTTTTCTTTGTTGGAACCGTCCTTCCACCAAAGTTGGTCTGATACACGAAACTGTGGGTCTGCAAACCAGTGTGCTAGACAAGGAGGTTGGCCCAGGGGCAGTCTAGACGTCGAATGCTGCTGCTCAGCCAATGACCCAAACAGTTTGATTCTCAATTGCCGAAGAACAAACAATTTTTCCACTTTGCATCGAGGCCTGTCTTGTCACTCACATCCACCACCAAAGTATAAAGCAAGTTGGCTGGTGCGCTGGATGCTGTTCTCAGCCAATGATTTTCCAGCTGGGTCTTCCATTTTGGTTGTAAAAATCCGTGCTTTCAATCCAAACGCATGTCTTGAAGTAATCAGCAATGATGGTTGTCAAGATCTGCCTGATGGTCGGCTCGTGGTCCCCATGAAAATCAACTTCGGCATATTCAAGACCCTAGACTTACAAGAAGCTCAGTTTTGGATTAGTATCACTCCGGGATACCCAACTGGCTGCGGGTCAAACCAGCCAAGGAGTTCCTTTATCATCAGGTGTTCCCTTTTGGGTGTGGGTCCAAACCATGTTTCTTCTTCGCCATGCAAAAGTCTATGGAAATGAACGGAATGCTCTTCGCTCCAAGGCCCGTAAAGAGTATGAGTCAGCTCATGTAACTTCTCCCACTTCTGGTCTGGAGGTTTCACCAAGGCCTATGCGTTGGGGTGCCTCGCAACCACTCTTTGAGTCTGGGCAATTGTTGACTGGCAGCCCAGCGGCTCAAGTGCCTTCCGATGCTGGCACAACCTCCTGTAGCATTCTGTGCCAAGCATCCTGTAGCACTTTGCCTTGCTGCCCGCTCGGCCCACACCATGGAAACTAAAGGCTGCTTTCCAGATTCCACGTTGCCAAGCTGCCATCTCCTGTCAAAACGTTGCCATCAACCTCGATCTGAGGTGGCAGCACTTCACCAACCACAATTTTTCCTTCTTGTGGCACTTGTAGTTGAGATCGTTCTTCAAGCGGTACCCCCCGTCTTTCCTTGGTTCCTTCATCACCTTCGGGAACTTCAGGAGGGAGTTCACGCACTTGTTGCCCCGGGAGAATATCACGTATATACCTTTGCAATACATCTTCGATTCGAACTTTGAACCCGCAGAAAAGGAGATGAGCGCTTCTGATCTCAACTTGGTTCTACGATCACCTCAAGGATCCCTACATGGATCACACCTTGGACAAGGTGTACCGATGCCTAGTGTTCCTGCAGGACTGCCACAGGCTCCGCAAGTACCGCGAGGAGGAGCCCCAGCAGGAGCCCCAGCTGACTTGACAGAGGTGGTGAAAATAGTTGGCTGCTGTTGAAGCAGCAAGAACTGCCACTGGTGCTGCGATGTGCTGCGGCCGCGCATTAGTCAGAGAGGAGGAAGGAACTCCACAAACTCATTCCCAAACCTTCGGTGTTTGCTCCAGAAGATAGAGAACAAGAGGTTGCATAATGGAGAGATTGGCACTGTTTTTTTTGAAGCAGTACTGCGCAGTCAGCGACAACAAGTTCGAGGACGACATTGCCTATGTGGAAGGGAACAATGCAACTGAAGTTGGCATAGACTTTTTGGGTTCCCATACAGTTTCCTCAATTGCCTCTTACAAGGACGTTTTCCCAGTTTGGTTCGCGGTGTGGATAGATCGAATGGAATTGAAACTCTACGTCAACTATTTAAACTGCCAGCCTCGTGCCCGCAACCGCACGATGTTGATGCTCCAGGGCGTCATGTCAAATCCGAGTTTTGTGATGAAGAACTCGATCATGTCCCAGTTATGGAGACTTGAGGAGCAGTCCGTTCAGTTCGAGAACATAAGTGGAAAACTAACTGATGAGATGAAGGCAGCAGTGGTGCTCAAGTGCGTGAACGGTCTACCGAAAGCCCACGTGAACCTCAGCCTCAACAAACCCAGCTGCCACCACGAAATGAACAAATACTGTGAGCAGTTTTCCGTACTCACCTCAAACTTCTGCAGGTCCCTCTGGTTTGGCGCCCTTGGGGATAGACAGAGTGCCGGGAGTCAAAGCTGCTGGAAAGGGAAAAGGAAAGAGCAAAGATGGAAAAGGGAAGTCGAAGGAGCTGAAAAGCAAGGGCCAAACCGATGGCAAGCAGAACCAGTGGAACTCTACCTCATCAACTACGTGGAACACATTTTCAAAAGGTGGAAAAAATGGAGATCAGAGCGGCAAAGGCAAAAGCAAGAGCAAGACCAAGGATGCTGTGACCGGCTACAATTGTCGCAAAATTGGACACATGGCCAAAAATTGCTAGCGAAATCGAAAAGTTGGAAACCCTGATGCTTCGAGTACTGCTTTGTCGTCAGTGAATGGACACGAGGGTGCTGGCCCACCAACGGCAGTGAAAAGAGCGGCATTGGTTTCTGGAAAGGTTGGAGGGTCTCCGGAAATTTGCGACATGAGAGAAGATGCAACTTCGAGCTGGTGTCATTGCATGTGGTGAAAATTTACTACATCGATGAGGAAGACCATACCATGTCAGTCAGGAGCAGCACGTTTGGTGGTGAGACTGTCAACTCCTACGAGGTTGACACCATTGAAGTTGACATCATCACGGACTTTGGAGCAGATGCACCGACCTTTCCATGAAGTATGATTCATTGTGGACATTATGATGGTCAGCCAGTGGCATTGCAAGATGCTCAAGGCAGAGCAATTCCCGTGCTTTGCCCAGAGGTCGGTGCCAGTGGTTTTGGAAGACAAGAATGGGGCCGCGATACAGTTGAGAAACAACGTTGTCCTTTCTGATGAGATCAGTCAGCCCACTTTGAGTTTTGGCAGGCTGACGCATGCAGGATGGAGCATTTGCGTTCAGACCAATTTTTTTTTTCAATGGTGCTTACGAGATCCCATTGGATTTCCAGAGCAACAGCCTGATTGTCCGAGGCCATGTTCGAACAATTGGCGAACTCACTCCAGGTGCGCAGTCCTATGTTGACAACGCCTGTGGTTAGCATCGGGATGGAACTCGTTTGGTTGGAGTTCACCGGACTGGCCAATACCAGAACCCACTCTTCATCTAGGGCATTGACCACACCGTTTGGTGGTTAAGAACAACTTTGATCAAGAAAGATCATACATAGGTGATGGTGGAATAGTGTCGGAAAGTCTCGGAGATGGTGGAGAGCCAGACAGGTTCATCGAGGAGACACTTGGGAGAACAACAATGGTCACTTTCCTGACAGACGACTTCGAGGATGTCGAAACAATAGGTTTTAGAGTTGAGAGAAGTGAAGAACGAACCATGCGTGAGTTTCTTGAAAGAAAAATTCAACCGCTGCCCCACATCCCTGGGGACGAACAGTTGGAAATCGCTGTTGCGAAGGCCTCAGAGGCTAATATAAGGTTCCGCTGCCAGGCGCGGCTTCTCTGAAAGTCACAATGCGGCACGTAGATCACAGTTTGAAACACTCTAGTTTCTTCAAAGTACATGCCAAGTTCAAATTATTGTCACTGAACATCACTGAGCCACATCGTTTGGCATAAACAGAACTTGAAACAAGGTCCCTGGCACGTGAAATCAGTCGAATTTACAAAACATTTGGATGCCAAACTCAAATGCGTTCAGGACTTTTGATGGTTGATTTCAGTAGGTCAGATTTGGAACCTTTACTGGAAGCTGCTGAACAAATTGAACTCGTGGCTGCCCTGCTGTCCCAGCGTCCGAAGCCAAAATCCGAAATGCCATGGAAACAAGTTTGGAAGGGCCGCTGATGCGCTAAAAGTGTTTGTCAGGAGTCACAGCTCAAACCCTTACGACGCCTTCTTCAAGCATAATCAGGCAGTTCCGGCACACAGCACACACGCTTCAAGATCCTAACTTTAAAGGGCGCGCGAGCATTTGTAGGAAATGTTTCCAGGTTAGCAGGTAAAGATCCGGGTTCGAATTTGGGGGAAGGGGTCGCACCCGGTTTCTTGTAAGCATCAACTGGTGAGATTTTGAAAACCTTTATAAAATGGATCGGTTTTTAGAAATTTTGGCCCTTACAAAAAACACAGGTTCTTAACACCCACATTCGGCTCTAAAATCCGTATCTCTACCCCTATAGAGGGGGAGGGCGCGGGGGGACAAAACCAACCTGTCGAATTCCATTTGTTTTTTGCTTGGAACCCCTGGGATAGTGATCCAACCCCTCAAATGGAATTGTAAGGTAACATTTCTTCACCAGCCTTGGGCACTGGTTAGAAAATACTTGCGAGTATGATGACGGCAGCGCAATTTTTGGAGGGATGCCATCCCTACACATGTGCTGCTTCAGTCTGACATGTGGAGCTAAGCGCAGGCTGGTATTTAATTTTCATCTGCTTGCCAATGACATGGAATGTTGAGGAATATTGGTCATTGAGAAAACATGATTGTTAAAATGGAATTTTAAAATGAAATTTCAGTAGGACTCCCCCCTTCGAATTCCATTTTTAAGAGGGTAGGGTTAAATCCGTCATCATTTTGTCAAGTTACAACTCTCTTCATGCTGTGAATGTTGTATCCGACCCGATGACCTTCTTATAAGACATTATGATGTAAAATGACATTTTTGGGCATCATTGTGTAAGGCAACAACTTCTGGTTCCCTGTTTTTTTCCTCCAAAGAACCTTGGCCGACACAACACCCGTTGAGAAGAAAGTTGGTGCCTTCACCAAATCCCCCCCCAAAAAAAACTCAAAATGGCTGCCATAAAATTTGGATTATTCCTTACAAATTGACAAGGTGCTTGTAGCCGCAGGAAGCTTCCATGAAAGTGTGTTTTACATTTTGTTGTGTCAGCACCGTGGTTTCGAAAATAACCACAACAACTATCAGATGATTGAGTCGAACCAAAAACGTGTGCAGATTCAGGTCTGAAAAATAATGTGTATCAATGCCACAAAACATCTCAAAACCATATATTCTTACAAAATTGTTCTTCTACTCTTGACGACGTCTCCTTACAAAATGTCATTGCACAACCGGCGTTTTTTTTTAATATGTTCAATAGCAACATTTTGAAAGTGCAAAACGCCTCAAAAACATAAACCCAATGGTCTTTTAGAATGAGCTGACCCCTCAAAATTCTTAAAAAATGAATACTTCAATATGTACAATTTTGCCTTTTAGGTGTCCTGTTACAAAATGCCCCGGTCAAGCGTTTCTTGTAATTACAAAATGCCTATATATGAACAATTTAACCCCTTCCAAATTATATCAAGTTAAAAGGGACATTTCAAAAGGGATGGGTAAAGGTCGTAACTTCTAGTCAGGAGTTGTGTGCTTCAGTTTCACACTTTGTTTTTCACCCAGTCGAACGTTTGTAGATCAACACATGCTGCGCCGCAGCCTTCCTATCTTCAGCTGCTTTTTGGTACAGCAATTCATCGACACAGAGGGCCGCCATGTGTCGACACCTGTCCGAGCGCGAGCGGTTGTCATTTTCAAACGAAAAACGTTTTCACCAAGCTGTTTGATGAACACGATATCCCTCGCACCTCTGTTAAAGGTGCGCGTGTCGGCTTCTCCGGCCGATGTTGTGGGGAGTTGGGGCTGAGTTTGGGGGTGCGCGATGACATGCGATGACTACGTTTCCACAAATGACCATCACGCTCACGTCACTGGAACGCCGTGTGTCCAAGCATCCTGCCCAATCGGAATCCGTAAAACCATCGACGGTCATCACACTGGAGGCCTTACTTTCGGGGTTCAAGGCCACTACTCTAGCCAAGTTGGGTTTGTACAACAAGCAGCGTCCTAGTGTGAGAATGTTTTCTCAATCCACTTCGCGGGGTTCCTTCATATGTCATGCTAGTTCCATCTAGTTCCCTTACTTCGAACGTGATGTTTCTACGATCTATGTTCAAGCCGATTACGTTTCCAATACATTTGGGGTATTTGATGGCCAGTTCTTGATCTACTACTTGGGTGCTGGACTCTGTGCGAGGGATTTTCCGCCTTGCGACTCTCGACGGCTTGGCATGCCAGAGGTCGAGGAGTGTGAGGATGTTGTCGTGGTGTTTGGGTTCAGGTAGCGTAAAGAAAGCATCATGTGTCTGCACTTTCGTGCGCCCTAACACGTTGACTTTTGTTCCTGGCGCTTCAACCTTCCCAACCTTCATGTCTTGATATTCCCCGAGACTTTTCGTGGACAGCAGAAAATCTAGATCGGCGGCGGCGGCTCCTATACGCAGGTCGTCGAAGCGGTGCAAGATCATGGCGCCAGTTTTTGAGGACGTGTACACTGTGGGGTCACGCTTGCCTCGTCGGAATCTGTATCCCTTTGTGGCCATTTTTTCCGTGACTACCTGCTCAAACTCTTTCCTGTAGTTGCTACCGGCTGGGCGTCTAAAGATTCCCGACCAATTCCAACACCACATCCTTGAACAGCTCAACTCTTTCAAATTTCCTTTGTACATCAGGGGGCTGACTGCGGAGCCATGCTTGGAAATGCTGCTGGTACTTTGAGGGACGCGAATGTGCACTGGGTCCCTGCTGAAGCTCCGGAATCCCGACCCAACCCGCACCTGAAGTCACTTGACCCTGTGTTCCAACCTCACTGCACCCTTTCAATATCTTTCAATTCCAGCAAGACATGCGACTCCTCGTACGGCGCAGGTGCAAACGAGTTGGTTTTTTCCTCACGCTCTTCTCGGCTAATTTTTACGCCTCACGTCTGCGCATGTGAACCTGCTGCGATACGCCCCTCGCTTGATTTCATCTACCCCCTTGTATTGAAAAAAACATGTTTCACGAAGAAATTCATTCTCGAGCCTGGGCACCGCAAACTCTTTTTCAACCAAAGTTGCCATTTGTACTGCCTTTGCTTTCTCAACCTCTCTGGGGTCGAGCTGTGTGTCCAACAGGTTCAGCACGGACAAAATGTTGTTTTCCCATTCGCCGTTGCATGCCGATTCTTGGATTTGTTCCAGTGCTGCACCAATTGTGCCTATCCTTTGTACTTTCGTGGGAGTCTCACCTTCATCAGCGCCGCGCGTGGAGATTCGAGTTTGGGGAACTTCGACTCGCGGAGCTTTTGTCGGGGATCCTTCGCTATGGCTTTGCTGACTCGGTTCGCGTTTTGGCAACAATCTTACCGGCACGTTTGAACTGCTGTCTTTTGCTGGCATAGAACCGCCTTCAGTTTCTCTTGACGGTGGCTGGGAAGCTTCCACCGGAGAGGGCCCCATTGACAGCGGATTAAGTTCTGGTGGCGTCATCCCTTTGGGGGTATGCATGGGTGTTGTTGGCGTGTACGACAAAGTACTTGATGAACGCTCTCTGCTGCTGGCGAAGAGTTGTGTGACACAAGCATTGGGGGACCTGGTTCTTGAAAAACCGGCCTGGTGCACTGGAGGTAGTGTAGGAACCTGCATTGTCATCGGAAGTTTCCTCGGGTTGCGTTTGCGGCGGCAAGACTGGCAATAACTGGTTGTACGGGTACTGATGCTCATGGCCCGAATCCAAGAACGTTACATGATGTTGGTCAGAGGAAGGCTGCCTACGACTCTGACAGCACCTGTTTCACCAAGCTTACCTGTATTGGTGGACTTTACATTTGGCAACTTGCCCATGACTACTTCACCAAACTGCATTTTACAGGACGTGTACCCTCTACTGGTCACTATCTTGAAGGCTGTCATTTGTCGTTCTTCGCATGGTACCTTCCAGCCACACCCTCATTTCAATTTCGACCCGCGCTTGCCAGGCGGATGCGAAAGTGGCCAATGTCTTGCATTTGCCACACAAGACGTGCAAGCACATAGTTCCAGAAACGGCCATAGCATGCAAGGCGAAAAGGATCGAAAGGGCACGTCCGCAATAGAGGTCTCCAAGACCACGTCCGTGCGGAACGTCCAACTTGCTTCGAAAACTTGAGATCGAGAATTTTTTTGTGCTATAAGGGTCTCCAAATTCGGGGGACGAGCCGGCAACCACCAATGATCCACCGGACCCAGGACGCACACATATATTCACAGGATTTCACAGGCATACATGTATCATATCATAAATACTTTCGTATATCAAGTCAAGCTGTGCAACTCGTATCTGTCTGTGCCTTTGCAAATGCGCGCACGTAGAAACTCTTTCCATACATACATATGCTCACAAGACATACATATGCTCACAAGTAAACATATCTTTTTGTTTGTTTATTTATTTTTTAGTTATTTATTTAATTGTTTTTTCGTTTAATTATCTACAAATTTATATATATTATGTATTTATTTATTTATTTAATTATTTTAGCATATCATACATGTTTTTGTATATTGACTCACACTGTGCGAATTCACATTTGTCTCTGCCCCTGCCTCTGCAAGTGCTCTTAGGATCTCTTTGTATAAGTATTCATTGACTCACAAGTACACGCATGTCATGTCATAGATACTGCACTTGTGTATGTCAAACCACAACGTATGTTTGTGCCCCTGCGAGCGCTCACACTTAGAACCTCTTTGTTTACATGCATATACTCAGAAGTATACATACAGCATGTCACAGATACTTTTGTATATTAACACGTGCTGTGCAATCTGCCATTTGTGTGTACCCTTGCGGCTGCTCACAGTTAGAACCTCAATGTATACATGAAAATATTCACAAGCATCACTTCGGAATGCACCTATCATATCACATACTTTTGTATATGAACCCGTGTTGTGCGAACTCACATATGTCTGTGCCCTTGCGAGTGCTCACACTTAGAATTTTCTGTATAAGTCCGTGTGCTCACAAATATACGTATCATATCACAGATATGTTTGTACACACACCATGTTGTGCGAACTCGCATATGTTTGTGCGCCCCTCCGGGCGCTCACACTTAGAGCCTCTTTGTATACATGCATATATTCACAAGTATACATATTACATATATCATATCAAAGATATTTTTTTGGGTATATGAACCCATGTTATGCGAACTCACATATGTCCGTGCCATTGCGAATGCTCACACCAAGAATTTCTGGCCCGGACCATGGGTTGGGGCAAATCTCTGTATATATCTAACAACCCACCTGTAAATTTAAAACTAGACGACGGATGGCCCGAGAACGTAGAGGAGCAGGGTCTTCTGTTGTTAGTATGGAGACACCATATATCAAGACAATATATTAAAAATGTTTTATAGGCAGACGAGGAGAGTAGTATCAAGACAATATATTACAAGTACAAGACAGTAGTTTGCATCGTATCTTTCAAATAGCTTTTCACACACAGAACTTTTTACAGAAAGACGCTTTTACACACAGATGCTTTTAGACACAGACACTTTTACATACGGAAACTTTTGCGCACAGACATTTTTGCACACGGAAGCTTTTACACACAGACGCTTTTACACACATAGGGTTTTACACACAGACTCCTTCACACACAGACGCTCTACACGCAGACGCTTTACACGAAGACACTTTTACACGCAAACACTTTTACATACAGACGCTTTTACACAGAAGTTTTTCCACAGACGCTTTTACGCACAAAAGTTTTTACACACAGAAGCTTTTACACACAGAAGCTTTTACACACAGACGCTTTTACACACAGACGCTTTTTACACACAGACTCCTTTACACACAGACGCTTTACACGCAGACGCTTTACACGAAGACACTTTTACACGCAAACACTTTTACATACAGACGCTTTTACACAGAAGTTTTTCCACAGACGCTTTTACACACAAAAGCTTTTACACACAGAAGCTTCTACACACAGAAGTTTTTACACACAGACGCTTTTACACACAGGCACTTTTACACACAGGCACTTTTACACACAGACACTTTTACACACAGGCGCTTTTACACACAGGCACTTTTACACACAGACACTTTTACACACAGGCACTTTTACACAGACGCTTTTACACACAGACGCTTTTACACACAGACGCTTTTACACCACAGAGGCTTTCACACCACAGAGGCTTTCACACACAGACGGTTTTACACACAGACGCTTTTACACACAGACGAATCGCAATTTTACCTCGGTTTTTGGCAACGAACCTCATTTCGTGCGAAAGGGTTCGCGGGACGACTTGCAAATCGCAATTTTACATCAGTTTTTGGCGATCGAACCTCATTTCGTGCAAAAGGGTTGCGCCGGACCACTTGAAATCGCAATTTTACTTCAGTTTTTGACGATCGAACCTC
>Ga0126342_10020034_pt1 | contig 11291 bp, 11 predicted proteins | sample Cyp1metagenome_FD_92528 | JGI IMG/M metagenome (GOLD analysis project Ga0126342, IMG submission 92528) | Coral microbial communities from Lord Howe Island, Old Settlement Bay, Australia - Cyphastrea 1 metagenome | ecosystem: Host-associated > Invertebrates > Cnidaria > Coral ...
GACATTCCTCATAAAATGTGGAAGGCTCTGCTTGTGTTTTGTGTTGGTGTTGTTCCCAAATGTGAAGCTGTGGTTCATCTTGGTTTGGCAGTCCTTTTTTTTCCTATTTGAGTTCTGGAACCCATTTTTTTCCTATTTCTGAATCCTATGTTTTTCTTATTTTTTTCCAAAAAATAAATATTTATAGAACGAATAGAAATAGCAACAGCTCAACATCATAACTTTAAGACAAGATTCCGTAAATAATGAAAGCTATAACATTGCATTATATGTAATATTGTCTTGTTTTGTTCATGATACTGTCAGTAGTCGTTGGGTTGGGGGTGGGGTCAAAAAAATACAATAACCCCCAATACAGCATTTTGGATAGCCCTATGCAGCCATCAACATCATCAATTACCAATTATTGTTCGCTTGACGGTTGGGTCCCAGTTTGTGAGCAACTATACCTACACCTTTATCACATGAAGGTACGGGTCAAAATTGATGCGCCAACTATCCCGCAAAGCTTGCACTATTTAATTAGTATTTATCAAGTATTTGACCATTGAATTCTTGGGTTTGGAAACTTTGGCTAGCCCTGTGCAAATATAAACATCAACGAACAAAGGGCAACAAAAACAATGCTTAGGTGACACATAGAGACACATTGCATGCAGTTATCATCCAGTTTAATATAGGATTTTCCATTATGAGCCATCCATTTTGGGTAGCCCCCATTTTAGGAACCCTCCATAAATTCGATATATCAGTAACATCAACATATATATATATATATATATATATATATATATGTATGATAATATGGATATATATATATATATCAATATATCAATATATATATATATATAGCAATATATTATATGTATATATAATTCTATAGTTGTGATTAACTTCGTCTAGCTTACAATCTTACATTTGAACAAAGGGGGGAGCATCAACAAATGTATGCTGCATTTCGTTATGGTCCCCCCCTGAAAAGCAGCCTTAAAAGGGTGATTATTTTCAAAACATATGATGTTCTTGCTTTTCGAAATTGGCATTTCCACCTTGGTTAGTAGCCGGGTGGCCGAAATCATCACACTGATGGCCAGTAGAACCTGAGGTTTTCATGGCGGCTGCGGCAGCCATTTTTCAAATAGGATTTTGGGGGAAGACTTCACCATGGAAAATATGCATTCTATGGCTGAGTTCACCATGAAATCTATGGTTAAATCAGCCATATCACTATCATATCACCATGAAATATGGCTGAAATAGCTTGGTGATATGATTGATTTGAGCAAGACAATGCCAGATTTGATGAAGTGATTTAGGAGAACATCTACGGAAAAGAACTGGGTTTGCTCTGAATTTCACAGGGTTCATGCAATTGTTGGGTATGGAGTCAAAAATTGGGTACACCAAAACGACACGTCTAATTGGTACTCAACATGAGCAATATGTGGTGTTTCTTGGATCTTACATTTTGATATATTTCTGTAATGGAAAGGCCATGTGCATGAAATGCCCTGACTTGGGTTTGGTGGATCCAAAATCCAGTCCTTGCTGCACAATATCCATATTTGTTCATCAATATCAATCAACATCTATAAGAATATACTGAATAATATACTGATAAATATATCTTTAGATATCTAAAAGAAACTATGATAAATATCTATAAACATCAAAAAAAACATAAACATCTATGATCAATATCTATAAATATCCAATGATCTACAAAAATCACTCTGAATTGCCCAACTCTGCTCCTTTTGGCGCTGGTTTTTCCCTGAGTTTCCGCACCACCGGTGACGACACAGGCTCCGGTGTCAGCGGGGGCCCCAGGAAGGTCACAAACTGCGTCCTGGCGCGGTCATTTCTCGGCGACGGAAAGCCATGGGGTTTCTTTAGCATCAAATGTTTTCTACCATTTTATGTTTATTAATGGGTTTCCAATGGGTTTCCATGTGACATTTGGAAACCCATTAATAAACATAAAATGGTAGAAAATGTTTACCTAATTTATTAGTAAGACATACTGGTTTTCTACTAATTTATTACCCAGTACAGCATCATTCACCATCACCAGCTCCGGCCAAGGTGCCAGGTTTGAGGGCCGCTGCTCAATGGCACCACGCTGAAGACATAGGTCAAGACCTCAAAAGAAAAAAACGTCGCTCAATGGCGCCGTGATTTTTTTTGGGCAGTGTCAATGTATCCTGACTTCACCTGAATGTTCTGATTGTGTTGTTTTTTATGGACAAATATGGGATACATATGGATACATCATACATTTATGATGTGAGTTAACATGTTTATGACCTGAATATGTTTGGGGTGTATCGGTCACATGTCTGGCTGGGAAATCACCAAAATTTTCCAGAAAGCCACCTGACTGATTGGTAGGGGGCATTTTTTTTTTTGGAGCATGATATCATAGATATCCCATATTTATACATATTCATATGGACATTAGATATATGATGTATCCATATTTATCCCATATTAGTTTGGTGATATTCACAAGAAAAAAGGTCACTGTGTCTCGCAATTGGAACTACCAAACACTGCATAACACTGCGGCACTTTTGACATTCATTTTTGTTGTCAATCTAAACATGGAATTGAACACTGGCTTGAAATTGGGGGAGGCCCAACGTTCAGGCTCAGTTTTATCCATTTCCCAACGTTGCGGATTCAACAAGAACCACAATCCATGTCCCCTTCACGTTAGATAAATACCCGCCAATTGGATCTAATGCATTGGGCAAATTGATCTAAACAAATCCTATTCTGATAGATATGTCCGCAATATGCACACATCCACCTGGATAGGTAAATATATCGATATCTATTATGAAATATTGGATATTTACCTATATATATATACAAATATGTGCATACATATATATATATATATAATATAATATATATATATAATATATATATATAATATAATATATAATATATAATATAATATATATATATAATATATATATATATATTATATATATAGACATATGGTGCATCCACCATCCCAACTCGGCTCGGGCCACCGAAGACGAGGCTTGCGCCACAGTCTTCAAGACATTGGAACAGCGCCTTCGCGGTGGACGACGGTGGAGCCAGAATTTTGGCTGGTGATTTGGATGGGATTCGAAACGTCGACTGAGTCACCAAATTTTGGAAACGTGTGTCATGATACAGAACAAACATCGACTGGTAATAACCTGGTAATACGGGTAGAGCTCAAAATTGACTCTCCAGTTAGGAGGGAGCTAAGTAGTTTTCCACCCCAAACATGTGAAGCCAAGGAGCTAGAAATTGAGGTTCCCACATATGGCCCCAAAGATTTTCCAAGAACTAAAAACGAGAAAAAAAGTGTGTCCATCGGTGCCTAATTTCTTGAGCCATGGAAATTGGCTTCGTCTGAAAACACGATACACCATTCCATCCAAAATGAGAAAATCAATGTTTGAAATATTTGAGAAAATCAATGTTTGAAATATTTGAGAAAATCAATGTTTGAAATCAATTGAGAAAAGCCATGAGAAAATCAATATTTGAAATATTACCCATTGGACAAGCCCATATCACTATATCATCACCACTATCTCCACCACTAAAAAACCGCCTAAAATGATTGGTTTTCATCTGATCACAACATAATTCCAGTAAAGAAATAGTAAACCATCCCACAATTTTATGATAGCTGCTACAAACCATCAAAATATGGCTGATTTATCACATTTTTTTAAAACTATAACAACCAGTTTGAATCCCCATTTTTTGCCAACATTAGTTCCAAGCAATCAGGATGGGCTCTGAGTTGCCAAGCTTCACCAGCATGGTGGCGGTCCATCCGGCAGGAATCCACAGGATGGCGCAGGCCAAGACACGACCTTGCCGGAAAAACGCAAGGAGATCGCAGGGAAATGTATCTGATCTAGTGGGAACTAGTGGGGATATAATAATATATCTATATATAAATATATATATATATACTATATACACATTATATAATTATATTACATATTACATTATTAAAAAAAATACATTATATATATGTGTGATACTATTTGAGGATATTTGAGAATATATCACTCGTAAACATCATATATGATGTAATTTTATAAATATGTATGTGTATGTCGTGAAGTCTAGAATAAACAAACCATAGTATATGTGGTATGGTCATCCATCCAACAAACGACATTTTTATAAAAGTGAGTATATAAGTCTGGATTGATTGCCATCCACCAATGCGGGCAAGTTTACCTGGATTTGACTACAGTATATGAGATAGTGGGATATTTTTGGGGATATAGTTGGGATATGAATTGGATATAATATAATATAATGGGGATCTTTTGAGACATACAATCCAACAATAGGGATCTTATAAGCCCCAAAGAAGTATTGATGGTGGGAGATTACCCTCAGGGTTCTATGATACAAATACTGATCGGACCTGGAGAAAATGGAAAAAAAACATCAATCTCATGGTGAAATGAGTCAAATCATGTTAAATCTCTATCTTCTGGAGGGTAAAACAAATTATTGTTGATTAACCATGCAATTCACCTACCATTCACCGGTCGGTATACCCCATTGCATCCTTCAAAATTCCTACTACAATCACGTCAAAGTCAATATAGCTCCCACAAAATCACCTCAAATTGACTCTTGCACTTGCCTCGGTTTCACCACAATTGTTTTTTGCTTCAATCTTCAACATTTCTCCATCTACAATCCAATCAATATTTTCTTATAGATCCATATATGGCTCCCCAAAAAAATCCCCAAAAACCATGGCTTTCAAATCTTTCAAGTCAAAGTCATGGCCAACTCTTGGATGATTTGGTCCCACCGGGTGTCCCAGGAAATCACCATCCATGTCTTACGCCAGGGGACGATCCCAGCCCACGAAGAAGCCACGTTCCCAAGGGGAGGTCAAGGCCCGGACCTGGATTTACCAGGAATTGCTTGGTGATAATCTGATAACTCTCGCCAGCTGGCTTACCGACATTTGAATACAACGTTGGATTTACATCATATCGTGTATCATGATTCATGAGATATATATATATATATATATTTATATGTAATTACATGTGTATATATATATATACTGTACATATAGGTTTATTGGTTGTCAGTAACCATCCCCAATTGAAGGTTTATTGCTGGGTCTACCGACATTATCATGGGATGTATAACCAACACAACTGGGAATATGATGAGAATCGATATTTCAACTGGGATTAAGTATATAATTATTATTGTATAACTAGTGGGTTGAGGAGTAGCCTATTCTCAAACAAGCCCACAAAAAAAATCCAGTGGTTAGGAGGGAGCTCAGAAGCTATCGTTGTATCCATATATTGCCCCCCCCCCAAAAAAAAAACAAGGAGTCAAGGAGTCAAATTCATAGAGTTTTCCAAGCACATGATGGAAATGCACAGCATTGCACAGCAAACTATATGAACTCATCCACGGTTCCCCGCAAAAACCCAGAACATACTAACCCCATAGGATCCATGTATGCTATATATGGTAACATTTACCATCAATATACCCCAAATGTTAGCATATATACCATACATGGATCCTATGGGTACCCAGATCCGCTATTAATATGGAACCATATGGAATGGTCAATTGTATCTCCACACAGGCATCGTCTATCAACCAGGGTCACGCAATGCATGCAAGGCACCTGCACCTCTATCCGTGTCTTGTCAACTACTTGTAGACTTTCCCCTAGCCATCAGTCATAAGTTAGTTTGGTACCTAGAAAGCATGGCAGCATGGAGGTTCCTACTTGTAGGTGACGAGGCTGGAAGGTGGAAGGACAGTGTAACATAGTGTAACTTTCCAGTAAAAAAAAAAGGAAGGTTGGTTTCTACCTGCATCCCGCTGATCCATCCGACACACCTCTGGGTCTCGGATGAACAATGGTGCGACCTGAGTGAAAAACACGTGCTGCTTGTGTGGCTACTTAGCCAGCCGCTGGGATCTAACTGATGGTTCCGGTTGCGGATTTTCCTCTAGGTACCATCCCCAATTATAAAACTGGTGATTTCTGGTAGATGGGTACCCTAGGACCCTGGTTCGTAGTCCCTTGTCCTCAACACTAAACACCATCTATAAACTCTATGGACCCTAGTTAGTGGATCTGTTCATTTTAGCGGCCCGTCTGGGCTTGTGGGGGGATTCAATTCAGAACGTAGCAATTAGGATGCCAGTGAGTTTTCGTCATCAATTCAGTGAAAATGAACAAGTGGTCCACAGTAGAAAAGGAATCAAATCAGCATTTCTTGGAGTACTTGCGGGCAAACCAAAGTCAAGGAACACTCACATGAATTAGCATGTGCAATTGGTGACAATGTTTGATCAAAATTGTCTGGTGGCTTAAACAACCCACCTTGATAGACAAAACATATGGTGCTTTCTTAAAATGGGAGTAGTATCCCGGATACCCAAATCATGCAAGTCATGATGACCATTGTCATATTGACATCTATGGTGATGTGGGGACATGACTTATGAAACCCTTCGCCCTTTATTGGAACGTCGAGCGGCGAAGACCAGGAAGGAATTCACCAGCACTTCGCCCAAAAGAAGCTGTGCCTGCACAGTGGAACTCTTTCGATCGGAGTCAATGGATGGAACTGATAAAAACTGGACAGTTTTTTTCAATGCTTTTAGCCAAAGAAAACAGTCGTTTTTTTCCAGGTACCATTTCTTTTCCAGGTAGATGTTTTTCAAAATTGAAGACTCGGAGAAGAATAAGCTCCTGGTCCGGATCGCAGAGGCAACATATGCAACATTTGTTGGCATCTAAGTCCCGAGGGATAGGGTTGATTCATAACCCAACCGCAAGGTGGTGCGCCCGGTATTTGTTGGGTTTTTGGTGATGGGAGTTCACCTTTGAACAATGTTGATAGTCGCCCCTCACCCACTGGTTGTTTGACATGGTTCTAATATTGCCCGATGATTGGTAGCACCCATGAAACCAGTTGAGATTTGGATACATAACATATATATATATAACCCAATATGAACATCAAACCTCAAGAGTTTTGGGCAATGCTCTATGGTATTGTAAAGGTCAACCCTAATGAATACTTAGACATAACCAGAAGTCTGGGGGTCCTGTGGATCCCATTTTGAACCATAAAAATTGCGGAGAATTCTGACATCTCCTGACAGTATATGACATCAACAGCTTGGCACCTTCTGTTCATAGAGTTGGCCATGAGCTTTCAGGAACTTCTCCACTAAAAGGGCTCCCAAACCTCGATCCGATGAGAAAAACAGGTGGTTTTCACCATCAAAATTCATGGGGGTTCAAAAAATTCAACACGCTTGCTTGGACAATTGCCAAGTGTGATGTGAAAATCATCTATTAAAACATGGAAACACAGTAACACATATATTTGGTGAGGGATTCCACAAACATTCTCGAAGGGCACAATGAGTGCGGTGCGACGTTGTTGATGGCACTGCCGGCTCACCAATGAACGGTTCAAGTAAGATCACTTCAAGGCCTTCAGAATGAATCTGGAGGGGTTTGCCTGGGACTGCACAGTAGAGTACCCCAAAACATCATAAAACATCAACATATGTATGCCGTGGTTTGTCATTTACAATTATTATTTCCCCCATGAACAGGTTGTGTTCATCGCCTCAATCTCCATTTTTAAACAAACCCGTCTGACAGCCTGCTAAACAACAGCCGTCCATCTCGAAAAAACAGGTCTGAGGTGCCAGGCAGTTAAAACATATGGAACCCAAAACCAACAGGATGCCAACAAATTCGATCCTCCGGCGCCATGACCACTGGCAGTTTGAAAAATGGATGGATCATTGGTCGCGGGTGCAATATTTCGAAAAATTATGAAATTTGATGAGGTCTTCGCAACCGAAACGAAACACTGAAACACTTGAACCTTCAATCAAACGGTTTGTTTTAATCACTTTGATTCTGTGGAATCTTGAGCCGTGGGTTCGTGGGTAGACATTTCACTTGCTGAAATTCACCATGCAAGTCCGTTTTTTAGATGTATTTAGGTCTATAAGGGCTCAGCCAGTCATCTCATGGCATGGGAGGGCTGATACAAATGGAGTTTGTCGGTCATTCAACCGTGGTTTTGTTGGCCGCCCTGCCCCCCCCTCGCCCAGAATGTCGCTTTGGCCACAGGGTTCACAAAATGGATTGACAACAAGCAAAAACAAGGGGTTTTACTGTAAACCGATCGGCATGTCTTTTCGTGATCTTTGTCTGGTCTTGGTATATGACGGACACACACCAACAACCCCCCTACACATACCCAAGAAAAAACATGTTTCATGTTTTCAATGACCTCTCCAATCTCTCCAGGCCGCAAAAATAAAGAGCCAACTTCATTATCCAGCTCACTTTGCAAATCAGCCATCCAGTTGGTCCAAACTGCCGAGTGTTCAACCGAACACCGCAAAAAACAAGTGTTGCTGGGATGGTTGTAGCACACATTTCAGTGATCAAATGAGTCCTGCTGAGCCATTATTATCCTATGGTCCAAACCCTCCGTTGCCAAATAATTTGTCTATTGTTGCCTCAGTTTCTGTGGGTCATCTAGCCCTCCTGGCAAATAGATCATGTCCCCTCAATTCTGGTCTGTCTGTAGATGTGTTTGATGTACCCTCTGGTAATTTAACATAGCTATTGAAAATAGTGATTTATAGTGGATTTTCCCATTGAAAATGGTGAATTTCCATAGCTATGTTTGGTTTACCAGAGGGTACTTTGGGTTTTGACGAATACCAGCAGCACACATAAAAAATGGTGCATGGTCCATCATTTTCCACCAAGCTATGTCCACCCACAAAAAGCCTCCGAGGAGACCAAGAGGTTTCCACCTGGCTGCCAATCACGTTTGCTAGTAACGTTTATAGTATACTATAGTATACTATACCCATAGGATCCATGTATGCTATATATGGTAACATTTACCATCCATATACCCCCAATGTTAGCATATATACCATACATGGATCCTATGGGTATAGAACTTAACTGAATCCAAAGTCACCTTTGGTAAAATCACCTTGGTGACCTTTTTTTCACGGGAAATTATGGGATAAATGGGGCAACTGGAAGGCTAGGGATAGATCGGATAGGTCAAAAAGAAAACCTTTTCTTCATTATGCCGATGAATTAGAGTATGTTGTGGTGTACAAGAGAAGGATATGGGTGTGTTGAACCAATGCCCAAATGCCCATTGTTTCACCGAATCTGTTGCTAAAAGCCTTGGTAAAATCCATGGTGGTCAGGACATGGATGGCGATGACGACTTTCCAGTCCCAATATTTCCCAATGTTTGTGTAGCTGAGTAGCTTACTATCCGAATATATCCAACAAAATGATACAAAATGATACCAAAAATGCCTAAATGGAGACTTCTTCTTCCAACGACTTTCACAGCAGCGTTCTTTGTTGAAATGGTCTAGCCTCTTCCAGCTCAAAACCACCGAGGTTTTGAGACCAAATTCTTAGCTGGTTAATCATGATCCCATACCAAAAGACTAAAGGATTAGATTCGATTAGACTACCCATCCAAGATTGACCTAGTTCTGAATGGACGTTTATTTATCTTGTGTCTTTCCAAGTTTTGCTCTTTTGTGTTCGAATTACGCGACACATTAGAACCATTTTTTCACATGGGTTTCCTATATAGGGAAAAGAACTTAAATGTTTCTAACCCCCCTGGGTCTTTGAGTGCTATTCGATACTTCGACATCAGCAGTTGCAGCAGTTGTTTTCTTTTGCAACAGCTCCAGGCGGCGATGGGTCCAGTGATGTCCAGTGGCTCCTGGCGGATGCGAGCCACGGTGAAAAGGCCACTGTTTGGGTTCATATTCCGAATGGTTCATATCCCATGACGGATCCATGGTGCTGGTATATATATGCTAACATAAAGGGGGTATATTGATGGGATCCATGTTACCATATATAGCAGCACCATGGATCCTATGGCATACTATGGGTAATATTTTCTCTTTCCTCCTGTAAGTTCTACAATGTCCGACAATTCTTCCGGATCTAAAAAATATTAAAAAATGCTCTTTGATCAGGGACAATCTCGCGACCCTTGCCAGACTCGCCAAGAATGTAAGTGCACACATGTATACACAATTGCCCTCCACCACGGCAACCGTTCCGATATGATTTCTTTCTGATCGAACCGCTATATTCGAAATAATAAACCCGAAACATTCACAAGTCATCATTCCGCTAACATGGCAAATGGACACTCCCCCGCTTTCCAGCCTGGATTAGATTTTACGAAGTTATGAAACTGATTACACTGTGTTGATTTATCATTTTCAAGAGTTCTGCCTTCCCAGTGTTTTCCAGAATTGTACATCGCAAAACCTGGTGAAAAATGCTTCGCTGGTCCCCCTTCATCCAAGGTGCCGCCACCCAGTCAAAAAGGTTGGTTTATACACGCCATCAACAGTTCGATCATTGGCGGTATCATAAATCCAACATAATCCAACAGCCCAACTAACTTTTCACCATCTTAGCCATTCCAAACTGGGACACCATGGTTTTTCCCAAAAAAATCGTTGAATCAATCCCCCAACATCATGGTGATCTATGGTGATTAATATACGATTCGTTGATCTTCGCCGCTCGGTCCCAAGGCCCCAAAGTCCCAGGCCGTCCTGGTCACAACTTGGTTCGCCCCAAGGGCGACGGCACCCTTCATGGTGGAGCCTGAAAAAACACTTGGCGACGACACACGAAGATTTCATAGTCTGTCCCAAGAAATGATAGATGATGGATGATGCACAGTAAATCTTGTAATAATATTCATAATATATATTGAAAATAAGATGAAATTGGGTAAAACATGATCCAGAAAAAATATTGACTGTTAGATCATGTCACAGTAAATGTTGTGGGTTTTATTTGAACACCTTCTCCAAGGTGGAAAAAAAACAAACACACGGATACCATGGGTCAAACCAATGGCAGCCATGGCCAACCCTGTTTGTGCGCAAACATCAAAGGCGGATTTGGATGCATCATGATGCAGCTTGCACACGAGAAACAGGCATGAGATGAGTTTGTCTCACAAAATCTCTTGCCTGGGACCCAATTATGTTGAAGTGTTGAAGGTTAAGATTTAGACATGTTCGAAGGAAGTTTAGAAGTCAAACTTCCGACAATATGGACAGATGAAAAGCAGAGCAGGGCAGAGGCAGAGAGAAGAGAAAGATCAGAAGAGAGAAGAGTAGAAGAGAAAGAGTAAGAA
>Ga0126342_10020035_pt1 | contig 11291 bp, 7 predicted proteins | sample Cyp1metagenome_FD_92528 | JGI IMG/M metagenome (GOLD analysis project Ga0126342, IMG submission 92528) | Coral microbial communities from Lord Howe Island, Old Settlement Bay, Australia - Cyphastrea 1 metagenome | ecosystem: Host-associated > Invertebrates > Cnidaria > Coral ...
ATTATATATAATATATAATATATATAATATATATAATATATATAATATATATAATATATATAATATATATAATATATATAATATATATAATATATATAAAATATAATATAATATATATATTATATTTATTGTATACATTATAGATTATGTATATATTATATTGTATATATAATATATATTATATATTATATATTATGTATATATTGTATATTGTATATATATTATATATATTATATATATTATATACGTTATATATAGCGCATGGTCCCTTCCCCTGTTTCAATCATCCCCCAGAAACAATGGAAAGAAGAATGACACCACATACTTGGGACCATGGAATCGGGTGCCATGACGCTTGCAGTGGCACCATGGCAGTGGCAACGTACGAAGCAACCCGAGATAGGTATTGATCCACAGCCAAATGGGGTACCCTCTGGTAAATTGACATAGCGAACTGGAAAATCACCATTTTTAATCGGTAAATCAACTATTTCTATGGCAAATTTCAATAGTTATGTTAAATTACCAGAGGGTACAGTATGATCACCATCGTTTTGGCATATGGTATGGTCTGTACATGTCATTATTTAATCCGAAGCAAAAAAGAGTGAATGGTTTACTATCCGCTGTAAACTAACACGTAACATAGACGTAGGAAACCCATGGTTTCCCTGTGAAATAGAAATGGTGGGGAAACCCAACATCTGTGGGATTTTTTTTGCCGGAGTAATCCGGTGATCGACCAGCAACAAGTCCACCCCACGTGACTTGAGCCATGGCCACTGGAACATCTGCAGGTTTCCATAGTCATGGGGGACCCCCAATAGCTGGATGGTTTATAAGGGAAAATCCTACTAACATGAATAATTTGGGGGTACCCTATTTTAGGAACCCCCCATCTCATAATCTCTGATATCATTTTAGTCCAATCAAGACTCATTGACCAACCAGTCTAAGCCTTTACAATAGCTACATTATCACAATTATGACTACTACCATTAGACTATACCAGCACATTCTTCACAATGAAAGCATAGACAATACACAGATCTACTATCATAGACTCCACCAAAAACATGCCATTTTAGCACATGAACCATTACGACCATAATTATAGACATACAAGTATACACATACATATATATAAATAATACACATACAAACACCACCGTAAAAGTGTATATATGTATCTAAATTGTATACACATACACATATAGTATAGTTATGTATATATATATATATATAAAGTATATTTATATATATAGTATAGTTATATATATATAAAGAATAGCTATGTATATATATATATAGTATAGTTATATATTTATACGGAGTATAGTTATATATATAGTATAGTTCTATGTATATATATATATTATATTATATATATTAAATATATATATATATATATTATAGTATAAATATATATATATATTATGAATTACATTACATACGTGTAATGTATCCGTTTGATACATATCATACTTTTCCTGATTCCCAAATGACCCTTGCGCGCCATTTTCAGGAGCGATCGAGCTCGACTTGGTCGAGGTCGAGGTCCCTTCGGTGTTTGGGCGTGATTTTTGGTGATTTGAGTGGAAATGTCACCAGTCAAAATGGACGTTACCCTCTGGTAATTAACATATATATATATATATATATCTATTGAAAATGGCCATGTATAGTTGATTTACCCATTCAAAATGGTGATTTTCCTTAGTTATGTCAGCTTACCAGAGGGTAATCAGCAAAATGATATTACATGGGATGGTTGTGAGGTTGTAGGACCATGAAGATTTTTTTTCACACCACTTTTTTTTGGAATCCGTAGAGAGTCTGTTCAAGTTCATCACCAAAAGTCGTTTCACACCACGCTAAAAGCGCACCCTGAGCAACGACTTCTTGTAATGTCGACCTGAGATAGGGTTTTTCCAAGGGCCCTGAATGGGTTTCTCTAAACATGACGAGCCGGAATTTTGCAATTTTGTAGGGGAAAAATGATGGCTAATTGGTGGTTGAGCCGCCCCTCTGAAAAATATGAGATCGTCACTTGGGATGATGAAATTCCCATATTCATGTTCCAAACCACCAACCAGGAAAATTATGGTCAAGCACTGGATTTTTGGGTGCCCAATTTTCCCACCCACTTTCCCTGGATCAGCTGCAACAGATTACACTGTAACATACATCCCAATTCAATCCAAATCTTAGATGTTTCTTGGCCACTGCAGAGTGATCTCACTTATTCGGTTGTATGAAGATTACCATGATTAACTTATGTTTGACATAGTAATTAAAGTCACATCAATCAACCTGAAATATCAATTTGACTCAAGTGTTTGTCCCACCAAATCGGAATGAATTTCCCAGGGCCAAGGGCCATATAGTTATAGTCTATCTATCTCATGATTCGCCACCTGCCAGGTGAGGGTCTCTAGATGCAAGCTCTGGATGCAGCTGGGCACGCCTGGACCCGAAGACATGCCAGATGCCAGAATAGATTCTGACAGAGTGGAATCCCGAAAGACTGCCAGGATATCTCAGAATATATGTCAGATAATGCCAGAGAATATGTCAGATAGAATGCCAGAAAATATGTCAGATAGAATGTCAGAAAATATGTCAGATAGAATGCCAGAAAATGTCAGATAGAATGTCAGAATATATGTCAGATAGAATGTCAGAATAAATATGTCAGATAGAATGTCAGAATATATGCCAGATAGAATGCCAGAAAATATGTCAGATAGAAAGTCAGAAAATATGTCAGATAGAATGTCAGAATATATGTCAGATAGAATGCCAGGAATATGCCAGATAGAATGCCAGAAAATATGTCAGATAGAATGCCAGAAAATGTCAGATAGAATGTCAGAATATATGTCAGATAGAATGCCAGAAAATATGTCAGATAGAATGCCAGAAAATATGTCAGATAAAATGTCAGAATATATGCCAGATAGGATGCCAGCAAATATGTCAGATAGAATGTCTGAATACATGTCAGATAGAATGCCAGAAAATATGTCAGATAGAATGTCAGAATATATGTCAGATAGAATGCCAGAAAATATGTCAGATAGAATGTCAGATAGAATGCCAGAAAATATGCCAAGTAGAATGTCAGAATATATGTCAGATAGAGTGCCAGAAGATATGCCAGATAGAATGTCAGCATACATGTCAGATAGAATGTCAGAATATATGTCAGATAGAATGTCAGAATATATGTCAGATAGAATGCCAGAAAATATGTCAGATAGAATGTCAGGTAGAATGCCAGAAAACATGCCAAGTAGAATGTCAGAAAATATGTCAGATAAATGTCAGAATATATGCCAGATAGAATGCCAGAAAATATGTCAGATAGAATGTCAGAATACATGTCAGATAGAATGTCAGAATATATGCCAGATAGAATGCCAGAAAATATGTCAGATAGAAAGTCAGAAAATATGTCAGATAGAATGTCAGAATATATGCCAGATAGAATGCCAGAAAATATGTCAGATAGAATGCCAGAAAATGTCAGATAGAATGTCAGAATATATGTCAGATAGAATGACAGAAAATATGTCAGATAGAATGCCAGAAAATATGTCAGATAGAATGTCAGAAAATGTCAGATAGAATGCCAGAAAATGTCAGATAGAATGTCAGAATATATGCCAGATAGAATGCCAGAAAATATGTCAGATAGAATGTCAGAATACATGCCAGATAGAATGCCAGAAAATATGTCAGATAGAAAGTCAGAAAATATGTCAGATAGAATGTCAGAATAAATATGTCAGATGGAATGCCAGAAAATATGTCAGATAGAATGCCAGAAAATATGTCAGATAAAATGTCAGAATATATGCCAGATAGAATGCCAGAAAATATGTCAGATAGAATGTCAGAATACATGTCAGATAGAATGTCAGAAAATATGTCAGATAGAATGTCAGAATATATGTCAAATAGAATAAGGCATTTTTCTATTCATTCCCATTACTGCAATGGAAGCACCAATGTATCTATCTATGTGTTTCTTCATATGCCCGTGTTTGCACAGTCCTTGTAGGATTACATCTCCAATTTTCTTCAGAGTTTCTTCCACTCCAAATCATGGTAAATCGGATCCATACCAATACTCTGCTAACAACTTGTTTGTTTTGCTGATTGGCATCCAGGTAAAAATGTCCCCATGGCTTCTTTTCGGCAACGAAAAACCCAGTCTCACCACGGTTCAGCTGGGTCGTCATCCAACTCTTTCATGCGCAAATGGTAGGCCTGATGGGTGTCCCATTACGAAATTGAAATCCTTATGTTGGTCATAATGAATCCCTATTCACACATGTGGTATGCTTGTCCCTGGATATATACAATGATTGTACTTGTGTAAATACATATTCCATATGTATATTATTGATGTACTAAGCATATACTCTCGAGCTGTACTGATAATCAAAGAGTGGGGTGAAAAACTGAAGGGCGAGCCAGGGCATCACCAATGAATCGTCTCCAATCCCTAGGACATCACAAGACTGATCATTGGCTTAACAGAATATGTTGTCCTTCTTTCCATCACAGAGTCCAGGTATTCCCTCGCGAATACCAAAGTAAGATGACTATATGATCTGCGTAAACCCTACAAAAGAACCACGGTTTTTCGGGAACTCGCGTGGTCCTTGGACTTGCTTCCTTGCGCTAGAAAGTTCTTCGGAAGCCATGTACATGTACAACTGGGATAATCCATGCTGGTTGGTGGTATACCTACCCCTCTGAAAAATATGAAAGTCAGCTGGGATGATATTATTCCCAATCTATGGAAAAAATGAAAATCATGTTCCAAACCACCAACCAGAATATATAATCAAACTTTCTTAAAACTAAAGCGAAATATCCTCATATTCATAGTTCACTGGGGATATATTTGAATCTTTTCAGCAATGTTTTTCCCCAAAAAGATTGGGGCCAACACATTTATCACGCAATGGACTCGCTATGGATCTATGGGGCCATGGATCCACTTTTTTCAACCTCAAAACATCCCAAACCAGCAGGTTCTCCCGAGTTGTAAGTTTGTTTATAGCCCCAACTAGTTCGATACATCTGCCAACAACTAGCTGGGGTTAACGTAGTTCCACCCAGTTGGTTTATAACTACTAGTTTATCTACCAAAAACCCAGCAGCTATGTTAGCTATAAACCAACTGGCTGGTGTCCATCCAGTCCCATGACGACTTGGGGATCATGACTTAAGAAAGCCCCATCAATGGTTATATATCCCCATATTATATATATATATATACTGTTGGTTCTTCCCCACTATAATCCCACTATCCCATTAAATCCTATGGCAATATCCCATTAACATATATGCCAAATAGGATTTCATGGGATTTTCAAACAAAAAAACATCAACGATATGGGTTTATAAACCCCACTGACTATTATAGTTGGTGTATGAACCCCATGGTTTACAAACCCCATTAACATTCATTAACTATAATAAACAATAGACAACATAAACATACATAAACTATAATTAATGTAGACATAGTATATTATCTATACTTATGTTGAAATAAACATTCATAATGAACTATAATAAACCCCTGAACTATTAATCATCAATAGACAATAGACATATCTACCACCATAGAATTCAGCCCCATCCCGTAGGGCCGTAGGGGTCATCCTGGATCCCAAAAAAAACTGTCATCCCGACCGTCGCCAACTTCCTGGAACGGCCAACCTTTCGACGCCTCGGCGTTACAACGTAGCGGTCAACGAACCAGCTTGGTGGTTGAGTATACAGTACCCCAAGCACTCCCTCAGAAGTAGCTAAGTTGCTGCTTGATGCTATTTGGATCCATATGGAATATGTTGCTTATGACCAACAAATTCTTGAACAGAGACTCTTGGTCTGGACATGTCTGTACCTATCATGTGGTTGGAAAACTCTTAGTATCTCCTTGGCTCCTCATTTAGTAGTATTTACCCTTTGGTAAACTAACATAGCTATGGAAAATCACAATTTTTAATGGGAAAATCAACTATTTCTATGGCCATTTTCCATAGCTATGTTAAATTACCAGAGGGTAGCAGGTAACATCGATATTCCTAGCTGCAAACAGCTCCCCCCCGTTGGAGAGGTAGGCACCAGTGAGCAGGTGCATTGGAGCCGGCCAGCGACGGTAAGGCCTCGTGAACAGCGAGCCACTGAATAAAGGGGATCTACTTACTGGTGCGTTTTACGCAGGGAATTTTCGGGAATGATCCATCTCATCACTAGTAATAATCATCCCATTCCCCCTTTCCCATCCATTCTCTACTAAGCACCAGTAAGTACATGGTCGTGTCGCTCCGGGGGAACATTTTAAGACACACCCTGGACGCCGTGTCTGAAAATGGGGGATACCGATACCGATACCACGGCGCCGGGGGTTGTCGGGAACAGGTTTTTCCAATCCTTCATGGATTTGGGGGTTGTCTATTTTCAGACAAAGCCACTTGAAACCAAGCAGTTGTGGTTGATTGATGTTGATTGTAGATAGATATACTCCAACTTTGCTGGTTTAAGAAAACATGGCTTTAACATGTTTTAAACCAAGGAATGGACGGAATGGAAAGGGGCTTTCCCAAAAAGAAAAAAGGACGAGCCGTAACATGATTGGACTGTTCTTGGGGTTGCTTCAATGTTCCTGCAACCCGATTGACTATATTTTGATTATCTTGGAGGATGTGAGGCACACAGTGGCAGGTGAACCATCCAAAACAGGGGTTGTGTCGCTCACAGGTCGCGAATTGTCGCGCACTTTTTCGCATTGGTCGCTCACATGGTTGCCATATTCGCTTGCTCCGATCGCACCGATCATTAACAATCATCATCTGGTTGGTGGTTTTAACCATCTTGAAAAATATGAAAGTCAGTTGGGAAGGATTATCCCATATATTATGGAAAGTCATAAAATTCATGTTCCAAACCACCAACCAGGTGATATATTTATCCATAGAACTGGGGTGTTTTATGTTAGCATATATACCAGCACCATGGATCCTATGGGTCATGGTCCGTCATGGTGGATGTAAGTCAACATTTTCACCACAGCATGACGCTGTTCCGGCTACAAATGAGGGGAATGAAACATGGACAGCCCATTGATAAAATCCCCATTTGGAAAACATTGTGTTTGGAAAATCCCCATTACCCTCTGGTAATTTGTTACATAGCTATTGAAAATGCTGGATCTTTCCAGTTCGTTATGTAAACGTTTACCAAAGGGTAGTATCTACTTTATTTAGTCAGTTGGGGTTATGAAATTCCCAAAATCTGCAAAGTCATAAAATTCCGTGGTTCCAAACCACCAACCAGCCAGTACTAATGAAACATGGTAAGTTCCATGATCTTTGTCCATTGAGTTGGGCAAAAAAAAAGGCCATCCCAAACATGCCAGCGGCTTCCTAGGATGGAACATAGGAAACACGGAGTTGCAGTCTCTAAAAGGCTATATATATATAAAGGCTATCATATTCCCCCAAAATCATGCTTAGTCATCATTTTCCCATGAAAATACATGACCATTGCCAAATTTAGGTCTTCAAAGACTTCCTAGTTGTTGGTATCGCTACCCCACCCCTCTCAAAAATATGAATTCGTCAGTTGGGATGATATTGGTCCAATTATATGGAAAAAAAAGTTCCAAACCACCAACCAGTATATAAAGGCTATCATATTCCCCAAAAAAAATGTGTGATTTCCATTGGAATCTGATGAAAAACATCGATCTGGGGGTTCCCAATGCCAATGTCCCAAGAATTTCCAGCGCACCCTGGGAGCTTCATCATAACGAGCTCCTCCGGGAGAATCCGCCGGCACCGATGGTCACCGATGGAGACAATATTTGGGGGTCTACCCTCTGGTAAACATACGAAAAGCTATTGAAAATGGGCATAGAAATAGTTGGTTTACCCATTAATAGCAGGGTGATTTTTCCATAGCTATGTTAGTTTACCAGAGGGTAACCAACAAAACTTGGAGACATGGGGGGTTCCATAAATGGGGGGATCCCCGGCTGGTTCATTGCATTGAACATCCTATGAAATTGGATGGTACGGGAAATTTTACGGGGGTACCCCCATGGATTGGAAACCTTCAGCCAACACTATCCAATTCTACATGTCTGAGAATGGTGTATACCCTCTGGTGCTTCAACATGACCATGGACACCATAGGTAAATCACCCAGAAAGTGCAAAAATTGTCCATGGCTATGTTAAATTATCAGATGGTACCCATCAACTAGCAATCGTAATGGGAAATACAATGATTGCCCGTCACATTGTTTTTTGTGCCCCATCTTCGGCGAAGCCACATTCCAAAAACCTGGGGTTTCAGACGAGTCCTGTTTTGAAATTCAGGATCCTTACACTCTATAATTAATTATCACAAATTCACATGAATCAGTGTGCAACATGGTCCTGGAAACCCAGAGGCTGTTACCTTTGCTCAGGAGCTCTTGGCATGAGTATAGACCCGAACCTACTAGCAGTGACCTGCACCTGATAAAAGTCTGGCTCACCATGATCGAAAATAGCATGTCGGATACGAGGAATTGAGGACGTGTGATGCAAACCCTAATTGGGTTGTTCCAGCCCTAAACATATTTGCCATTGGAACTGGCACCAAATGTAGGGTCGGAAGCAAGCAACAATGTTCAAAACAGCGAACCCCCAGCCAGCAATCAATCATAACCAGCAAACAGAGAACATTCTTAGATCAGAGGTCACCGTGTGATCCCACACAGTAAATGACCACCAAATCACTTGATGATTACAACCACCAAATCAATGAAACACACGTTGACCACCGCCTGTAAGAAAAGGGATGGGGGCAGAAGCCCCGGAAGCATCTGAAACAATTACGAAATCCCATCCCCCAAAATGAAAAACTCCCCGATGCCAAAATGTGCCAAAGATGTGTTGTTTATCCCCTACGAAAAACCATGGTTTTGTTGGGGAGTGGTTCAGCACAGGCTTTCCGAATCGAAAAGACCAGAAGTGGATGGCAAATTGTAGCGGGGAGATCATGGAGAACTCTTTGGAGTCTGAATCGACTTAAAAATGAGTAATAGTGGGTTATAACTACGATTTTTGAGTTATAACTTGCTATCCATTGTTTTCTTGACTTCCAAGGATTCTCTGAGAAGGTACTCCTTTCTGGCGCCAAAGCGGTGTGCGTTGTGTGCCCACTCTCTGGCCACACACTCGTTGCTGCAGGCTTTGCTGAAGCTCCAGATATGATCTCCACCAGTATGGGCCCATCTGGCCCAGTAATATTTCACGTTTGACATGTGAGAAGAATACATATAATATATATATATATATATGTATCAGTATCAAAAGCGCATTGGAGAAAAAACAATGATGTCTGGTTGGTGGCGATTTAGTTCATGGATTATGAGACTCCCCAATGTGTGTATAAGATGGTCCACCCCAGCAACCCCTGGTCATGGTCCTGTAGGTACGCTGTATGTAGGAGTCTTGGTATCGGATATAGTTGACTTGTCGCTAGCATATACATGATCGGTGTAGGGTTTACTTATCACCGCCCCCCCCTGTGATATAGGCAGTAGTGAACACTGCATGAGGTATCCTGCTAGGTAGTGTATAGGCGGCACGAGAAGTATAGCATATGAGATCTTGACGGATGGACGTAGATGGCTAGGCCACCCCCATGGGGGCCGTTGATGGGGTGGATAGCATTGGGGGGGTTGCCGGTCGCCGGCCTGGACCATATATATATATATACATAGTTATTTATTTATCTATTGATTTATTTATTTATTTATAATGTATATTTGTATATGCAAATATTGCTATATTTGATTGTTAGTGTAAGCCATCATTTCTTCATGGCCCAACGCACCTTGCAGTGACAAAACCAAGTCAAGAGACCAAAAAAAACAAGCAAAAGCGTTGAAACAAAGAACTGGATAGGAATAGGCGGGTATAGGCAGGTCGTATACACCATAGTGTTAATGATCCTTCATGGTTCGACCATTAACACACCAAATCCTGGCCCTGATCAGCGACAAATATCAAGGGACGTCCCTATCCAACCCTATCGAAGTTACTCCTCTCAAACCTAGCAAGGCGATTGGAAACTCGAAACCGCCCTTTGTCAACCCAACCGTGGCGAATACTCAACAGATGAAACATTTTTTTAAACCCAAATTCAGGATATTCAGGGTTGCTCCAAACACCCCAGCCACGTTTGGGGGGTAAATTGGGTAAGTATAGAGGTAGCATGACTCAGGTACCCCGAAATGTGGCTATCATCTATCTGTAATGGGTTGGAGCAACCCTGACAAACATTGACCTTCTTCGCGAAGAGGACATGGAAAAATTGTGATATTTGGCTTCATCAACGATACCCCACCAGAGTTTGTCTCCACGAAATATGCATCAGTTCTATGCATGACAAGCCCTTCAACACAGCGACTTATTGTCTGGGATCATTCGTGATAATTATGAGCCAGATTTAAGGCCAAAGTTTGAAGATGATTCCCCTTACACCGACATTACCTCCAAACTAAAATAGTGTACGGAGTTTGACGGATTGTGAGACTCCACAATATGAGTATATATATATTGTTTGATGGAATGCAACCTGGTGGATCTTTAGGACTGCCGCGCAGCTGCATTGGTGGCATCGACAGGAACTGATCCGCAGAGTTACAAAGTTCAGTTCAGCCATCCCGGTGAATATCCCGAATGTTACAGAGAAAACATGTGTATTTAGATATAAACATGTATATATACATATATATATACTTTATTATAATATATGAAATTATAATGTATTGTATTAAATTACATTATATTATATGACATACTTATATATATATATACACAATTATTATGTAGGCACATACATATATATATATACACATATTGAGTTATATTATATTACATTAAACTATATTAAATGATATTATAACTATATTATATTAAATTAAATTGTATTGTAGTAAATGATATTATTCAATATTAAATTATATGATATTATAAAAAATGATATTATTTCATATTAAATAATATGTTTATAATTGTTATGTATGCATATATAAATAGACACATATGGTAAATTATATTCTATTACATTAAATGATATTATATTAAATGGTATTAAATGATAGTATATGATATTAGATGATATAATATTTCAATATATATATATATATATTATTATGTATATATTTTTAAAAATGTGAACATATATATATATACATTATTAAAATTG
>Ga0126342_10020036_pt1 | contig 11291 bp, 16 predicted proteins | sample Cyp1metagenome_FD_92528 | JGI IMG/M metagenome (GOLD analysis project Ga0126342, IMG submission 92528) | Coral microbial communities from Lord Howe Island, Old Settlement Bay, Australia - Cyphastrea 1 metagenome | ecosystem: Host-associated > Invertebrates > Cnidaria > Coral ...
GACGCTTAAGTTTTTTGGTGCCACCCTTGTGCGCGTACACTGCACCAAATATTGCATCTTGACCTTGATATCCAATAATCCCTAAAAATCACAAAATCCCAGGAGCTCGTGAAATTTAATATTGCCATGCTTGAATACTGGAGAGATCTGGAGAGTATACACAAAAGTCCCATCATATACCATCATATCATATCCAATCATCCCATTCCAATCCCATTACAATCCCCATATGGGTATACTAATGGGTCAAAATTTGGTACACAATCGGATAGGTTTGTACTGAACATGGAGTAACATCTGCGGTCCTGCCTTGAATATTTAAAAATCACCAGGATTTGGCAACACCGCAGGTACAAGGGGGTAAATATCATTTGCCTGTCTAATGGCTTGAAACAACCCATTCAAAACCAATGGTTGGAATCGTGTTAGGACCAACCACGACCAGTTGGACGTGAACGACAGCGAGCCACCAAGACGTTGGTCTTCTTCTCAGTGGTCTTGAACAACCTGAGAATGACCAAACAGCCCGGCGATGGAAAATCAGGGAGCTTGATGGGAAATATGGGAAAATGATGGAACATGTGAAATAAAATCATAGATTCGATAATCATGACCATCATGAATTATTTGGGTTGGCTCCATGAAACCAACCTATGATCTTCCCAGCCAAAAACTGCACGGAGGCTTCAACCAAACTCCCAAATCGATTGTCTCTGTTGGGCTCAAACAACCAAAACAGGATCAAGAAGGAATAGAAAATGAAACCATCAGCATCCATTAAGCAGGATCGTCCAACATATCTTTCACATATAAAACATGAAAACCAAAACAAAATCCGAGTGTTTATAGCCAATTTCCACATTCAAGTGATCATGTTGTATTGATCTTCCCCATTTTGAGACAAAAAAACTAAATCATATGCCCTGAAGTTGGGGAAATATATGCTGCATGCCATGATCAACTGCTGGCTTCCATTGGCTTCCCATATCTTCCCTGCTGATCCTGACATCAAAAAAAACATGTTTTTTTCTTCCGAGACTCCCGTGAATCTCTTCCGCCCGTGCGGCTGCAACGGAGGTGGCATCCTCACGGGCTTTGAAGCCGAAGCCTGTGCCAAGGGGTGCCACCTGGATACGGGGAATATCGTGGGAATATCATGGGGATATTTGGATCTGGTTTTTAGATACCTTTAGACATTGAACACTATGGGCATATCCCGAAACACAGGGAACCTCTGCCCATTCCATCCCATGAGGAAAAGAAGCTCTTCCCCAATTTTCATTATGGATAGAAAAAAGACATGTTACTAGACAGTGTCCACCATTATTACTATCACTAGTATGTAGTATTATATATATATTCTTATTTTTATATAGTATTATGAATAGAATTATGATTGTTAATATGATAATTTTCATATGTATCTCAGCCATATGGACGATCTTCCCATATCCACCCAGTCCTGACAGGTGGCCTGCCACTTGATACTGCGAAGCCGCGGATTTTGGGGCCTGACCACGGACATCACGGGATTTCTGGGAAAATCTTCACCGGAAACCATGGCTTTTTTGACTAAACCAATGGGGTTTCCTGGTAAATTTTCCCAACAAAAACCAATCCAATGAGTAAATGGAGTTTTTTCCCGCCATTTTATGATAGGATCATACGCGATCAGAATACAGGAACTGTTCCGAGATCAAAATCCAGAGGTCTCGTGTGACTGGCAGCCAGTTGCACTCTGCAAATCTGAACTGGCGATGGAAGACACTCCATGTGTACCCTCTGGTAATTTAACATAGCTATTGAAAATGGCCATTTATAGTGGATTTTCCCATTAAATATGGTGATTTTCCATAGCTATGTTAAATTACCAGAGGGTAAATCATTCGCTTATGAAAAGAATTCAGAATATCCTTCGGGTTTTTTCAAACATGGCAATGGAAATTCCGAACTGAAAGGCAAAGGTGGAAAAACCCCATCTACAGATGGGGATTTTCCATTCTCCAACTCCCAGAGGGAGTAACCCCCTTTGGCCGAAGCCTGTCAACTTGCCAAGAAAAGTTGATGGGACCCCGGAACAGGACTCAGGAAACTGGAAACATAACATGGCTTTCTTTGTATGACATTTTTTGAAGTGCACCCCTCCATATATGAAAGCCTGTCGAACCCTGACTAAAATATGTTGGAACACATTCCCTTTTTATATGTCAGATATCTACAGCAAAACAATATCCTAAGCATCACGTGTATTATATATACATATGTACGTATTAGTATAAAGATATATGTAAAGTTATGTGTATAATTCATTATCATTAATCATATATTTAATTGTATATAATAGACATATATCCCGGTTGTATCCTCATGATCTCCCCATGCCCCGCTGAAAAAAGGGCCTCGTTGCCCGTCTCCTGTTCGAAGTCATGCCGCAGCTGGCGGATGACCTGGCGCACCGATGAAGTGATGCCGGTATCTTTACCCGGTAAAGTGACATAGCTATTGGCCATGGCCCATTTAGTTCGTTGATTTACCTACGAAAAATGGTGATTTTCCATAGCTATCTGGGTAAATGATCATATTTCACTGATCTGAAATAAGACAACAAATGTTGGGCTATTGTGGGATAATTACCCCTACTAACCATGATTCCAGGGTTCGGGAAAACAGTGAGGTCGTTATAATTTGCCCAGATAGCTATGGAAAATCACCATTTTTAGTAGGTAAATCAACGAATAAATGGGCCGTGGTCAATAGCTATGTTAGTTTGCTGGAGGGTATCTATAAAGATATGGTGATAAATAGAAAATGATGATGTATAAATGGCAATAAATGGAACATCTCTATATTGCTTCCCCATCATATTGAGTCTCCAAATCAATGGTGATCTACACAGTGATATAACAAATGGTGATAATTGGGGAAAAAAAACAATGGCCATTTCATCTATAGTGGAAATCACATTCCATAAATGGAAACTTATGGAATCAATGACCTATAATTAATATCCATTGATGGAAAGTTAATATCTCCAAATAAATGATGATATTCATGTATCCCAGCCAACAACTGTCCCAGCCATCAATCTATCCATAAATGGTGATATGACAATACCCGTATCCTGCCTTCCTTATATGCAATCATATTATGTATATATATATATTATGAATATATATATATATATGAATATATATATATATGAATATATATATATGAATATATATATGAATATATATATATATATATATATGAATATATATATATATATATTAAACAGTATATAGTATACTATACTATATTGATGGTATGTATCATGTATCATTTGTGATCTGGATAGGTTATAAGATGGATCATTTAGAATTTAGAATAAATCCCAGGTTTGAAGCCCTGTGTTCAGTGGATTCCTCTTACAAACCATCATAATGGTGAGGTTCAAACTTGTTCACTATCAATCGAAGGATCGCTATTCAGCTATTCATTATCCAACATATGGATGATATGTGATGGCAAGATATGGCAAGGAAATCCTATCATCTGCACATGGAGATATTGAAGGTATGCACCAGTATGCACCATCTAAATCATACTGATCTAAGAATTCCAAAAACTAATCTTGCAATTCTCCATTCTATTTTCATTGATGTTATTAATACTCAACCAATGACCTATATAAATTCTATGCCTGATGGGCAGCGCCTCGGAACTGATACGGAACCGGAACGCCAAAGAGGCACAAACGACGGAGCATTTGGATTACCCTCTGGTAATTTAGCTATGGAAAATGGCCATAGAAATAGTGGATCTACCCATTAACAATGGTGATTTTCCAGTTCGCTATGTTAAATTACCAGAGGGTAATGAGTGTTCCCTTTTAATCCCCTCCCAAATGTTTCTTATTTGGGAGGGAAGGGGGGGTGGGCAGTATTAGGAAAGGAGTACTATAAGCAGCCAGCTATATTGAACATGGCGCGCAGCTTGAGAATCGGATGTACTACTGAATGTAATTGATGTAGAGGTTTTCTGACACTTGATGACCCAAATACCACCCAAAATCCAAAAAGATACACCAAAGATAGCCGCTAATCAAACACGCTTGGGAAATGCCCCACCTCACCTCCGAAGCACCTAAGCCATGCCGTTGCCCTAAGGCTTTGTGTCGCTGTCGTTGCGCTTCCAAGAGACTCATGGCTGATCTTCGGCCTCAGGGAAACCCAATGGTCTCCTATCGATCCAATATCCCCGTTGGGAAATTCCAAGGTAAATCCCCTACTTTATTCCCCATGTAAATATAAATCCTCTAATTGCACTAAAGCCCATGATTTCTCGGGGATGAGTTTCACATAGTCCCACTTCATCACGTCTTGGATCGCCTGGGTGGGTCACATTGGACCTGTGTCTGGCCGCACATGGTGGGCGTCTGATGAACGAAGCGTTGGCAACTGTGGCTGGCTTTTTTACTGCAGGTTCATTTGGATTTCAACTCGATTTCAACGAGCTTCCAACAGATTCATTTCAGTCTAGTTGTATATCTCAATGGATTGGTTTAAGGGAAATTTTACAGGAAAGCCCTATATTTAATGGGAAAATCTATGGTTTCCTGTAGATTTTCCCTTAAACCAATCCATTGTATATCCAATTATAGCCATATTTCTTCATCATATGATCAGCAGCGCTTCGACTTGCGTCACATCGATTTGGTAGCAGTGGGATGATACTTCCACTGCCTTCACTGCCTCAATCAATCACTTGTGCCATGTCATGACTTGACTAAGAAAAGCTGCAGAGCTGCAGAGCTTGATATGAACCGGATATTTTTCATTGCCATGTTTGATTGGAGGGTAAGCATGGAAATTTAGCAATATTTCAAGCACACGTCAGTAATATTTGAAGCACATGTCATCTGTATAGTTGACCGTCGGGCTAAACAATATCTAAACCACCAATCGGTTCGGATCTGCTTGCGAACCACCCAGTCTTTCAAGAAATTGCCTAATTCAATTTTCCCTCTCGGACTTCTGCGCATTTGAGCCTCTGCACTATTTGCAAAAGCTGAATGTGAAACCCATGTGAATGTGTGTGCTCTGGCCAATAAAAACAGCTACAAGTGGGGTCTATGTCGTCTATACCTTCCTTGTCATGACTTTCCGCGAGCATCCAATGACATTTCTGGATGATGCCATGTTTGCCTGTCATCGGAGGCCTTTGCACTCCAACTCTACTTGATATTGACCATTGGATCTTGCTTCAGCCGCTCCAACGTCGTATGGGGCACCTCAGAACTCGAATGGGCTTTTTCTGTTGTGTGTGTGTGTGTTGTCAGTTCAACAACGAGTGTCCATAGACAGAAAGCATATCCCCAGGGATTCAGTTCCATTCCGACAGTATGACTGGGGATTCGATTCACATCCTATTCAACCACGGTATTGGCCTCAATACATAATTCGAAACGGAGATTTTTGGATCCCCAGATTATTGTTCCTATAGCAAAACTCTTTACCAAAGAGCAAGCCGGGAACCTTCCACACCCAATGCTTCAAGTTGCGGATTATTCCAATGGGGTACCCAAAAATCTACGATAGTATCATCGATAGTATCATCATTTTCCCACTAGAATGGCATTTCGTGTGATTTCCTAAGTCATTGGGGGTAACCCCAAATCATCCAGTCGTCGTGGCTTGGGGATCCAGCACCATGTCCTCTCGCCCACTAAGCACGTGGCAAAGCGCTCCGTCTCTGTTTCGAAACGGACAGCATGGAGGCATCGTCTGCACCTGTTGATTCCAAATACGGCATCTCGGCAGGCCTTAAAACCACCATGTTTCTATGGTTGAACCATGTTAAACCGCCAGCCCTCTGGTCATTTAAATCAACATAGCTATGGAAAATGGCCCATTTATAGATGATTTATGATGAATTTACCTATTAAACATGGTGAACCACCATGAATTTCTGTGGGTTCAGTCAGCATCTACAATCGTTCCATGTTATCCATGTTCAAATCCCAAACATCCCTGGTCCAATGGTCCCTGCCTCTCATTGTCAGCCAGAAGAGCCTCAATGCTGCCCTCATGAAGGTTCTGCTCCCGACGCAGGGCCTGTGGAGATTCCTGAATGGATGACATATATCCATTCAACAGTGTATCTATATTATGTAAGTCCCCAAAAAAGTGGTATTTCGTGGAATATCAGCATATCTATATAAGTGGCAACTTCCATAATTTGAGATATGTCATGGCTTAATCTATACTGCTTATGCTTGAGTTGGATCTTCGTTGAATGGAAGTGAGTACTTCTATAGACATATTGACATACTGTGAAAAACTTGACTTGGATCTGATGTTGAATGGAAGTGAGTAAGTCGATGAGTCGTGGACCTCATTTGGAAATGGCGAAGCGGAATCGTCCAATCACCAAACCTACTGCATCCTGCTGCAGCGCGCAAGTCGCACCTGCAAAGCTTCTCCAATCTCTTGATGCCTGGCGTGGTTGCGCAGGCAGTTACAAGACTTCCCAGAGCCATGGATGCACCAAATCAAGAAATCAACAAATCAAACATCTTGAGATTGCATATGTCCAGTGAATTGCGGTCAAAGCACTAAAAAGATAGCCTACAATGTAGGCTATGATCACCCAACCATCAGAGATTCCCAGCAAAAAAAAATTGTACCCTCGAGCAAGTTTTAACACAAACATGGGAAAAAAAACACGGTTGGCCGTTCGGAAAATGATCTACACTTCAGGTCTGAACAACTATCCATCTTAATCTACCAGGTAATTGTGTAAATGCCACATACATCGTAGCCATTTGGGTTTCCTACAATGGTGGTACCCTGGTAGCATCCCATTGGCCTCAGGCGTAGGCTGTTGTTCACCCTCTGAAAGCCCAGTTGGGTCTGCAGTAGCTCCTCCTGACATCGCATCTGGGCGCTCCATGTTGGTTCATGGCTTGATCTTGGAATCTGCCTGAGATCTGAAAGTCAACCACTACAAGGTGGTTTATAACTCCAATAACTATGGTTTATAGGTGATATATCTATAGTTAATGGGATTATAAACCAACTTATAACTTGGGGGGCACCACCTTGTATGTCACTGTGTCCTGCTCCACCTCACACTCCCTTTGAACTGTTTCAAGCTCCGCCTGCGACAGTCATATGGAGTCGATGGCACCACGCTTTGGTCGTTCATGGCGAAACCAAGTTCTTGTTTTAGCGATGGAACATAGTGGAACCATAGAAACCGGTCTGAATGTACCATGAAGGAACAAGTCAAACTGACTCAGACTTCACAAATTACTTCCCAAACACATGCAATGACCTCACTGATCCAGCATGATCCAGCCTTTAATCAGCACCATCATGCTTCACTTTAAGAGTGCCATAAATTGGGGTCTGGCAAATCCGAATCAAAACCCCAAATTTCAACAGTTGGTCATACATGATTCTTACATGATCCCATAAAAATATCCACCATAAAGTGGTTAGAGCAGTATCCATGAAAATCCACTGGATGCAGCACCTGCTTGGTCATCCTCTGCTCGTGAGAGGTTTTGACCTCCAGACTTACAGCTTCAATCCTTGGTTCGACCCTTGGAAAACAAAGCAGAGGCATGCACAAAATGGTGTCAACACGATCAAAGTCCCAAACTTGGATGTTCAATACGTTGCGAAACAGTTTTGTATCTTAAAATATTAACTTTAATGTTGAACTCACACATGTTAAGTAAAATTAATGATTTCATGTCTTACCCCAATTTTGAGCCATACCTAAGTGATCCGTCATGACATCTGTAGAAAGATGGTTCTGTTGCATGATGGTGAGGACAGGATGACCCTTGGGTAACTCAAAATACCTATGGTAAATGGTAATATAGCTATTATATATAAATAGAATACTTATGTACCTATTAAACATGATGATGTTTCATAGCCATCTTAAATGACCAAAGGATTAGATTTGCGCATCGTCTCCTATGGTGGTTTCACCGCATTTTCCTGATGCGTCCTGGAATTCTATGAACATCTTGGAGAGGTTTAAATCAAGACAGGGGCCAACATAAATCAGATATAATAGGGGGGATGGATCAAAATCTACCCTCTGGTTATTTAACATAGCCATGGAAAATGGCCCATTTATAGATGGTTTACCTGGGTTTACCTATTAAAAATTGTGATTTTCCATGGCTATGTCAGTCATAACCATAGGGTATTTCGAATACAAGGGATGCACATCCTTTCAGAAGCCCTTTTTTTGGGTGAACATCAGAATACCAAGGTTTTGATCCATACCTTAGCAGTTTTTTAGGTGCTGAAAGTCATTGAAATCCCATTGAAATCCCATTGAAATCCCCTTGATATCCCATTAAGTTCATGGTTAAATCCCCCTAAAAAATCCCAATACATTCCATTTTGTTGCTTGAAATCTGCCAGAAATCCCCAATCGCATTTCATTCGAAAATAGGCCCAACGGGTGCGGCTGCGGAACTGCTGTTGAATCTCAAACATGCTCGTCTCAAACGGAGATGTCTGCCTCGACTGCCGCCGCTTGGCGGCGGTAACAGGGCACCCGAGGTGGTCGCACCATGGTTGATCATCAGTTTTTCCCAATGAATGGATGGATGTTGATGGATGTGAATGGATGTTGAATGGATGTTTTTTAGAGATGTTGATGGATGTTGAATGGATGTTAATTGATGTTAATGTATAGACTCTATCATCACTTTCCCAATGAAATGGTGGATGTTAATGACCTTTGAAACCAAGGAACACAGCTGTGAAGCACCACCAAAAAGGAACACCCCACGAAAAAACATGGGCCCGGGGGTTGTATACCCTTTTTGGACATTTTTGGACACATCCAAAAGCCATGGTTCAAAGGACGGACCATCTTTGTCCTCATCGAGAATTCCATGAGTCATTCAATGTTGAACAAAAATGCCCAGCATCAAAAATACAAACCAATCGTGCAACTCCAAAACAAAGACTCAACGAATCTGGACAAGTGGTCTAGAATAGGAAAACCAAGAAATATACTGCAACTCCTCTTGGTTCTCACATAACCGAGAGCAATCCATCTGGAAAGTACAGATCATCATCCCATTTCTATGGTGTACAACAAAAATAAACCACCAACCAAAACAACCAGAATTCACTGGCTAGTTACTGGTTAATGCTAACTAACAATTTATAATATGTATATATATATATATCCCATCATATCACTATAATTACTCGTAAAACCCCCTTGATTGTTGCCTAAATATCACTATATCAACTATCTCATCCCAAAAAAAACGGGGCCGGTTCTTCTCCCCTTCTCCCCAAAAATAGTATCAGTTATATATCAATAAAATCCCCCAGTTATAATATACTTAGTTTACAGGAGGGTAATTGTTAGATGATTTGGTAGCCTCATCTTAGGAAAGCTCCAACTTGTATCAGTTATATATCTATAATCTATATACCCTCTGGTAAACTAACATAACTATGGAAAATCACCATTTTCAATGGGAAAATCCACTATTTCTATGGTCATTTTCAATAGCTATGTTAGTTTACCAGAGGGTATCAGTTATATATCTATAATCTATATATAAATTGATAATATATAATCTATATATCTATAATCCATATATATATATCTATATATCTATCTATATATCTATCTCTCTATATATATATAATCTATATATCTATAATCTATAATCATCTATATAATCTATATAATCTATATGTACTTATAGAAAATGCTTCTTCTCCCCTTTCATCCCCAGTCTCCAGCCGCGTCACATGTTGAAGCGCCGCTGTGCCTCCGCCAGGCGCTTCAAGGCGGCCTCGTGGCGCAGGCGCTCGCGCCAGCGCAAGGCTTGAAGTTCCTGGAGCTGACCCAGGAATCATGGGGCAAGCCAGGTGAAAAAATTGGGAGATTATATGGGAATATATGGGATTATATGCCAGGTCATGGTGATATTTTTTAATGGCATCCAGTGAAGAAACCAATGGGATTTACGAAAGAAGCGCTGATCCAATGATTTTATATTGGATTATATGATATTATATGGAGGTTTCCAAACATTGGGATGCCCCCGAAATCATCCAGTCATATCATGACGGCATGACTTAGTATTGAAACATGTTGAAACCGGTGACGACTGGGGATCCCTTAGTATGGAAACCTCCATGGATGCGACGATTTGAAGATTTTTTTCAGTGCAATCATTTGAATCTTGGATTTTTTTTGATCAACATGTGGGATGTGTATGGATATGGAGATGTTGAAAAACCGGGTCTACTTGGCTGTGGTGATTGCACTTTTGAAGAAATCCTAAAAATTGGGATAACCATCAGAAAATTATACGATATTACGATTTTTACTCATCAACATTATGGGAACATGTCGGTATTTGACCATCAACCGTGGGGATTTTGGTCCTGGAATTGGTTTATGGGAAAATCAAGAGGAAGGCACATGTTCGGATTGTCAAACCCATGGCTGCATCTGTTCCTTTACATCAATCCAAGGAATAATCTAAATTCAAGCGGGCGTGAAACGTAGCTCTTAAATCTACTTGATAGCTAGTTCATCACAGGCGCATGGATATTCATTTTTCAATATGTTTCACCTGTCCAAAAAGTAGTCCGCAAAATCGAAACGTGCCAAATTGAAAATTGTCACTTTCAGTTTCGGATCTCACCCTGGATCATGCAGGCCGAGGGTGATCTGTTCTGCCGGTGATTTCGCCCGAAGAGTTGGCATGAGTGAGTATTTCCGCCTGAATACCGGCTTCTCTTGTTTGATCCATTTTTCTGCATCCAGATTAAAGACGCTACTTATACAGTAATATGAATTTGGTTGCATATTCCATTATATTATCCTCTATTATCCCCATTACATCCCCCACCATGTGTTGTTGATTAAACAGCATTTTTTTCTAGACTACAGATTTTGAGACAAGATTTAAATAACAATTGCCCAAATACCTCCTATAAATCTCCCGATGTCAAGCCAGTTACCCAGTTACTCCCCCGGACCTTGATCATGTCTCGAAATGCCACCATCTCCTGGGGGGAAGCCACCATGATATATTGAAGCATTGTAATGTAGTACCATTGTCTTGTATGTAATATATATATATACATACATATATACATACATACATACATACATACTTACATACATACATACATACATACATACATACATTACATACATTACATACATTACATACATTACATACATTACATACATTACATACATTACATACATTACATACATTACATACATTACATACA
>Ga0126342_10020037_pt1 | contig 11291 bp, 12 predicted proteins | sample Cyp1metagenome_FD_92528 | JGI IMG/M metagenome (GOLD analysis project Ga0126342, IMG submission 92528) | Coral microbial communities from Lord Howe Island, Old Settlement Bay, Australia - Cyphastrea 1 metagenome | ecosystem: Host-associated > Invertebrates > Cnidaria > Coral ...
TCTATCCTTCCTATCTATCCTTCCTATCTATCCTTCCTATCTATCCTTCCTATCTATCCTTCCTATCTATCCTTCCTATCTATCCTTCCTATCTATCCTTCCTATCTATCCTTCCTATCTATCTATCTATCTATCCATCTATTATCTATCTATCTATCTACATACCTACATACCTACATATCTACATATCTACATATCTACAGTTGGTTCTTATGTTTCTATGTGTTTCTTTGGCATGCCTATGACGACACTTAGGTTGATGGGCGTTTCGAGAGGTTGCAGAGGCTGGCACCTGTCCACGCCATCATTGGCCTAATGCAAACATTTGCTTTCTAAACCCTCCAGGTTGGCTCTGAAGGACCAGATTGAACGGCCTTCAGTTGTGCTGTGCAATGGGAGGCACAGGGAGAACATTCGCCGCATCGCGCGCGAGCTCAATGTCGACTTGTCGAAAGCTGAGAATGAGAGTTCTCCCAAGAAGTTGCCCTAAGTCAGCGACCAGTAGGGGACAACTGATTAACCAAAATATGTAATGGCATATGATAATATTCTTAATGTTTAATGTCCAGCAGTGTCCAGCAGCCGCTGAGAGTCAATTTCATTTCATTTTCTAGTCTGGAATCCCCGTGTTTTTCTAAATATATTTTTGTCTAGTTTGCTGCATCTAAGTTCATCTGGGCTGGCACGTGGCCACCACCACAGCGCGACAGAAGTCACGAGCGCACTAGCTCAGAGTAGTTGCAAAGTCGAACCTCAAATTTGCAGAAGTTTTGCTTGCGATTTGATTTGACTCACCACAGCTCATGATTCATCATTGGCCGATAAAAGCTGTATTAGTATGTATTAGTCACTTCGCTTGATGCTTGAAACATCTTGAAACCCCAAGACACATTAGCTAATCATTAGCTGCTCTTCTTATCTCTTCTTATCCTTTCACATGGGTTTGCCCGAGGCCCGAGGGTCACAGGTCCTAACCAAGTCTCTGAGGTGTGCAGCCTGAAGCACCTCTCGTTGAGACATCCAGGTCAGGTTATATAGTGACGCTATGTGACGGTCAGTATGAGTTCCAGGATGATTCACAGTTGCATCGTGTTGCCCATGAAAGTGAGAGGAAACCCGATTGATGCGCCAAGCCAAAAACGGGACATCTAAATTGTCTAAGAGCAGTAGAATGTAGAATTTTAGAGCAAAGCTGGAAGGACCTTTGGTAGACAGCATGCTGCTGGCAATTCATTTTGATTTTTAGTCTATTAAGTATTATGTTAGTATTAAGTTTGCTAATGTGAACATATGTGGACCAGTTCCATTGCTCCAGATGTCGTGCAAACGCTAGTGCCGCTCGTGGCCATAGTGGCTGAGCTTCCAGGCCTTCCGCCCCGAAGGTGGGCCCTGGCTTGGAGTCTTCCCCAGAGCTTCCAGAGCTTGGAGAGGACTCTTGCAACCCGGGTACATCCGGGGTACTGAAGTAGTCTGAAGTTAAGTAAATTGCAGTAATTAATTTCAACTGAGCACAAGAAATTTCAAGATATTTCAAGTGCGAGTTATGTGGCCTTTGTATGGTTTTGTTTTCATTTTGTCTCTCTTAACCATCTTAGGCCCATCTTGGGCCTTAGGCCTTGGGCAGTCAGGCTTCTCAGGAAATCCAAGCACTGATGGATCACCAAAAAAATTGCTGTACTTGGCCAGATAGCGCAGGAGGGGAATAGGGGAATTCACACATATTCTTCAGGCATCACGGTAGCACACATGTGCTTATTGTGCTGCAGCTTTGTGCCATTTTGTGCCCAATGTCCTAGGGTTTAGAAAGTAATTGCATTCCAAGACGATCAAAACTGCTTCACATTTTGTCCAGCCACCATTCATCATTAAATCTCTCGAGCCAGACAGCACAACCGTAAGATATTTTTAGGAGCAATCTTGAACATTGTGATGCCCCTACTGCATCCTACTGCCACATCTCTGCAGCTTGTACACCTTAGTGACTGCACATAGGAACCCTGTTGCATGATCTCACATGAAACACTAACAACTTCATGAAAACCTTGATGAACAACATCATGAAACGTTCAAGGACGTCTTGACGAATGTCGAGCTAAGTCAGCTAAGTCAGCTAAGTCAAGCTGTCCATGGCACCATGTCCGCATGGCCCATGGCCGCTGCATCGAGTCGATGGGGTCTCGCCGCTTTCGTTGCTTTCGGTGGTGTCAGTTGGGAGCTACGGCGGAGCCAAGGATTGGCCCGGTACCGGGAGATGAAACGTCGCTACTCAGAGACAGGTTCTGAGACACGGTTTCCATTCTATGGCCGAGACTTTGGCTATGAGGTGGACTACATGCTGGAGCTTCAACTGCAACCAGGTGATCGTTGCCTTGCATCCTACTCTTTAGAAGCCTTGCCGGTGACACACGCGGCAGTTCTGACCTGGAAGAGAACGACGCGAAGCTTTGCGACCGGATCATATGGATCCAACCGATCTAATGGATCTAATGATTATGACATCGATGAAGAAGCAGTGATTGAAGTGGTCAATGGTCAAAGATATTGCCGGCATCCGTCCCGGCCAGGATCCTGGTGGCAACCCTGGTGGTGTGGTGAACACCTCACCAGGTACAGTGATTGGTTGGCGTGGCCACCATTGAAGGAGGTTCGTGTTTGTCGGCGTGTGCCACATACAACCTCCAAAACTGGTGAGACGTGCTTTACAGTAAGGTAGTGACACATGCAATGACGGTCATGAGGTAGAGAAATGTAGAGAAATGTAGAGAAGCAAGGTCAGCAAGGAGATGACCCAGTAAGCCAGCTTTCTCATGGAGCGCAGTGTGGATCAATGAAAATGAATTGCACATGCAGATGAACTTTGTTTAGACTTTGAATTTGAATCATTTGAATCCAAGTACCTCAAAGCGAGTCAGGCTCCTTGAAGTCCAAAATGCCTTCGACAAGTAAGACGATATAAGACCTTCGCACGTGGCCGGAACAATTGGGCAGTGGATAAACAAGATGCACCCTCTTCGCCCATGATATGATGCACGCTGTGACTCGCAGGAGGTCTTTGATGCCCTCCGGCACTACCAGCCAAGACCAGCACCAGCACCAGAAGAGCCCATTGCCGTTACTGCACGGGCCGCAGACTCAGAAGAGGTCTTTGCTGCTGCTGAGCTGCCAAATGCTGCAGAAGTTCGGTCAACGGTCCCAGTGGCGGGGAGTTCTTCAATGACTCTAGTGGTGAAGATCTGTGAAGAATCAGCACAAACATGATAGTCTGCTCACGCTTTTCTTTCCGCAACCTGCTTTGTGCCGAAGGAACCATCTGGCGGTAGCGGCGGGCAAGGCAATGTTGTGGCAAGCAGGGCACTCAGACACTGAAGATCAGGCACTTGCCCATACTATCCATGCTTTATTTATTTCAAGCCTGCATAGCAAGTATCATATAGTCATATAGTATCATTGCTTAGCCCCCCGATGTTCAACCCTTGGTCAGCTGACTTGGAAACCACTTGACAAATCTTGACAATACCTGACATTTGAGACCTGTTGAATCCTACATAATCCTACTGAGAACTGAGACGCAAGTGCTTGAGATTGCTTGGGCGCTCACAGCTCCAGCTCGGTAGCGGAATCTCCGTTGACTCTGTCGATCTCTGTCGATTCTTGTCAATGTTTTGAAGTGACTCCTGGCATCTCGTGGCATCTCGTGGCTGTGATGGTAGGCTCACCTGGGGATGACCAAGCGTCCAGTGCTAAGCTGCTAAGCGAACACTTCAGACTGCCACGAAAAGGCAGCTTTTTTTGGTAGGCCAGCGAGTTTGTAAAGAGCTGCATGTTGACATGTTGCAATTTGCGGCTTCTATGGTTGTTGTTTGTGGTATTTTGTGGTCACGTTTATTTTCCTGCCTTCATGCTCATGCTTTAAACGCGTTGGCAGTTGGGCGTTTGACGCGGTGTATTGACCCGCTGCGAAGTTCTCAAAGACTCGGCGGAAACCCCTCCCCGGTCCTTCATGGATTTTGCTCACTTCTACGGCTGTTGGGCTTTTTACTGGAGCAATCGCGAAAGCTCTGAAAGATTGATTTGCCACTTGACTTGGCTACAGCCTCCACTATGACAGCTACTATCAGTTCTTCTAAGAATTTCTGGGACCTCATGGTGATAGCAAGTGTTGTGGTGATCTACCACCTGTTGCGACAAAGCAGGGCCATATTGTCTCATGATGTCTCATGCTTGCTTTTATATGCTTTTATAATCTCTCATGTCTTTGGTTTGGGTGGCTGGCTGCCTGACAGTGCACTGTAGGAACTATCAGTTTTTCTTGCCGCTCAGCAAGGCACCTTTGATCCAGCCGTCTTTTTTGGTCCAGCCATTTTCCACCCCTTGACTTGTATCTGCGCTGTTGTGTTGGGAGCAACCCTGAAAGTGAAGCTGCATCCTGCTTCAAGCATCGGCATCCACTAAGGACTGCAGGTCATCTGATGCAAAGAAAAGCTGGTGGTAACGGTGGTAACCTATGCCTGCGTTTCTGTGCCACATGTGCGGCGGGTGATGCTCAGCTGCAGGCACATCCAATTCCTAGGATGTCTATCATTGCCCATCAATATCGTACAGTGCGTAGTGGTGTTGTTCATGAGGTTGACTGTGGATACTATGGCTATCTATGATTATCTATGGCTGACCGGCCGAGGTCATAATTTGCTCTTTGGGCTCTTTGGGCTACTGCCTTTGGGTCGATGAACTGAGAGAGAGCTCAGATGACTTTGGCGTTCCAGCTTCGCACCTTGGCCTTTTCCGTGAAAGGCTGTTGAAGGTCTTAGTACCAGGTTCGCCGGTTAGTCCCTTCAAATGCGTTCAATTCAGTCATTCACCATCATGTATGATATTGATTGATATTGTATGTGGGGTGCATCCGCGAACTCCATCATTGTATACTCAAATCTGTGTAATTCATGGTGCAGATGTGCAAATACCCATTGCCTCTGACAGCAAATCCTGTGATGTTCATCCATCATTATTAATTAATTATCATCCCAGGATTAATAATTATCATGACAGATATAACCCATCATTATTAATTATCCATCCGTATCCATCCCATTATATCCCGTTCAGTCGTCACCCTGATACCTGGCATTACCTGGCACCTGGCAATGTCCTAAGTGATGTCAGTGAGGTTTCTGCAGATGAGCGTTGATATCAAAAGGACACGGCCCCGCAGCTGAAGAATTGTGCCAACATGTGCCAACTTAAATCAACTGATATATGATATATATATATATATAAATAATATGTAATTAATTTATTGTAATTTGATACTGGTAAGATCTCGTAAACGACTCGTAAATGTCGTAGACGGATGATGCAGACGGATTGAAAAGGAGGCTGCTTATAACATTTGGTAATGGCTTGTATAATCTTGTGTATGTTTGCAATTCTAAGACCCATTTTTGCTGATGGCCTGATCGACAAACAGTTTTTCTAAGTTTTCTTACTGGCTCCAATTGTCCAACATTGTCCAACTGAGCCGCTTCAGGAATGTACAGCCTCACCAAGCTCAGGGCCAAAGGGCTGCCGAGGTGTCCCGATTGCTGTGCCACAACGAATGTACTCTTTCTCCCAACAGTCTCGAATACATTCGAATACATCCCAAGCTTGTAGCTAGACTGAGAAATGACAAGTGGTTATCGGTCCGAACACAGAAACCCATGGCCAATTTGCTGTCTCATCCTGGATCTCTGAGTGGCCAGGGTGGAAGATGTCCTGAACAGCTCTTGAAGTGGTATCCTGATTGTGTCCTAGTCGCGCTAGTGACTTCTTTGGCCACCCCTCCCTGTACAGTTTTCCTGTTATATCTTTGCATTTTTTTTTGTCAAGAGAGAGAGAGATATATATATAATATATGATATAATGTGTTTATAATATTATATATATATATATAACACCATGACATGCGGGCGGACACCATGGAGCTGGGATTCTGAGGTCGAGTCCTCTCCAGCAGAGCCAACTTCAAGGTAGGGGGGACGCTGAGGCGCGGCTAAGCTTATTCGATCTTAAGATATCTTAAGCGTGGATGGACCCTTGCAGCATGTTGCAGCCAAATGTGCACAACTTCGAATGTCAATTTCTCCCTACCCTACGGATTTCTACGGTCCTTGCGCACTGGCCTCATAGCACGGCTTTGATGCCGTAATATGCCGTAATCAAATTCCAGAGCTTGCTCATTGGTTAGGAGTGATGGAGGTTCAAAAAAATCTAGTTTGAGATATATAGCTTGATTGAATGTCAATGTAAATTCAGCCCCAATCCAGTCATTTTCCTTTTTGCAACTGCTGCTCAGATAGTCTCTTGTCCATAGCGAGCTCACTGGCAGGCCCAGCTTGGAGCAAAAGCAGTCACTGCTGCTCTACACTGTCGCTTGGAATTGCTTGGACAATCCCAGATGGGGTTGGGATGACTAGTTTGAAATCTTTTGAATGGTTTTGCTAATTGCGGACCAAGTGTGATCAGTTTGCATCCAAGATTTGTTGGCACTTCTATGCAATCTGATCAATATGATCAATTCTGCATAATTCTGCATATCCAACAACACTGACGGCAAAGCACACCGAGGGCTGAACAAATTCAGCCGGATCGCCGGATGGCCTATCTCAGGCTCTGGACTCATCTATGTTTTCAGCAGCAGCCTCAGCTGGCAGAAGCGGTGGACCCATGGACATGAACCGTTAGCGCTGAGAAATGTTGAGGAATTCCAGCCCAGACCTGTTGTGAATTTGGTAGAATTCCTTGCTTCCCAGCAGCTATGCCATCGTATGCTCAATATGGATATCCTTGCAACAGAAAGGTCTCTGCCATCCAAGGCACCCGAAGACATGTTTATCGTGGGTTGGGATCCAGTGATTGAAGAAGTGCCTTCCGGATGTGCTGAGCACACAACGAAGGCAACCTGCGGGATGTGTTTTGCTCTGACAGAAGGTTCTGATAATATTATAAAGCAACATGATAGATATACGTAATCTAATTCTAAAAAAACACATGCGAGAGATATATTACCATTGATTATAACATTTTCCAATAGTGTTGGACACCAGACTGGAAAACGGCTGTAGTGTCATTCAAGTCCCAAAAACGTTTCTGCAGCTAGTTTTGCATACATTGCACTCGCTTCTGCTTGAGGTAAGCTTGGTGCATCATATGAATATATATGCGTATCCCAATGAGGTTTCCCTGGAGCTGGCACCTTGGCTTCCTGATTTCGGAAATGGAACATTTATACATAATCACATTTACCGGAATCATGGACCACCATCCGCTCTTATCGGAAGGGTGAATATATGGAAATTATGAAAATGACATTATTTCTCTTGAAACTTTCCCTTCAAACGAACCTAATTATATAAGCAATTCCTCATTCCAGAGAGGTGCTGGCGATTGCTGAGGGAAAGACCTATTCAAAAGCGGAGGTGGAGAGCCTGCATCTTCAAGAATCGTCTTTTCGAATGCTTGCCTCCCATGACAAAGAGCCCTGGACGCAGATCGAATGAAAATGACTAGTGACTAAGCTGACAAGGGCGAATCAATGCTGGATTCCGTACATATCCGTACATGCTGGGGGAATGAAAAGTTTGTTTTGTGTTCCATATTGTTCCATTAAATTATGTGCCATTTATCCACTGAGATGGCCGGAAAGTACACGCTGCCGAAGAGCTACGGCATTCCTTTGTCGGAGAAGATGCTTGGCAGCCTTATTTGACAAAACTTATGGGTGCATTGTGCGGACAAACGATGAGCTACTGTAGTATGATGACCTGTGGTGACATGGTGACCTATGATGTACTGCGAAGTGGGGCTTTTGGGAAAAGGGATGGGGACCGGTTGGCTGTTTCTTGCTTGTGTTGCAGGGCGATGGTGGAGCACCACATTTTGTTCCCAAAATGCTGGGTCTTCGGACATGCAACTTGGCTGCACCAAACAGGTTTGGGATCGTGGTGAGTGTCCTCCTTCCAACAAGACGGATTTGGGCATGTGGTACAAGTGCATTCACTGGCAGTGGTGGGTTTGCCGCGCTCTGAGCTCCTTCAGGATGTGCCACATGCCAGTGGCTTCGACTTGCATCTTGGAGTTCGCTTATGCATGCTTATGCATGCTTATGCTACAGTTCAGTTTGGCTTGGAGCTTGCATGGTTCTGATATAAACCGTATAATGGCAGTAGGCCGATGCGTTGGTGAGAGCACTTTACCTGTGAAAATTGGTCATGCGAAAGCGAAGACACTGTGTCTAATGCATCTCGTCCAATCCGTCTCCAAGCCCCGTCATCATCCTGTCGTGCCTGTCGTGTTTGCGCTGAGCCGAGGTATGTCACTATGCGAAGGATGCGCCCGGCAGCGCTGGTAGGAGCTGACCGGGGTGATATCAGACGGATTCAGACGGCCTCAGGGGTCGAATGAAAACAATAAGGCGAAGAGAAGGAAAACAACGGAAGGCCTTGCAAGATTTGATGTGATATTATGGGTAAGGACGATGGCACCTGAAATGATAATATTGGCATATAGGCTGCATGTAGGGCAAATCCTTCGCGAACCCCTGACAAAAAATATATTGGCTGCATTCTTTTCTAGTCTAGTCAGTATAGTCAGTGGGCACGATGCATTACATTTGTGGGTTTCATATTAGGTTTTATTATGTTTTATTGGGTTTCCACCTCCACATGGACGATGATGTGAGGAGCTTTGAATTTCAATATGGACGTGCGGCCGCTTCATGGCCCTGTCACCAAACTTGAAGCGAGGGGGAGCAAAATCTGCCTCTTCTTTCTCAAATCAATATACTGTAATCAATCAGGGTATCGCCACATAAATCCACACAATTAATCATTGATCATCATTGATCATCATTCATCTTATATAGTATTTATATTATATTAATTTCATTCATTTTATTCATCATCATCAGCAGGAGCAGCAGCACCATCACCATCGTCACCATCATTACCATCATTACCATCATTGCCATCACCATCAGAGTCCTTTCCCTTAGTCGAACAGCGTTGGTCCCATGTTTGCAGCTGTCGGCGATGGATCTCAGGTTGAATGGGTCACGCGAATCTCTGCAGACAACTTGCTCGGGGTGGTGCGAACCAAAGCTGGTGACACCCGGCAGATCGTAAGGGTCAGGCATGAATAAGACATAGCCGGGTGATGCCGCTTCTAGATAACAAGGATTAAGATGGATTAAGCAATATTAAGCAGGATCGTTGCAAGACAGCTGCTCTAAAATGAGAAGCAAGGGTCTCCAATGTTGTCTCCATGGTTTTCACATGTTTTTATTGCTTGGCGAAGGGTGCTGATTTTTGTTAGAAGGGCGGTTTTGGTCAGATGTGTTGTTTTTTTTCCCCTCTAGTCAATGTTGGTAAGAATTTTGAGAAGCAGTATGGAATGCAATTGTGCTTGACCAGGCTTTGCAATGGAGCCTATATATGATTGGTTCGGATGATAGATGTTGTAGCTATCGCCATCGCATGCAATTCTATGCTTGTCCGTGTATGCGCCCAATCGGCAAGGAGTGGCCAGAAATTTTAGCGGTGCACCTGCACACTCATGATGTTAACTTGGCAGCAGATTTGGAGGGTGCAGTGAGCAATAGTGAGCACAATTGTCATTGAAAGCCGTCCTTTGTGTGAAGACCCAAAAAGCATATCAACACATCCATGGCATAAACGCCTAGTTCTCCCAGGCTCATTTTTCCGACAGGTCTTCTTTGTTGTAGGACTGCCACCTTTGTTTCAGGGTTTAAGGATGTTTTTAAGTTATAAGTTTATAAGTTATAAGGATGTTTCTTTGACAAACTGCCCCAGGTTGCAAATACGAAATACTTCGAAGTGAGGCTTCTCGGTGTAAGGTTCAGAGTTGAGATGAAATTGAAAGCTGCTGAATCGCAGGATCCGACTGGAGTTTGTCATTGCTTGTCACGGGATTGGCTGAGTAGTGGGACAATCTCAAACGGCCCAAATTCAAACATCCCAAATAGGTCACGTTTGGACCTGCCTTGCCATATCCACACACACAGAGATATATATTACAGTACAAGTATATTATACGTATATATATATATGCATATGACAGCAGATCTGAAATATTTGAAGGGATTGACTGGCCTCCATCCAGTCAACCCCCAAATTTGACAGACAATTCTTGTGGGGTTGACTAACTTCCGTTTTGGCCAGGCAGCAGGAAACGAGTTTTTTCAGGAAGGCAGGTGACTTGAATAGTTGTTTCATGTTGTTTCCCTTCTGTGCTGCTTTCATCTTCTTTCACTTTCACCTCAGACGATCTGCAAGCATCATGCGTCTTTTTTCTCCGATGTCATATTTTCTCCGAGGCTCTAAAGCATCTTCATTTTACAACTAGGATGGTGGCTGTCAAGAGAACGAGGAAAGACACGGACAAACCATGCATGCCAAATATTCGTGTTTCACGAGCTGAGGAATGCAGATGGTTCAGTGGCATTTCGCTCCAAATCCGAAAAGGCTGGCTACGGCCTCAAGGTGGGGTGAGGAATGAGGAATGGTGAGGTCAGGGCATGGTGTTGGAACTTGATGTGCGAAACTACTCAGGGTGGTGCATGGTGGTGTAACATGGTGATAGATCGTGCAACTCTGGGGACGCTTTTGGCAGGAGCAGTCTTTCTCCAACCTGAAGGACCGTTTAAAGCTGCGGGCAGGGCAGCAGCTCATGCAGCATTGCTTGCTTCCTGGTGACATTTGAGCAGCGCCAAACAAATCCAAGCAAGAAAGTTATGTGGGGATGGCGGAAGTGAAACCCACATCCGCGGAAGCGCTTGCGGAAGCGGAAGCTGATCGTCCGATCGCGGAAGGGCCGCGGAAGACGAATTCAATGAATATAATACGTTTGAGGTTGATTCGATTGGTGTGAAAATTACAGGTTGGAGTCAGCTATCATGGGGGCTTGGGCCGTGGAGCAATTAGAGCAGCAAGCAGTCATGGACCAACAAAGATTCCAAGACTCTTTCGCTGGGGACGCAATGTTTTTGGCCCGGGTTTGGCCCAGAAATCCGCCGAAGCTCCGTGGAAGCTCTGCGGAAGCCGAGCCTTGTCTTCCCCACCCCGGCACCTGCCCTGGTGGACAGGTGCCCAATCAACTCCTATTCATGTCTATTCTAGACAATTAATGTAGGTTACTGATTAGTGTGGGGAGGCCCCCCCCCCCCAAACAAATTTGGGGTACAGAATAGTGGGGAAAAAACAAGGTACCGGGTACAGAATACGGTAAAATCAAAAAAA
>Ga0126342_10020038_pt1 | contig 11291 bp, 6 predicted proteins | sample Cyp1metagenome_FD_92528 | JGI IMG/M metagenome (GOLD analysis project Ga0126342, IMG submission 92528) | Coral microbial communities from Lord Howe Island, Old Settlement Bay, Australia - Cyphastrea 1 metagenome | ecosystem: Host-associated > Invertebrates > Cnidaria > Coral ...
ACAACACACCACAACACACAACAACACACAACAACACACGCAACACACAACAACGCAACAACGCAACAACAACACACAACAACACACAACAACACACAACAACACACACAACAACACAAACAATGTTCTCCCAGCACTGGGACGACTTTCATGATGACCCCTGGCTTCGATTTTTCGGGTTTTCGGAGGGTTTTTTGTCGCGTTGATCACATCCACAAGGCTCATCAAAGCCAGTTACCCAGATTTTCTATTGCAAGGTTTTGATTACAAAAAGTTATCAACCAAAGCTGGTTGGTGGTATACCTACCCCTCTGAGAAATATGAAAGTCAGTTGGGATGATTATTCCCAATATATGGAAAAGTAAAATTGATGTTCCAAACCACCAACCCGATAGCCATTGTATTCCATTATCATTCAGAATCATTCCATTCAAACTGCCACAAGTTAGGTGGATAGATGGATCCAGTCTTAGGTGGATAGATAGCCAAAGATTAACTGGTAGTATTGGTTGGTGCTTTGGGTTGGTGGTTTGGAATCCAAGGATTTCCTTAGCAGAACATCGCTATGGGCTATCCCAGGAAACACCAACCCAAACTATTTTGGAAGAACCAGTGGAATTTTGACATAGCCAATGTATATATATATGTATACATATGTATATATATATACATTATACATACATATCCTTGCATATGTATATATATATATATATATATGTATGTGGAACATTATACACAGAACCTAGGCCCTCGAGAGGGTGATCCCTCGCGAGGGCGCTGAACATATATATATATATATTATAAACATATGTATATGAGATACTGACATATGCCAATTGATTAATCATAAACTGATCGTAAACACAGTGAATTCTTCGCAGAAATCATCAGAAACCCACATTTCCAACAGGAAATCATCCACATACATGGCTCAGTGACAAAAACTTTGTGGGCTAATTCCTACCCCAGGTTCGACCTTTATTTGGGTGAACCATTGATTGCGACCAGGATCAGAAAACATCTTTGGTATTGGCCTATGAAACTTACCGTAGTGTTTGTCCGGGAAAATTTTCTTACCCCCTGGTAAACGTTTACATAGCTATTGAAAATGGTCCAGTCGAAATAGTGAGTTTTCCCATGAAAAATGCATGGTGATGTTCCCATCCGTTTTTTGTTAACGTTTACCAGGCCGGGTATATCCCATATAATCCATTATAATCCATTATAATCAATTATTATCCCAGATTGCCCATGATTATCCATGATGATACCATGCTTTGCCATTATACCATGGTATATCCCATGATATTTTCCCCATGATATCATGGTAAACCCCACAATAAACCATCTCCAATACGACCATGGCATCCAAACCATCCCCTTCTACGTGGAGATTTGGGGATCTCCGCTCGGGGGGGCGGGGATTCACCAGCAACTGTTGACGTCTAAAACATCCAAACTTGGGAACCAAAAACACCACAGGGTGGCGCCAAACACTTGTGTAAGTTGGCTGTGATTAGTGATAACTAGGGTTTATTGTAGATATATCTATGATTCTATAGTTAATGCCGTTAATGGGTTTTAACAATCAACAAAGATTTAACTGTGGGGGTCAAAAACGATCAAAACGGGCACAAAAACTATCAAACGGACAGACATCCCAAAAAGTGTATGCTTTGTTCTTTTTGAAGTTTGCCATTGGGTTTTCCAATTCAAATTAAGCGATACGGGCAGCTGCCATAACAAATAGCAGATAGCACCCTTCATCCATCAAGCATAGGTGGTTGATTGGGATGTGGTGGTGAGGAATGGTTATCGCTTCTGGTAAAACGTCCAAAACGAACAAGTTTCGGGAAACCGCACCCAAAAACTGGTACAGTACACAAATTCACAAATTCCAAAAAAAACTGGCAGTTTGAAGATTCAGGATGATAAATTATGATATGTTAACATATATTATTTATAATATGTAATTATGGGTTTGCATGAAAAAATACATGTGTTTTATCATCCATTTCCCATTGAAAACTGATATTCTATGGGTATCCTCATTTTAAGACGCACCCATGTATACATGTATATATATATATACAGATATGTATATCATATACACATTGGTCCATCAGCCGCACCAAAAAATACACCGTGACAAGTATAATTGACACCATCGACCTGAAATAAGGTCATTTTGGAGGGTCTTCCTTGCTTACTGTCATCTATGGTGACGTTGCGCTACGGTCCTAGCAAAATTAATCTAGCTCAAACATATCACTGTAACCCATGAACACCAACCATGTCGAATGATAGGTTTACCCTCACCAGTTGGCAGTTTTGGCCCCCCCAGGTGCAAATTGGTTTATGAATCCCATTAACTATAGTTATAAGTATCAAAAAACCATAATTATTGCAGTTCTGAACCAACTTAGCTATCGTTTGGAGGCCTCACAACACTTGTTGGCAAATTCATCACGATGTTGTTTGTTTTGTTCCTAGGTTTGCTTCAGGCGAATTCCACATGCCATCCTCCCAAGAAACATTGGAAAACTACTTTCCTCTAAATAAACATGAGCTATTCTCAGGGCCTACATTGGTTTGGAGCTTGGTACGTTTCTCATTTGCATTACACATTATACCAGAACATACCAAGTACGTCTACAGTGTCTACAGTTTAAAACGCTAATATAACCAGGGTGCCTATCCAATATTGTATGATCAGTATGTCTAGAATGGGGTTTAAAAACCAACTTACCAGTAGTACCCCGCAAGGCGGTGGCGGAAGTTTCAAAGAAGGAAACTATAGCAGAGGTGAGTTGTTGTGATGCATGCATGACAGAGCGAGTCCACTGATGGACCGAAAGGTGGTTGTGATTTTTGAAGTGGTTGCAGTGGTCACCTCACCCACAACTACAAGGTGCAGTGTGGTGTAGCGAAGTGCAATGTAATTGTAGTGGTAGTTGAAGTGAAGTTGATGTTGCTGAAGTTGTAATGTTGTAGTTGTAGTTATGGTTGTAGTTGTAGCTGTAGTGTAGTTGAAGTTGTAAATTTCTTAGTTGTAGTAATTGTAGTAGTTGCAATAATTGTAGGAGTTGTAGTTGTAACTGTAGGTGTAGTGTAGTTGTAGTTGTAGCTGTAGTTGTAGTGTAGTGTCGTGGTAATTGTTGTAGTAGTAGTGTAGTTGAAGTTGAAGTTGTAGTTGTAGTAGCTGTTGCAGTTGTAGCGCAGTTGAAGTTGTAGTTTTAGTTGCCCCTGTAATTGCAGTTGGAGTTGTAGTGTAGTAGTAGTAGTAGTAGCAGTAGTAGTAGTAGCAGTAGTAGTAGTAGTAGTTTTTGCAGTTGTAGTTGTAGTGGCATTTGTAGTAGTAGCTGTAGTGTTGTGTAATTGTAGTTGTAGTTGTAGTTGAAGTTGTAGCTGTAGTTGAAGTTGTAGTTGTGGTTGTAGCTGTAGTTCTTGTAGTTGAAGTGTAGTTGAAGTTGTAGTTGTAGTTGTGGTTGTAGTGTGGTGTAGTGCAGTTGCAGTTGTCTATCTGTCTACCTATATATCTGTTAATTCCGCGAGAATTCCTGAATTTTTGAACTTGACAGCATCCAAAACGCAGCAATTGTGCGAGACTTCCACAATTTTCCAACTTGACAACGTCAAAAACGAAGCAAATCAGCGAGACTTCCTCAATGTTTTCAAGCTGACAACATCAAAAACGAAGAAAAAAAACGAGACTTCCTTCAAAAATGGAAACTTGAGTGCAGAGCTGACGGCCTCGTACCAATGTGTTTGCGATTTTTCCACGCCATCTGTCTAAAGTACTGCGCCTGCCACGAAAAGTGAGGCCAGGTCATATGAGGTGTTGCACCTGTCATGCAGAATCATCTTAGCAAACCTGAAGATCTGGTGCAGAATCCCTTGTGCTTGCCACACAAAACGACATCTGAACGTCCAAAAGTGCTCCGAACCCATTAGTTGTTAATGCTTTTGACTTCGAAATGTGCTTCGCGCCACAACGGTGTACACTTTTTGAACATCTCAACTTCCAAAAGTGCTCTGAACGTGGTGTGCTTTGTACATTTTGACTTCGAAATGCCACAACGGCGCATTTTTTCAACATCTCAACTTCCAAAAGTGCTCCGAACCCGTCAGTTTTTAACACTTTTGACTTCCAAATGTGCTTCGCGCCACAACGCCTTAGACTTTTTCGACATCTCAACGTCCAAAATGCTCCGACACCTGTCAGTTTTTTAACACTTTTGACTTCCAAATGTGCTTCGCGCCACAACGGCGTGCAATTTTTCATCTCTCATCTGGCCAGATGGCTCCGCACCCGCCGCTTTAGCGAGCCTACTTTTCGATCCGGGGTTACAAATCATTGGAAAAAACACAGTGAATCGCGACTTTTCACTTTTCTACCTTTTTCGCGCACCTGCATCTTCTTTCTTCTGACTCTTTCTCTTCTCTGATCTTCTCTTCTCCTCTCTGACTCTGCCCACCTCTGCTTTTCCATCTGGCCATATTGTCGGAAGTTTGACTTCTAAACTTTCTTCGATTAATTCTCCAGTATATTTCTCATCATTGATGGTTCATGTATGTTAACTTATACACATATTGGGCACCACGATGTATGGCTAGTCCAGATTTCTTCGTGGGTGTGATGGTGAACCTCTACTAAGCTACCGAACTCGCGGCTTGCTTGTTTACCCAGCCACATCCAGTTGATTAGTTGTACGTATAGATAAAAAACCCCTTCTATAGAAGTAAATACTAATAATCAATTATTTTTTGTTACAAAAATCAGCTATCCCAACTTTAGCATATTCTAAAACTCGACGACAAAAAAAGATACATTGTTAGATCGTTTGTCAGATATTGGTCTACGGGAGAATGGAACATCTCGGAATTTGCATTGGTGAAATCACGTACCACCAATGATTGGAAGTTTCCGGTTTTTTGGGGGTGAACCCCCAAATCATAAATGGTTTTTTTCATTATTTTTATCAAGCATTTTTTGGGGTAGCCATCCATAAATGGAAAACCCAAAAAATCGTTCCTGTAAATGTTCTCTTCAACTCGGGGGAATACCAAACCACCAGTACTCTCCGGCAATCAGCTTCGTGGCAGCAAAATCCAACAGTTCGATGATCTTCCCAACTACAGACCTCCGTTTAGTGCAGTGTTTTTCCCATGGTTTTTTTTTGGGGATTTCCGAGCCATTGTTTTCCAGACCTGGTTTCTTGGCTGCTTCCTCATCAATCTTCGCCAGTTCCTGTGTGCGCCGGGAAGGGGGCCCCTCTAACCATCTTTAACTTCCTTACCAACACTTGTTCAATCCTCTTTTTAAACCGTACATCTTTGTTCGCTACAAATAAAACTATATATTATATGTGTTTATATTGTACATATTCCATTAGATAAATGTAAATGTAAATCATAATATATCTCAGTATGCTGTGTATTTCAACACAATTCACCGATCGGAATGTTTGGCCATTTCAGGTTGTTCCCCTACCAACCTATTCAATAAAATGAATGACATCAGCAATAATGTTGCAACCTAAACGACAAATATGGGGTTGCAGCTGTAGCAAATTATAAAATGCATCAGTAACATATAAACCAACACTACTGATTTGGGAATAAAAACTGGGGAAAGGAAGGCATGACAAGAAATGACTGTATGAGGATGACCAATATGGAAAACTGCTTTGCATCTGTAGATCTACTTCTGAAACAAACATTTGGATGAATTAGAGTAACTATTTTGTTGACCTGAGATGTTGGGCAATTTTGTGATGGTTCTTCTTACCAATCATCATATACAGTGACGTTCCGTTCACACTTTCCCAGCTATCTGATTCTGGATCTCATCTTCCTAGGCCTTAGAAAAACAGGATTGGTTGGTGGTATACCTACCCCTCTGAAAAATATGAGTTCGTCAGTTGGGATTATTATTCCCAATACCCTCTGGTTATTTAACATAGCCATGGTATAGATGGCCCATAGAAATAGATGATTTTCCCAGCTAGAAACCTAGAAACCTCCATTTCTAAGGGATTTTCCATGGCTATGTTAGTCATAGCCAGATGGTATATGGAAAATCATAAATTTCATGTTCCAGTCACCACCAACCAGTATCTCATTAACTATCATTAACCATCATTTATGAAGCACTATTAACCACAAAAAAAACCAGACATGGGTGGAAAACAATGTTCCAAACCACCAACCAGTTTTGGTAATTTTGGATCAACCTGAAATCCTTCTGTGGATCATTGGATCAACCAGTACATCAGGTGCGTATTTCACAAAAAATAGCTTCTGTACTACAATGTAAAAACAGCAACCTGAAAAAAATGATTTTGTCGGAAATTCAGGATCCTAAAATGGAAGTACGTTAGTACCATATTTCTGGCCATATTTTGCTGGGATATTCCCTTTCATAGGCCTTATATAGGCCTTATATATAGTAGGTACCTCCAATTTAGGTTCCTGATCCAATTTAGGTTCCTGAAATGGCCATTGATTTGTTGGGGTAGAAACGAAGGAACCCCCAGTAAGCCCAGAGCCAATTTTGTGGAAAATAACGTTTTTTTTTTCAAGACATCTATGATTAATATGATTAATATTGATAACTACAGTAGCTGGTTGGTGGTATACCTACCCCTCTGAAAAATATTAGTCAGTTGGGATGATTCTTCCCAATATATGGAAACAGAAAAAAATATTCCAAACCACCAACCAGCTAGATGATTTTGGGGCAGATCCCTTTACTAACCATCAAAAAGATGTCGTCCGATGCCCTTGGTCAAGTCCCGTGGGGCCCCGGGTGAGGGTTCTGGGGTCATTTTGATTGGCCTGGTGGTACAAGGCGGTGCCCCATAATTAGCTAAGTTGGTTTATAAGTCCAATATCTATGGTTTGTAGGTGATATATATATATATATATATACTTAATGAGGTTTCTAAACCAATTTATAACTGGGGGGGCACCACCTTGTAGTGTATTCTAATCTTCTATTTATGGCAATAAATGAACCTATCCAAATAACACAACCAGGTTTACCAATCCCAAAAAAAACAAAGACCGTAAGTTATAAGTTGAGAATGACCCCATCCAACTCCATATTTTGGTTAGCCTCTGGTAATGACTGTTACAGTTTGCTATTGAAGCCATGGCCATAGAAATAGGTGATTTACCCACTAAAAATGGTGATGTTCAACAGCTATGTTAGCATATCCGGGTGTGTCTGAAGATCGGCTTTTTAACCCCCCAGTTATGGCCATCAAAGAATCAGGAAGGTGATTCAGCGATGAAGCAGTGGAAAACCAGGAGTCTTCCCATAATTTTGACACAAGCCAACATCATATATATATATTGTATATATGTATATATTATATTATATATGTATATATTATATTATATATTATGTATATATATATATATGTATCTATTACATCATTAATAATCTCAATATGGTTCGCTAATTTGTTAGCTATATCCCCTGATGTCCAGTAAGATCTCCTGGCCCTTGGTTCATCGCAGTTACTTCACAGCCGTGAATCGATGAAATGATCGACTTACCCTCTGGTAAACTAACATAACTATAAGAGATTCTCTATAGATTCCCTGCAATGTGGGGCCCCCGTTTACGGTAGCTGAGTTGGTGAACATAACTCCAATTTTACTATGGTTTGTGATACGCAATTAACTATAGTTAATGGATGTTACAGGATGGTGCCCCCCAGTGATGTGAACGTGGGTTTATAAACCCCATGAAAACTAGTTCGTTATATCTGCCATAAACCATAGTGAAATGGGACTTATTTGCACCAACTTAGCTAACGAACTGGGGCACCACCTTGTATGGAAAATCACCATTCTATTAATGGGTAAATCAACTATTTCTATGACAATTTTCAATAGCTATGGTAGTTTACCAGAGGGTACAATTCCTGGGATGAACCATCAAGCATGAAATGCTTGGAATAAAATATAAACCATCAACCTCACTTGGTTAATTCACCGTGTAAACAATGGTTTATCATTTTCCCCATTGCAATTGCCATCTTGGCGTAGAAAACGTCACATGCGTATTGTTGGGTATATAACATTATAAGTTATATGTACCGGTATACATACATATATCTGGGCAAATTATAATCATTCAATTATTATTCACTGATCTGAAATCAGGCTATTTTGGGATAGTTACCCCCTGCTAAGCATCATTACAGTGAGGGAGAACAGGGCTCGGTCGCAACATAATTTGCCCAGATGTATCCCCAATATTCCCCAGCCTGCGACCTCACTATGTTCATTTAATCCTTCAGACATATGGGGATATTAGTTATATAAAGGATTAAATGAACCATGACATTTGCCCAGATATGTTCATTTAATCCTTCAGCCTCCACTGCTTGGTGGTATACCTACCCCTCTGAAAAATGATGGAGTGAAAGTCAGTTGGGATGATGACATTCCCTTTTTTTGTGGGAAAATAATCCATTCATGTTCCAAACCACCAACCAGTATCTCATTAACTATCATTAACCATTATTTATTAAGCACTATTATACAACCATAATTAACCATTACTGGGTGGGAAAAAAATGTTCCAAACCACCAACCAGGCCAGGTTTGACCCCGCGCCTTCTTTTCAATTTCCGAGACATGGGAGGTGGTGCGCTCGAACTCTTGGAGAGACCTCGCTGGAGGTCACGGGAGGGGATGAGATATTCGCCTTCAGGGCTTGGTAGCCTCTGGTAATGACTGTTACAGTTTGCTATTGAAGCCATGCCCATAGAAATAGTTGATTTACCGAACTTGAAGATGGTGATTTTCCATAATTATGTAAACGTTTACCACAGGGTAAATGTCCCATGGCTTGGAGATTTGTTTCCCATCACTTTCAAGTATCTGTTGGAGATTGCCTTGCTGTATATCCCCAATCGTTGGGTGATGTTCAAGTAGGACATTTACCACCCCTGTTTTTCATTGGGGAACAAGTATCCTCTGGTAAACATACAAAAAACTATGGAAAATAATCATTTTATGGATAAACCAACGAACTTTCGACTGGGCCATGGCTTCAATAGCAAACTGTCACAGTCATGACCAGAGGGATCCAAAGGATATCCCCCCCGGACACCCCAAACAGTGCGTAGGCCAGGGATTCTACAGGGGGTTGAAAGAACATTCATGATTATTTGGGCATCATTTTCCTCCTCAAAATGGTGAGAAATTGGGGGTGCATGATACGAAATTTTGGACACATGTGAGCCATTAAAAATACCATCCCATCTCATGAAATACTAGTTGGTTGATTTGGTTGATAGGTTTCCGAATCCTATGGCTTATCATACTCCCCAGTAAACCAGGTGGTATGATCCCCTACAGCAATCTTGATTCACCAGGCCATTTTGTTCTGGTTGGTGGTTGAGCCACCAAGCCCTCTGAAAAATGATGGAGTGAAAGTCAATGGGGTTGGGATGACATCCCATATATGAAATGGAAAATAATCCATTCATGTTCCAAACCACCAACCAGTAATCATTAAACATTCATATTGACCATCCCATTCCAGTTACCAACCAGATATTAACATATACTAACTAGTCAGATATTCAGATATTCACCAGGCGTTGCTGTGTTGCCAAAGTGCTTCACCAACCAGTTCGCCGAATTTGCTTTGGGAGATGGAGACGGAGATTCAGGAGACTCGACTTGCCCTGTACCTCGGCTGATCCAAGGTGCCAGCTGGGGCCGATGGTTTGGGAAATGATGGCCCATGGAACCCCCTAGAGCCCGGGCTTGGTGGAAAACCATGTTTAAAAACACTGGATTTTGGGTACCCTCTGGTAAACTAACATAATTATGGAAAATCACCATTTTTAATGGGAAAACTCACTATAAATGGCCATTTTCAATAGCTACGTTAAATTACCAGAGGGTAGCCTGCATTTTTAGGAGAAACTCATTTAAGGGGTTGTATCATGTTGTATCAAACTTTCAGCGATGTTTTTCGTAGAGAATAAGAAAAAAACTCAAGAGGGACCCTTACCCTCTGGTAAACATACAAATAACTATGGAATATCACCATTTTTCGACTGGGTCATGGCTTCAATAGCTAAATTTTTGACATAACCAGAGGGTAATGGCTGTGATTCTTCCTTGGGATTGATGTGCTAAATCCAGGGAATCATCCCGAACCCGGGGGAGCTCGGCTTTTTACGGAGACGGCGGTGAATCCCAGTTCTTGTTCCCGCTATATCAATTACCCTCTGGTTATGACCAACAGTTCGCCATGGTTAAGCCATGGCCCATAGAAATAGATGATTTTCCCAGCTAGAAATCTCCATTTATGAGGGATTTTCCATGTCCATGTTAAATAACAAGATGGTATGTCCCCATTGAGTCTCTATCTTGTTGCAAAAACAGCATGGTATCCATGCTAAATCGCATGACTGACGTCTGTAAATATCAACCCCGGATAAATAACATCCTAGTTTACGGATTGGGGGGTCCATTTGGAAAGGGAGATCTTACTATTTTAGGAACCCACCATAGTGATAAATTGGGGGGTTATAGATCATCTATTGTAGAGAAACAGGGGGAAAAACAAGAAACAACCAATTAATCTCCCCTGTCCCATAGATATTGCAAACGCCCCTTTTTGCTATGGGCGCTTGAGCCACGTAATGTCTGGAGGCTACTATGTACCCCGGACCGGATGGTTAAGGGGAACAATTCCTACCTAGACTACAGGCTCTACCTAAGGCTAACGCTTCTAGCTATAGGTTGCGACTATTGTTGGAGTACTGTACAATACTACTTGGAGGGTTGGTCAAATAGCTACTGCATGGTGTGAACTAATACTAGTATATACAGTGGTGGTATAGGGGTCGTAATATTTCTACTCCCCCCTACCCGGTCTAACGCTGACAACTAGTATACAGGTTAGGGCGCTAGGTAGCAGCCCCTCCCCTGGATTTAAGTTCACTACCTAAATCTACTCGGATGCCAAGCAAGCGCAATGCCGGGGCCCACTTTTGGGGTGGCAACGCCTTAGTAAAAATGTCGGCAGCTTGATTGTCGGTTTGACAATATTCAAGCTCTGCGGAGTCGTCCCGAAAGACTTCTGAAAGGCCGGACAAATTTACCTTATGGGTGCGAGTGATATGCCTAAGCTTAGGGGAATAACCTTTACGCACTACCAGGATGGTAGCTTGGTTATCTTCTAAAACTTTAAGCGTCACGGTGCGCCCTAGGAGAAGCTCCCAGAGTTGCAGGGCCGGCAGGCCTTCTTG
>Ga0126342_10020039_pt1 | contig 11290 bp, 11 predicted proteins | sample Cyp1metagenome_FD_92528 | JGI IMG/M metagenome (GOLD analysis project Ga0126342, IMG submission 92528) | Coral microbial communities from Lord Howe Island, Old Settlement Bay, Australia - Cyphastrea 1 metagenome | ecosystem: Host-associated > Invertebrates > Cnidaria > Coral ...
GTTGCGAACGGTTGCGAACGGTTGCGGACGGTTGCGCTCGCGAACGCAACGTCGAGCGAACACACCCTCAACCCCCAGACCCCCAGAGTGAAACGGGAACCCTTGCTACGCATTCGGGAAAAATAGCGTCCTTTCACGAGGCATGATGATATTCAACAATCGGGAGTTCATTCGTGAAACATAGAGATTTGAAGAACTTACATGGGGATGACAGGCGTTCGGGTATCATGCCAGCGCTGAGCCGGAAAGATCCCAAAGTGATGAAAGATCCAAAATTAAGAATTTGCCCGAACCAATAATGGCTTCTTACTGAACATATATTTGAAAGATCCCAAACTTATATTTCTTGTGGTTTCTTACTTAGAAATCTTAGAATTACAATCAGGAGCAGGGACGTTTCTTAACCTGTGTGCTGGTAAAACTGATGAACCTGGTAGACAGCTGAGGATTGTATGGTATATGGTGCCTCACGGGGAGAGGTATTCGAATTTCATGTTGGTTTCTCATTTGCCCGGATAATTCCATATCAATGTCGATTTGCCCTTTTTGATGAACATATTCATGAAGAAATGCCATTTGAGATTTCTTGCAACGCTTCAGTAGACTCACATCGCACCTATTTCTGTATTGTTGTCCAAACGGGGAAAATAATTTTGGGGTCTTCCGACAGCGGAGTTTGTTGGCATCCTGGAGGCTTTGATGGTCAAAAGCCTGTTGCTACCATGTCAAAATGTCCCATTCTTAATTCCAGTGCTGGAAATCCACATATTATCACATATTCATTTAGTTACTTATATACAAACTAACATAGATCATCATAGATCTGGGAAAGCTATAGTTTCAGTTTCAGGAACTTTTTTTTCCACATCGAAGTGTTTACCCCTGAGGTCCTTGCGGTGCGAAGATAGCAGCAGCTTGTCGGAGTTGACGGTTATGGATCCTGATCTTATGATATCAACATATCAGCAATGGTTGGTTCTATACCCCAATTTTCCTGGTTCATGTTTGTTTTGCAGATGAAAATTGCACTTTGGAAGATTAAAATCCCACTCCATTTTCGATGTTTGGATTCCAATTCTTCAACATCTTTCATATTGTTTCATGCTTAAAGCTCCATGGTTTTTCTGCTTTTTCATGGCTTAAATCGTGTCAAATCGTGCGATTTTTGGTGCTTAAATCCCGCGTTTTTCATGGTGAAAGCTCCATTTTTTGTGGACCCGCCCACGCCCCAACTCGGACGGAGGTCCAGAGGTGCAGGAGGTGGCCAGAAACGCGCTGCGAGGCATCAGACAGTCGATGCTGACAGATCAAAAAGGGGTGGGCTGGGTACAGATATGGAAAACCATTGGAAAACCATTGGAAAACCATTGGAAAACCATTGGAAAACCATTGGAAACTGTGCCAAAATCATTGGAAAACCATTGTGAACCATGGGACACTATTGGAACACCATTGGAAAGCGTTGGAAAACCATTGGAAAATCATTGGAAGATCATTGGAAACTGCTGACTCAATCAAGAAAAATTGGGATTTCATTGGATTTATGGATGATTATGATAGCTAAGTTGGCGAACAGAACTCCAACTATAGTTTATAATATTCAAGAACTATAGTAACTATAGTATTGTAGTTATAGAATGTTGTTTATAAACCAACTTTTAGCTGTGGGGTCCCACATTGTACCTATTATTACACATTTTTTAGGAGATTGAGTTGGATTGTTAGATGAATGTCAATTTTATTATTATGTTGTTTGATGTCATTGGATGAACATCATAGGTATGGGGTTTCGACACATCCACGTAATAGGTTGGTAAGTGGATTGTAAATGGGCTATAGTAAGTGGATTATAACCGATCTAAAACTGAGAGTTATCCTACTGTTGGTTTACCTCACCACATCCCAGCGCGCTAAAGTTTGGCTATAAAACGAACCATTCATAGGGATATAGAATTACTGGTTGGTGGTTTGGAACATTTCTTATTTTCCATAATATATGGGTTGTCATCCTTCCCATTGACTTTCATATTTTTCAAGATGGTCGAAACCACCAACCAGATTACGTGATATATCGATGGGATATCAATGGGATTTGAATCTCGGTTCAGACTTTTGGGGGTCCAGAAATGTGGGATGTCTGGGATGTAGATGAAGAAATGAGCTGATCATTTTACAGTACAAACTTAGTTAGCCTGGGAGCATCCAAGAAGTCTATACTACTGAAAAATCACCTAAAAACTTTCCGTGGTTCAAGACGGGGGTGATGATCTTTGAGACATGAAGTTATCACACTAACACTGTTATTGGTCAAACTACTTAAAGCATTTAAAGCCCAATGTGGGTAAAGTACAATGGCATTGAATCGTTGACGTCTATTCAGTCCGTTTTTGGTGACACGAGGGTAGAAACAGCATCTTTTGGAGCCAAGGGGATGATACCCAGGGGGTCAGTGAATTCAGTGCATCACTGGCTTGACTATGTACAGTAGTGTCTGTGATGGATTTTTTTGGAGTATTATGATTGGAATTTAGTTGGGTTGTGTGGATTTACAAACCAACTTATAACTTATCTGGTGGCTCGTCTCAGGAATCGTAAGTGAATTATAATCCCAGTTGTAAGTAGGCTAAGTAGGATTAGTCCAGTTATAGCCGGGGTTATAAACCACGTACCAATTGGGATGAGCCATAAAGTACATTAAGTTACTATGGAGTGAATTCTTTGAAGTGAATTATCCCACTGAAAGCTGGGATCCTTAGATCGACCACTGATCTAGGGAAGAATTTATCCGTCCTCATTCTTGTTGAACTTGTTGGTGAAATGCCCATTCTTGCTGGTGGAATGCCCATTCTTGCTGATTAAGTCTCATTTTTGATGGTGTTAAAAACCCCTTTTTTAATGGTTAAATCAGTTTGTTCAATCGCCATTTGTGAGGGAAAACAAATCATCACTTTTGATGGTTAAATCGCTGTCTTTTTAAAATCATCATATGTTTGATGGTAAAATCCCTGTTTCGATGCTTAAATTGCTTACCCTCTGGTAAACTAACATAACTATGGAAAATCACCATTTTCAATGTGAAAATCCACTATTTCTATGGTCATGTTCAATAGCTATGTTATATAAATTACCAGAGGGTAAATCAATCAACAAAAGCTGCTGAAGTCCCGAAATCTTCCGCAGCCATGGCTGAAGCCATCCCCTCCCGTCCGCGCAACGCGCACGTCGTCGGGCCGCGACGGGGGTCCGCGCTCTCGGCGCGGGGGCGGAGCACAGCGGGAACGACCGCGGGTAGGAGACCTGGGGTATAGGGGACTCGGTATTACTGACGTATTACTTCATGTGTTCATTTGTTTTCTGAGGGATGCATAACATCAGAATTGTCCCAATTTTCCCACATGTCGCGATTGAACCAAATCTAAAAATCTCGGAGTTAGTGAGTCTCGCAGACGAGAGAACTTCGTCAGTGAACTTGGCTTCCTCAAGGGTCACGGGAGAATCCTGGTTGACGCCAAGTACAACGCGTTCAGAGACCAGACTTTGAAGTCGAAGTCCGGGAAGACCTCGGACGACTTCTTTTTGGTGCTTGATAGCTTCATAACTTCATAACAGACCCAGCACCATCGACAGGGAAAACATTCTTCAAACAGCTTCGGGATCTCTCCAAAATCTCCAAAGTCCCTGAGCAAAAAAAGATCCAGTGATGGGAGGCAAGCAAGCGCGTAAGGCGTTGAACTCAGTGGTTGAGAAAACGGGCATGGGGTGCTCAATTTTGACCCATACCATTAATTTACCCCTGAACAACTGTATGTACCCCATAATGTCAATCATATGTGTATATAAAATTATATATACATAATATTAATAGATCTATATAGGGGGGTTCTTCAATTTGGGGGGACTCCCCAAGACACCGGTTGCTTTCAATAGGAAGTCATGGTTTTCCAGCCCTGGTTCATCCCCCGTGACTCCAGGAGCCCAGAAGGAGACATGATTCACGAGCCCATCACCGCACGGCAGGCGGTGAGTTGGGGCTGATCGAACAAGGAAAAGTTGCGGATTCTTGCGGGTTTTTGATGGTTTTTGGTCTGGATTTATGATGATTTATGCCATAAATATCCATAAATGCATAAATGGTGTGTGGATTTTCTTATGCCACGAATGCGGGATTTTCTTGCGAGGAAAGTCATGGGGATTTAAGCAGCAGATGGCAGGTCATTTTGATGAGGCACAAATGAAAAAAGTTGGTGTCCGTGTAGAAATCTAGCTGACTTGGTCGTGTCTTTTGTTGGTATCTTAGCCAGAGGAGAAAATGATGCGCGGCGATTTGAGCAGCGGCCAATTTGGGACTTTCTGAGATCGTATGTATAGGAAAAATCTGCATCTATAAAACGTGTGAAGGTTCCATAGTTTTCTGAGATGTTTTCTGCAAGACTGCCGATGCAGTAGACTCCATCACAACAAGTTGTTTTTCTGGATTCTAGCCCTCTAATGCCCTCTAAGGTTTCAAATTTCAGTGGATGTGTTGTTTCGGATCTAGCAAAATTATGTACATGGCAATGATAAATACACGCTGCGTGACGAGCTTGCGTGCTTGCACTCAGCCTTGCGCGTGCTGTGTGCTGAAGCTGCTAAGTTAAATCCCCATAAATCATCATAAATCCACATGGTCGAATTGAACACCCACTGAATCCCCCTTGTACTGGTACGGGGTAACCCACTATTTTGTCATATATATATATATATATATATGTTCTATACAAATCATCATTTCCAATGGTTTGTTTTATGCCCATATTTGCAGTTACATTACATATTTCATCATATTTCTTTCACCATTTTTGTTGGCGACCCTGTAAACCAACATAGATTCCATCTCCCGTCCACCTCTCCAGGGCGATTTCCTTGAGGAGCCGGTGAGCGATCCTCGTCGGCGTCAGGCCCTTTGGATGGGCCCAGATGGGAAGCGAAAACGCAGCGAAACGCTGGGATTTCACCATATTCACCATGAAAAAAAAGAAACATTATATATATATATATACATATAAATAATGTTAATTTTATCAATAATTACATGTTAATCTATAAATACGGCAAATGCCTGGGCTTTGACAGGCAACGCATCATCATCATCATCATCATCATCATCATCAGCAGCAGCAGCAGCACCAGCATCATCATCATCATCATCATCAGCATCAGCATCAGCATCATCATCATCATCATCATCATCATCATCGACATCATCAGCATCAGCATCAGCATCAGCATCAACATCATCACCATCATCATCATCATCATCTTCATCTTCATCACCATCATCATTATCATGTAAAGTTTAACGGTGACCAATTGAATGTAGAGTTTAACGGGGGTGGTATTTCAATATTTCCTAATACCTTTTTTGATATTCCCAATGGAATGCAGAGTCGCAACAACATTTGATTGGGAATGGGGACCCTCTACGCTGCAAAGCCTGGGCAAAGCCCAGGCTTTGCGCGTATAAATATTATATATGATTATATAGGCATATGTGGAATTCACTGAATACACCATGAAAGTCATTAAATTCGGTGAACATGTTGGATTTCAGCATGAAAAACTACGAACAAACAATGGGAAAATCGGAAACACCATCAGGCTGCAAAATAGGGATTTCACCATGGAAGGGATCGGACCGTGAATGATGCGGTTAAAAGCATGACCTCACCAGTCAGCAATTGATTTCTGATTCCGATGAGGTCTTAAACCAGAGCATTTCGGGGTATCCTGTGTTCTTGGTCCCCGATGTCCCCGTTTCGTTGAGGACTTGATACTCTCTGAGCGACAGAAATAAAGAATGATGTTGTGGCAAACGGTATGATTCGGGTTCCCATTGAGCCAGTTGGTGCTTGGTGGATCTTGGTGGTGTTTACCTTCATTTCTCACTTCAAGGCCGGGAGAACATGTATCTACCTATAGTGTTGCTGTTCGCATGTCGTTGTATCAATACTAAACCCCCAAAAAAGAAAAGTATACTGTAATCACTATAGACCATAGTTTTCGAAATTCGTTTTTGGTGGTTACCGTACATAGTATATATGTTCTGCATGTTCCACAGAAAAAACCCTTCTTCCGATGAACATGAGTGAACCCAGCGCCTTCGTCGTTTGTATCAGTGTTTCTTTAAGGTTGTACAATAGTTTAAACTTAAATCCAATTCTTGAGAGTTATAGGATGGTTTTAACATGCCCGCTGGATCCAAGTACCTTCTCTGGAAGTATTTGGGCTATGATTTGGGGGGTTAAGTACCTTCTCAGAAAATATTTGGATCTATAGAAATATATATATAAACCAACTGTTGGTCGATTTTATTCTGCGCACCTCTTAGGGGATGTCCGCCATCCTTGTGGGCATCTCGAAACATCACATGGCCGTCAGGCTTCGCCCGGCTTTGATGAAGATGGACCGCTCAGAAAGCAGGTGCAGCAATGTCAAGAAAGATGGGGGCATTAAGCAGCAAGAATTGAGGTTTTAGAGATTTTACCCTCTGGTAATTTAACATAGCTATTGAAAATGGCCATTTATAGTGAGTTTTCCCATTAAAACTGGTGGTTTTCCATAGCTATGTTAGTTTACCAGAGGGTACATCGTGCAACAACTAGCAACATGAGGAAATGCAATTACTTGGTACAAGGAGTTGCCAAGCAAAAAGGGTAATTCTGGATGAGAACTTACCTGTATGTTTAATGGCATGAGTACCCATTTACATTTGTAGTTGTAGGTGTTTAAAGATTAAGATCAACTGAAATGGTAGCCAAATAGTGGTTGTGCCCTCGCAATGCAAGGGACATCGAGAACACGAGGAATCACTTACATGTGCATTTCTTTAAGACTCAAGTCCATGTTGCAGGGAAGTTGGACACCTTGAGCGGAATCACGAATCAGCAATCGCTTGGGTTTCCCTGGGTTCAAAGGGGAAACCATGGCACACGTGATGGGAATCCCACTGTGAATGGTCGGTGTGGCCACATAACAACTACTGTACCGACTATAATCCTACCATATACATCGACGCTATAGGATTGGATCGTTTCATACTAGATCATACTATATACTCAAAATGACCAGATGTATGACGACTTGTTGTGTAGTCGATCCCTTCCATTTTGTTGGTGCCATCCAATTCAGTTTGTGCCAAAGTGCACCCCCGAAGACCAATGGTTTAAAGCCTCAGAGTCCCCAACTTGAATACATCCATACATTGCCGTATAGTTAAAGCATATCATAATATCCGGACAAACTCATATGATATTGTTGGGTGTATTGCCCATAACATCCCGTTTATTTGTGCTTATTGTTTATGCCTCATGTTATATCACGTGATACAATCCACCATTATTATATCTCCTATTGCATGACATCCAAATAAATGTTTGGTTTCATATCTACATTTCTAGGCAAAACCCGATCTTGGCGCGGTCATGCAGTCATGCACCACCAGGCTACATCCTCTTCACCAGCACCAAGAGACATACGACAAGCTGAGTTTGGGCCTTTTTTTGGGGGTTTATGGCAGGAAGGATTCCTGAATGAACAAAATAGTTACACAACTTGTTGATACCTTGAAATTGCATTTTTTAATGTCAAACATTAGCATTTGGATAAATCGCGAGATTTTTTGGAGATCTCGAGGAACCCCTCATGTTCATTGATTCAAGAAACAACCAGTTTATAATAGGGGATATAACTATTATCTTTACTAGTTTTTACGCTGATTGCCAACAATGACCTGAAACTGAAGGCGTACTAGAGATGCTACAGTACCTGTGTGTTTTTGGAATAAATATGTCACACATTAAAATTTGTTTTTTTTTTCCAGTTGCGTCCCATTAATTTTATCAACGGTAGCCTTGCTTTTGAACCTCAAGATGGCTTAAGATTGACTCACTTCAGGAGATAGAGGTATATATTTATTATTATCATCATTTTCGTTGTTAATATTATTGTTGTTTATTATAGTCATTGTTTTTATTATTACGATTATTATTGTTATTATTAAATATGTTATCACTATATTAGATATTATATTGTATGTTATATATATATTATAAACAAAAATAATAATTATAATTATAATTGTTGTTATTGTTATTATCATTATTGTATCTATATAATAACATATATCCAATTGAGCATTGTAGTTGGCACGTCATCATATATGGACCGCGTGTCTGAGGCCACTGGCTACCTTGGAAGATTTTGAAGACAAGGAGGCGAAGCCAACAAGGGCTATAGCGGCTATCCAGTGGTTACAAGGGCTTAGGCCTACTGGTTTGGAGCGACCTGGATCTATGATGATCTATGGGTAAGGCTATCCATATTATTTTATAAGAAATTCTCGATTGGAGCCAGTTGGAGCTACTAAGAGTTTACCACATGAGATTATATCCAATTCCAAGAGGAAAGAAATCGTCCGGACCCAATTCGTTTCCAGTCGTCCTGTCATGACGGGACCGGAGCCCTACATACGTATAGCCGCTTTGGCGCACTGAGTCTCATAGGTTTTATCACCATTTCGGCGTATTTCTGGCTACAAGAAATAGTGATTCAAACTGGTTACATCATGTTACATCCCCACATTGGAAATCAGTTAGCCATATATTTGATATATTTGGTCCCTTAAGAAGTATTATATTTCAGCAGGTTTTTCGTGTTTTTTGTCGGGTCCCAGGCCATAAAAGCAACGCTGGGAGTCGTGAACCGCAGACAAGAAGAGCCCGCAGCCTTGGTGGGATGGCAGTCAACATCCCATTGATGTGGCTATAGGTGTTTGTTTATCTGTATTTGTTTTCCGTTTGAATTTATTACCCTCTGGTAATCAAATATAGCTAGCTATTGAAAATGGCACATTTATAGTTGATTTACCTATTAAAGATTGTTATTTTCCATAGCTATGTTAGTTTACCAGAGGGTAACTTGTCTCCCACTTGAACACACCTAATTTTTAGTAACCACTGGTTGATGATGTTAATGATCATTTTCCGTGCTAAAAAATAGCAAGAATGTGGAGGGACAAACATATTCATTTTCAGTGAGGAATTATAAAGTGATGTCCCAGGTCGTTGGCTAAATTGGTTTTAGAAACAAATCTATAGCTAGATGGTCTTAAGATTAATTGGCCAACTTAGATATCTAAACTTATTGGTTTAAGAGATAGTTTTACGGATGTGCTTATGATGGAGGCCATCTATAGTAAGATGGTTTTAACCAACTTCCCATTCCCGCAGCATTCTAGTCAAATGATCTCCAACTCATATCCCACTATATAATTTTGCATTAGTGCGTGTCATTTTATACATTATAGTATATATATATGTATACATTATATATATATACATTATATATATATTATATTATATTATATGTGTGTATATATATATATATATATATATCCAGGATCCAATCATACAAACTACTGTAATATCCCATGAATTTCCGCTAAGTCTCAGTCGAGGTGTTTTCGGTCTATCCACTGCTGCGCATCCAACTGGATCTACCAATTTCCTCAGGTGGCAGCGACAGCTTCAGTCTGTGGATGAGAAGCAGGTGTGCACGGCGGCGGTGAGGTGGCTTCACCATCAGTAAACCAAACATGGTCGTAGAAAATGGCCCATTTATGGATGAATTAGCTATGAACAACATGGTGATTTTCCACATCTATGTTAGTTTACCCCAGAATGAGAAACCATCAGTAAACAAACATCGCTGACATAGCCAAGGCTATGGATGGAAGAAACCCTGTACCATTTGAGGGATGTGGTAAGCATCCCATTATTTTTGATGGGTTTCAACCATCCAAGCTGCTGTAGTATTTCGCAACCATCCACAGTAGCTATGGAAAATTGATGGAATATGTCCATTTGGGTCAATGGTTCGCGAAATGGCTACTATTCCATACATGGAGCATTGGGGATAGCTAGAAAATGGACAATATATAGATGAGCTGCCATGAGTTTCCTACTAGAACAGATGATGTTCCATAGCCTCTTTCGAATTCGGACTTTTGAGCTACCAAAAGCAGGACAGTTGAATCTGGAAAACCATAGGAAATCATGCGAAATCCCAAACTTTCGCTAAATCATCAAAATGGGTTGGGTACCCGACACCTGAATATTTAGATGAAACCATGGAAAACCCAAAATCGATTGCTTTATCATCAAGTTCTCTCTATCAAAATGGCCATTTAGGGTAGGTACAGCCCATTTTCAGACACATCCAAATCAGGAATTGTGACGCATCGCAACCGGGATTCTGACCCTCAAAATGAGGACAAAATGTCGAGTTTAATCGAATTTATCAGATTCTGCATATGAGATGGCTCTATCTATCTAGCTATGTCTAGCTAGATCTATCTATCTACCTATCTATCTATCTGTTTGTTTGTCTATTTGTCTTTATCCGTCTATCATTATCAATCTATCATTCTCTATCTACCATTGTCTATCTATCAAGGTCTATCTATCATTGTCTATCTATCATTATCAATCTATGATTATCTATCTATCACTATCATTTTCTATCTGTCATGTTCTATCTACCTGTCTGTCTGTCTGTCGTGTGTCTGCCTGTCGCCTGTCCAATCTATCGGTGTATCTATCCATCTATCGTATCTTACATCATCTAGATAGATAGCCAGATAAGCAAATAGCCAGATAAGATAAGATAGATTATCTTATCTTATCTTATCTGGCTATTTGCTTATCTGGCTATCTATCTATCTGTTTGTCTGACTGTCGATATGTCTATCTATCTATCTATCGATCTATCTATCAATCTATCAATCAATCAATCTATCTCTATCTACTTCTATCTACTTCTACCTATCTCTATCTATCTCTATCTATCTCTATCTATCTCTATCTATCTCTATCTATCTCTACCTATATCTACCTATCTCTATCTATCTCTATCTATCTCTATCTATCTCTACCTATCTATATCTAACTATATCTATCTACATCTATCTATTTCTATCTATATCTATCTATATCTATCTATATCTATCTATATCCATCCATATCTATCTATATCGATCCATATCTATCTATATCTATCTAAATCTATACCTATCTGTATCTATCTATATCTATCTGTATCTATCTGTATCTATCTGTATCTATCTATATCTATCTGTATCTATCTGTCTATCTATCTGTATCTATCTGTATCTATCTGTATCTATCTGTATCTATCTGTATCTATCTGTATCTATCTATATCTATCTATATCTATCTATATCTATCTATATCTA
>Ga0126342_10020040_pt1 | contig 11289 bp, 10 predicted proteins | sample Cyp1metagenome_FD_92528 | JGI IMG/M metagenome (GOLD analysis project Ga0126342, IMG submission 92528) | Coral microbial communities from Lord Howe Island, Old Settlement Bay, Australia - Cyphastrea 1 metagenome | ecosystem: Host-associated > Invertebrates > Cnidaria > Coral ...
AAATCAATACTAAATCCATGAGATGAATACTAAACCAATACTAAAACAATTGTTGGATTCCTGTTTTTTTTGGAAATTTTGTTTATGTATTCGTTTTAAATTGTGGTAATTGAAAACCAATACGTACAAACAAGTTTTTAACTTTATTTGAGGTAAAAGAGGGGGGGGGGGCCCAGGTTTATAAATCAGAGGTAGACATTAGAAATGATATATATTGAGATTCATAAACCATCTTAGGATTTATATTACTTCAACACTTCAACAACCACTCACCTCAAGGGAGTCGACATCTTCGGATGCCATGAATTCATCTTAAAATTCTCTGCGAAAGAAAGCGGTGTCCGGAAGATGATCTATATGGCAGTGTGTCAAAACCTTGTACCCCTGGTGAACATCAAAATAGCTGGTAAATGGATGTTCATCCCCCTAAAAATGGTATTAATAGGTATTGATCCATACCCATATCCAGATATAGATTAAGACTTACCATCTTAACACAGAAAATCAAAGAAGTACACACACACACTGGTGACACATCTTTGAAACAATATACCCACCATGATTTTCCCGGTATCCCGCCTTTGGTTCCACCTTCTTTTTGGCTTCAGCTTCCTGCAAGATGTGTCCCCAGATATGGAGTTTGAACTTGAGAAAAGTTAATTTGGTCATTTTGGTCAATATGATGGTTTCCAAAACTGGGGGATCCCTAAAATAGATGGTTTATTTCAGGTAAAATCCATCTATAGATGGATGATTTGGGGTTTTAGGAAACCTCCATATACCACGGAACGCATTTGATCCCCATGGTATTGGAACTTACACCTGTTTCTTGCAAGGGTCTTGGCAGAACCCACTCCACAAAAAACAGGAGACTCACTGACATCGTCGCGACAACACATGTATCATAATTAAACGATATTAAAAGTATAGTAAGACAGTAATTAATGTCAAACACTTGGTCTATCAAGGTATTTTTGGGGCTGGAAACATGTTATTTTGGAAGGATGTGGCAGCTTGCGTCTCCGATGGCGTCTCCTTAGGATCCTTGGGAGGAACGGTCTTTGCTGCTTTTGGTGGCATTGTCCCAAAAACGTCTGCGGCGAAGCTCTACGACAGCGGTGGTCTGAGCAGAAAGAGACGGATGAACCCAGACGAACCTGGATGAAGCATGATCAGTGGCCATGTGACAAGACATTCATCAATGGATGTCCTCCATTCTTTCCCTGTAGCATGGGTCAATCATTCAGAATGTGTCGCCCCATTTTTGTCACTCGCAGACCCTGCTTTTGCAGGGTGGACGACAATGCCAGCTACACCTCAGCCCCTTGCTAAGGTTGCCTACTTTTTCAGCTTCTCAGCCAAAAAACCCTCGAAGAACTCCAGCACCTGAGTGCAGCCTGGAAATCAACCAAGAAGGTCAGTCCGCTTGGATTCAAGCAAACAAGCAGCAGGAAGCAGTTGTGATACACCACTTAAATAGATACAAATAGTGTCCATGTGTGACCTTCCAAACGTGAGCTTGAACACCATAATTGGGTCTGTGAGAACATGTTGGGAAAGCCTTAAGTTTAATGTGGTTACTGGTTACTGCAATCCTTATCGAAATTGCCAGTATTGTTGCAACCAGTAACCATTCGGAGGCATACCCTCTTCCACGAACCCACACACACACATACCGCATCCATGCAGCATAGTGTTGCCTCCAATTATTACAATGCATTATATCCCTGCTTGGGGTGTGGTTCCAGTGAAAAAAAGTGGTTGTGGGAGTCATATCCCAACTTGTGGAATTTCTAAAAGACAGAGAGTTGTACATCATTAATGATGACCCCAACTGCACCCCCAAAACATAGATCATACCCTCTGGTAAACAATCAAAATCCACTATTTCTATGGCAACTTTCAATAGCAAACTGTAACAAATTACCAGAGGGTACTATCCACATAGTATATCCATAGATCATATCCCCCTGCAACAAGAGATGCCACTTTCTGAAAAACCATAACCATGCCATGCCGGGATGATGACGAAACATGAGACCATCCATCGAGTTAAGCACGTGTGGCTTTTCTCTATAGTTTGGCATTTAACTGAGATTATCAAAAAAACGATGGCCATAGGTATGCACTGCAGTTACAATGAACATAATCGACTATAAGTTATAATTATGCATCTTCATTGCCATAGTATCAGAGCCGGAAATAAGTTGTAAGTTAAAGATTGTACGTATTATACGTTATAAGTTTATAAGTCATAAATTACAAGTTGTAAGTTACTCTAAGTTATAAGTCCCACTGCCTAATTAATAGGTTCAGTGCATGTCCCAGCTATTTTTGCCATGGAACGCAGGAGTCGGCCCAGCAGTTCAGTGTAAAGCCGCCCAGGGACTGTGACACCTGGCATGGGCATCCCTGCTGATCCGATCTTCTGCCCATGGAATATACATACATTACGTTACATGACATGCATTCATCCATCCATCCATACATCCAGATATCCATACATCCAGATATCCATACATCCAGATATCCATACATCCATACATACATCCATCCATGCATGCATGCATCCATGCACACATACATACATTACATCCATCCATCCATCCATGCATCCATCCATCCATATGTATATATATATATATATATTATGATGGTAACAGGCTTACGAATCGTAACTGGTTAATAACTAGATTCATAACCCAGTTATATTTGGAATCCCCACTAAATGGGGACTTGCGATCACGTTTGGGTTAGTAGCCACGTACGACGCGGGATGATTTTTCAAGCAATAACACGGATATAAATAATCCCATGCACATGCTTTCCCCATAGAACCTATAAATCCATGGAATATATGGATAGTAATTAGTATGGATTGTGATACCTGTGTGATTATTTTTGTACGTATATAATCATATATATATATATATACTGTACTGTAATCAAACCTGAAAATGACACATAACTATTTGTGGACGATGTTCCATTGTATGGTATGGTATATAGCCCACTATCTCCTCATACAATGTAAAGAAAAAACCTTGGAATATATGGAGAATATGCATTAATCTGTGTCTATCTATATATAATTATATATATATATATATTTAAATAGAGAGAGATTATATAATCATATAGATATAGAGGGATTGTGTATCTATTTATATGATGCTGATATGATGTCGAAACATGATGACAATATCTCCCATTTTTCTATGACCGTTACTAACGGTGATGTCTGTGATGGGCCAACCTGGTGCATCCAATACGGTTTTTTCTGGATAAACCGTTTGGGGATTCACCTATACCTTTTATTCGTTAGGCCGTTTGGGGATGGTTTGGGGAAGTTTCATGGACAGAAACCAGAGAACTGCAGAAGCTATGGCTGTAAGAACCTAGAAACACATACACATATACACATAAAATCACATAGATATATATACCCGTGTATATAACATATATATATATATATACATATGTATGCATATGCCAATTGAACTTGGCGGATTAAAAACAAGTTCATATCTCACCCTTCAACAACAGCGGGGATCTTCCCAGTAATCCTCCAGTAAAGATACGAAGGCAATCATGAACTCCCTTCGAAACATCATCCTGCAATTGGTCAATCACATAAAAACAGGGAATTGTTATATTGCTATCTAAGTGGGCAAATGCGCAAGCTCAACATGGATGATACTCCAAGTACTAATTGGAATGTATTGGAATATGACACCCGAGTTATACATACATACATGGCTGAATAATAATACATAATATATGATGATTATTCACTAAGCTGAAAGTAGCTACAATAACATCATTTGGGGATGGTTCCCCGCAATCTCAACCATCATTGCACGTCATTCTAGCGACGTCACAGGAGGTCACTATAATGCATCAAGAGATATCAACATGATTGTTTTGAAATCAACAGTGGAATCGTTCATGTATATACATGTATAGATGTATATCCCCAGCCATATATATATGTATATATATATATATATATATATGTATATATATATGTATATATATATATAGAGTCCCAAGTATATAATCATTTCCATGTATATCTACATATCTATCTATCTCTGTATAATATGTATATCATTATATCCACAATGTTGTATACGTATACATATATATATATATATATATATTACATATATACATATATATATATATATTCATATATACATATATACATATATATATATAGTATGTATATTCCCACGATATCCCAGGTTATTTATGGCTTGCCGCACTTCCACGGCTTCCACGGCCTTGGTGAAGGGCATCTGGCCGTCCAGGAAAGGACAATGAGAGCCTGCGACCGCGACACCGTTCTCTGTTCAATGGATGTGAACTGGTACATTTAATGTTACAAGGGGATATATATATATATGTGTGTGTATATGATATGTGTGTATACGTATAAATGTGTATGTGTATATATATACATATGTATCTGTATATATATATGTGTATGTATATTTTTATATGTATGTATGTATATGAATATATATGTGTATATATATATGTATAAATATATATATATGTATGGATATATATATATATATACATATGTAATTATATATATATGTGGAGATTTCCTAAAATGGGGGTCAAGTTCAATAGTTTATAATGGAACATCCTACTAAAATGGGTGATTTAGGGGTACCCCAATTTTAGGAAACCTCCATATATAATATGATATAGCCCAGTTGTTAAGCCGTTAACTCCATGACCCATCTAAGTAGGCGGGGACAATCTGTTTGGCGATGGATTGGAATTACCCATATAGCTGGTTGGAGATATGGGAATAGCTTCAATGATGTTCAATGGGTCAAAACCATTTTATTTTCATGCTATATGGCTATATCGCTACATGCTACATGGTGAACCAACACTCACCAGAATAGTCTGCCCTGGATGACATCCCATTTCTTTGGGGATTTTTTGAGGACATCATCAACAAGGGAATTCCACATACCCTCTGGTTATGACTAACAGTTTGCCATGGTATAGATGGCCCATAGAAATAGATGGTTTACCTGGGTTTACCTATTAAAAATGGTGGATCTTTCCATGGCTATGTTACAATAAATAACCAGAGGGTAGGAACCAAGATCTTTGTGATTGAGCCATTCACCAAGATCTGCAGTTTTTCACCGTTGTTAGAACCGCCTTTGTGTGGAATTGTCAGGATCCAACATGATCACCAGGTTTCAGAAAAAAAATGATTGGCTACAAACAAAACCCTACTGATCCTGATCCTTGAACATCATTGAAGCCTTTGCAGCAAATTTGCTTAATTGGGGTTTGAAAATTTTGCTAAACTGATCGGTTCCATCCCTTGCACACCCGAGACTCGAGGCATCTTTTCGTCTTTTGCACTGCCGAAGACCCCTTGGGGGTCGCAAATGGAGAAGACAAAAGACACTAGTCACCACAACTACCAACTATGATCAACTATGAATGGTCAATACATATCATATATAGAATGTTTGTTACCTGTACTACCTGTACAATTATATTCATATTTGCATCGTTTTGTTTTTAGCGTCTCGTAATATACCATGTCTTACTGCATGTTTGGACCCCACACATGGCTGATACCACGGTCCCACATGACCAACCAGGAAGAGCTCAAACACGTCCCATAAATCAGGACCAAAGTGTAAACATCTATAAGACCATGAAATTAAACATCAATAAACATCATTAAAACGACATGGCATATAGTCTATATACTATAAACATCTATAGTATATGCTATAAACATCATTCAACATCTATAAACCACCTCTTTGGGATGGTTTTGGATGGCTTGCCAGCCGTGGCCATCTCACTCCTCGGGAGGGATGGGTACAGCCTCGGTGTTTTGATGTGTTTTTTTTAGTCCCTGGGGATGGGTCGGATTATCAGATTTGATTATCACTGATTATCAGATTATGAGGTAACTAAGGTAACTCTATCTGTTTGAGGTAACTGATATTATCACTGATCAGATTATCTGATGATTGCTGACTCACTTGAGTTTAAACCTCAAATTTGGCGTTTTTATTTGAAGTGAATCACCAGAGATAAACATCTGGAAAACATTCAACTTAAGTATGTTAAATCAAATATCCACTTGGCAGGTCAGTATGAGTGTTGCGATGTTCCGATCTTCCAATCTGGCGCCCTGGGCTGTTTCTCTCCTGGACCCAACAGATGGCACGACAGCAGAGTGACGTCTGAATCTTCAGCCACTTCCTCAGCAAAGATCTGCAGGGGTACCACGTTACTTCATGGAAAAGAAGCGCCCAAGGTACAACGCGTCCTTCCTGGTTATATCAGACATGGTAAAATCACCATTGTTTAAGGGTGGTTTGTTTGGTCTTTTTACCATCCCCAAATGGTAGTTGTTTATGGCATGGGTTGCCCAACTTAATCTGATACCCTCTGGTAAACAGTCCCAAAAAACGAACTGGAAAGATCCACCCATTTTCTAGCTGGGTAAATCAACTATTTCTATGGCAAAACTAACATAACTACGGAAAATCATCATTTTTAATGGGTAAATCAACTATTTCTATGGCAATTTTCAATAGTTTTTTGTATGTTTACCAGAGGGTATCTTGATGGCAAAGACCTCATCGACCCTGTCAACACCAGCACGGATTGCCACTAGTTCCCACGGTAGTCGTCAATGCAAGGTCTCGAAAAATTGCATCCATCATGTCAAATCAACTTATGATAACTTACATACATTATATTCGTTATAATGATATACTGTATATACAGTGTGTATATATATATATAGTATTATTATTATTGTTATTATTATTCTTATTATTATTGTTATATATTGTATATACATTTAAATACTGTATATACATTATATATATACATCGTTGTATCTTTATACAATATATAACTATACATACATATACTAAATATTGTCTATATTTTCATGTTTATTCCAATCCCTACTGTATGTCATTCTATTTCAACCTGCAGGCCGGACCACCACCACCATCATCCTCATCATCGTCGTCATTGTGCATTGTGCATCGTCATCCTCCTCCCAACCCAAACCATTTAATCCACTCAACAAAAGTGAATCACGAATCACCATCCACAATCATGTGGTTGGAAAACTCTGATTATATAGCCTCTTGACTTTTGGCACTTTTGAAAAACAGGGATATTGATCATAGCTCCCTTCACAGCTCCCGATAGCCCTGCCAAAGTCTCCGGTTTTTGTGGCGCTTTCATCCGCCCCAATGGCATGGCGGACATCGCGGCTGTCCGTCCACCGCGGCTGTCCAAGTTGGAGCGGATGACTCCCGGCGACCCGGACCGCCCGCCGCTGCGGCCGCGACGCGGCGAGTCAGACAAGCTGCTGCCAGTTTCGGGGGAGCTGACAGTGGCCGCGATGGCCTTACGCAGCTTCACTTGCTGCTCGAAGATCAGGCCTTGGTGGTGCTGATTTTAGCGATTTGAAAGGGCTGTATCCTCTGGGAATGCAATGGAGCTATGGAAAATCACCATGTTTAAGAGAGGTAAATCATCATAAATCATCTATGAAAGGGTCATTTGTTCATCAATTTTCCATAGCTATACTGAATAACCAAAGGGTGACTAAGGTAAACATAGCTCCAATAAACGCTTGGTTTATGCTGGATCCATCAAACCAGTTGCAAGGGTTATCAACCAACAAACTTGACTTGGGGGCACCAAACTGTATGTAACAAAGTATGACAGGATCATATAGGATCTATACTATTTTGGAGGTTATATCGGGATATGGTGAACTATAATCGGATCTATCTATCTATCTATCTACCTATCTATCTATCTATCTATCTATCTATCTATCTATACATATATATATAATGCGTAATGAGATAAACTGGGTAAACTTGGACATGTAATATGAGGGTAATTATCTGGGGTGATAAACCACATGAGGGGATATACACTTATAGAAACTGCTCAGTTGGGGATTCTTAGGCAGATGATAACTACATACAACACTTGCTTTTTTTGACTTTGCAGCTTTCAAAGGGCTGCGCCCGCAAGCGAGATACAACACGTGGTGTTTCTGCGAAATTGGATGGCTTTTCGATGGGGATTGAAAAAAGATGAAGGTTTGATCATTAATTCCAGTATAAAGTGTATACCAATGTAACACCCCCAAAACCTCAATTGGAAAATTCACCGAAATGCGGCATACGAAAATGAATACGATGAACACACATATATATATATATACGTTATATATATACATAATGTGTGTACACATAGTATTTATATATACATACATACTGCGTGTACACATAATATTTATATATACATACATACTGTATGTACACATAATACATATATATAATGTATGTACACATAGTATATATACATAATGTATGTACACATAATATATAGACACATAATGTATGTACACGTAATATGTATATATATAGATATACACATAATGTATGTACACATAATATGTATATATATATATGTATCTATACGGCTAACTACAAGAGGGTCATAGTCCGTGTCAACTCTTACTTACCCTCAGTTCTGGCGGACTCGCGGCCCCAGTCATAATCCTGTTCTGTTTGGACCCTCTGGTCATTTAACATAGCCATGGACAATTGCCCATTTATACTTCGATGAATTATGATGATTTACCTATTATAAATCATACATGCTGATTATTTTCTCTAAGTACGTAAAATAACCAGAGGGTAAGTGGGTTTACAAACACATTCAATTGACAGGTAAATACGGGATGAGACAACTGGAACGCTGGATTCTTCAAAGCACATCACATCCTATAAACTGTGGATCATCGACCAGAAAATTCACTAAGCATATGTATAATGTGCAATTTGATTTATATATATATATACATAATAAGTGCAAAGTGCAATAAAAATAAATACATAATGTATAAATAGAAACAGTAATTTGTCTTAAATTTGAAACCCCCACAGCTTATCACAACTTGTTGATAAATTTTCGCCCAGTTTCCCAATAACTCGGTCTTCAGGTCGTCCAAGTTGTTCAGGACCTGAGCCAGGCGTCAATGATGTTTTGAGGCAGAAAAATTGTGTTGGGTCCTCATGTTACAACCAAATATGTGGATACAATATGTGATTTACTAAATATATATATATATGTATATATATATGTATGTATGTATACATATATGGAGTGCTTAGAGAGCAAAGTAGTGGACTGCAGTTGGATATGGTTCGAACATTGGGCTGCTCCCAACGCCCCAGATACAATGGGAGAAAAATGGCTGGCTATCCTGTATCTCAACCTAGTTGGAGAAACCATGTGCCAGACTGGTATCTAAATAAAACATAATAAAACAATAAACAATGTGAACAGCACGAGGCACATCTCGTGCCAAATGCTATGATCATCTGGAAATGAGATAAAATCAATCAGTTTCAACTGTCAAGAGTCTTAGTGTTCAATCATATCTACCCCTAAATGGGCACAAAATGGTGCCCGTCAGTTATAAGTTGATTTATAAACCTGCAAGCTTGTGATATCTACCATCAACCCCTGTTAGCATACTTAGAAATCAACTTAGCTATCTAGGGGCCCTACCTTGTATGCTATCATAGAATTCACTTTGTCGTCATCTGAAGATCTTCATTTTCTCTTGGGTGCAGGAGAACTTTTGATTTAAGGTGTACATGTACAGCAATCCTAATATTCCATAGTGCTCAGGTATATACAATCAATGGACAAGATTTGTCTGTACAGTGTCTTTACAGTATTCAATCAGTCACTCACAGGTTGGATGCTTCATCAAATTAGGATTACACCGAAACTACTTGTTTCCATATTAACAACAACAACTTGGGTGGTTTTGGGAATTCCTCATTTTAAGAAACCTCCATTTTGGCTGGTTAAACCCGCAATATTGTTGGTCATGTAGATACCCCATACATAGATGTATATATATATAGGTCGAGAGATAGAGAGAGAGAGCGAGAGAGAGAGTCAATGACAGGACGTATAGTATATATATAGTCTAGTCTGTAATATCCAATCACAGCGCCATTATATTCCATTATCTCATTAAAATTACTACGTGCAACTTAAATCACCATAGCTATCAATCACAGCCCATGTTCAGATGCGCTTACAAGCCAATGAGAAAAAAACATGTATCAATTTCAGTTTGCCATTGAGTCTTTTGAATCTGACAGCTGGTTTATGCTGGTTTTGTGACAAAATACCTGACATTTCGTTTCGGTCAGCATGTTCTGGACGGCTTTGGTGGCCAACAAGGTCGCAATCGTATCGCTCTTGTTCACCTCGGACTAGCGCTGGACACGCGCGGAATCCCGGGAATCCCAACTGGGGCGACTAGAAGAAATAGCTACATCAATACGGGAATATGTGTGTTTAATGATGTTTATATAATGATGTTTAATGATGTTTAATGATGTCTAATGATGTTTAATGATGTTTAATGATGTTTATATAATGATGTTTAATGATGTTTAATGATGCTTAATGATGTTTAATGATGTTTAATGATGTTTAATGATGTTTATATAATGATGTTTATATAATGATGTTTATATAATGATGTTTCATGATGCTTAATGATGTTTAATGATGTTTAATGATGCTTAATGATGTTTAATGATGTTTGATGATGTTTAATGATGTTTAATGATGCTTAATGATGTTTAATGATGTTCAATGATGTTTATATATTGATGTGTTGATGTTTAATGATGTTTAAATATGTTTAATGATGTTTGATGATGTTTAATGATGCTTAATGATGTTTAATGATGTTTAATGATGTTTAATGTTTAAGACCAAGGGAAAGAGATTGACAGTGGGGTGAGTTAATAAGCCAATTATGAATAGAACAACCCCGCTAACGGAACTCTTTCAGCATGCTTACTAAGTGTTATGATCCTATCAATACTCATGCAATTGCATCTACTGACACTGCAAGTCCATATGGATGAGTAAGCTTTGCCATTAATAAACAAAAAACATTGCACATGTCCATGTTTTGACATATGTGTATATAAGGTGTAGCTATCTATATGCATACATACAATCTATATTTAATATATGTATGTATATAGATGCATATATATATATATGTGTGTATGTATATATATATGTATGTATATATATATATATATATTTATACACGTGTATATATACGTATATATACATATATAGGTTATAGGTATGCAAAAATAATATCAAGTGCGACTTTGCCACTCAAATGCCTCCGTA
>Ga0126342_10020041_pt1 | contig 11289 bp, 7 predicted proteins | sample Cyp1metagenome_FD_92528 | JGI IMG/M metagenome (GOLD analysis project Ga0126342, IMG submission 92528) | Coral microbial communities from Lord Howe Island, Old Settlement Bay, Australia - Cyphastrea 1 metagenome | ecosystem: Host-associated > Invertebrates > Cnidaria > Coral ...
CATAAATATATATATATATATATATATATATGTAAATTATATATAATACATATATATATATATGATACATACATATATATATATATATGTAAACTATATATATATATATGTAATATATATATATATGTAATATATATATATATGTAATATATATATAATATATATATATATGTAAATAATACATATATATATGTAAATAATGTATATATATATATATATGTAAATAATATATATATATAGTTTTTTGGATCACGTCCAAGGATGTCCAACGATGTTCAACGATATTCACCTATGATCAACTGACCTCAGCTAAGGTATCATTGATGATCCCTATGCCCAGTACTTCTACTTTGGTGCAAGCTTGGTGAACCTTGTGGGCCACGGTGCTGGCTTGTGGCTCTTTGACATGCTGATGCCTGGCGCGCACGAGATGTTGATCGCCAGGAGCTGAAGTCCTGGATCCTTTTTTTCAGCGTTTTTCTTGCGTTTTTTTTTGGGGGGGTTCATAGATTCTTAGATATCATCGGAAACACATTATAGTACCTTGATAGTATCTTGATAGTATCTTGATAGTATCTTGATAGTTTCTTAGATGTATATATTGAAATATGGAACATGATCATTTTTTTGTTTAAATATGGAGCTTCATCATCGTTTCACGGGAAAAAATAGAACATATTGGAAATTCATTCATGATAACGGAGTGCCAGGTTTGATTGCCAGATGGTACCTCCCCCAAGCCACAAGCTCTAACTATATACTATATACCTATATATCTGTAATTATATATATATATGTAATTATATGTGGTCCATTATGGTCCATATGTACCGACAGGAAAACCTGCGAAATGGCAGTACGTACCACGATTGGAGCGGGTAAGGAATAAGGCATGTCTTCCCTGTAAGATTGCAGTGGACATTCACCATTTTTGTTTCGAACCTCCTTTTTGAGTAGGCAGTTTTCAGTTACCAGTTGGCACCACTGATATATCACCATAAACTTTAGTCAACAATCATAAATGGCTGGTTGGTGGTTTGGAACATGAATTTTATGACTTTCCATGGGGAATAATAGCACCAACTGACTAATATTGGAACATGAATTGTATGACTTTCCATATATTGGAAATAATCATCACAACTGACGAAGTCATATTTTTCAGAGGGGTAGGTCAGCCACCAACCAGTTGGGTTTGCCAGGACCCGGTGCATCGACGACCTGGTACAGCAGGAGGTGGAGAATGGTGCCTGCCAGGTGCCAACGGGGCCAACGTGCCCTGCCGGGGGGGGCGTTCTTTTCCAGTGATTTTTAACCAATGGTTTTTGAACATCCAATGTTGGAATAGAATCCTGAGAATTACAGTATGGGTTTAATCAAAAAATGATAAAATGTGATCAACACCCAAAATTGGGATATAGCCCTGATGAACTTTGGGTCATACACACCCTAAGCTGGGCAAAAACGAAGTCGAATTGCACCAGAAAAGGGAGCAAGGCCTTGCAGATGGACAGCAAAAACAAGGGGTGTTGAGGAGTTTTAACCCCAGAGGTGGTTGGTGGTAGTGGGCTTAGTATGGCTTAGTGATGACCATTGATTTAGCAATTGGATTTGTTCCTTGCAGATCACCAAAAAGCTTAGTTCAGCCACTTACAAGCCAACTCGGCGAAGGCAGCACCTTGCATCGAATGTGATCGACATTAGTAAAGTCCACCTGCTGTGAACACCCTAAATTGGAATAGTTGGAATATAAGCCCAGATCTTGATGCTTTATAACATTCTACTTTAACATACTTTAACACTCTGGTAAACTAATATAGCTATTGAAAATGACCATTTATAATGGATTTGATTTACCCATTAAAAATGGTGATTTTCCATAGTTACGTTAGTTTACCAGAGGGTAACACTCTAAGACTCATGTTAGATTCCCAGAGGGTACAATCCAACTCAGGTGGTTCTGCTGGGCGCGGGCTACGACATGCGTGGTGCACGGCTGAACCTGGCAGAGAAAAAGGTGAAAGTCTTTGAGGCGTGGTGACCAATCTCAATGGTCATGGTGAGACTCCCACTTAATTTTTAGTAATCCCCAAATAGATGGAAAAGTAGTCATCACCATCAAATTAGTAGGGATTAAAACATCTTAATTTACTTTTCCATCTATTTGGGGATGACTATGCATTATAGTTCATAGTAGTTGCAAGAACCAATTTGATCATTGGATTGGTTTAGGGGAACCATGGAATCGATCTTCAAAAAATCCTCCAGGGGCTTCCATGGCTGAAACCCGTCGATTTTCCCAAGAAAACCCATGGTGTTTTTCCCGGTGTTCCAACCAAAACCAATCCAATGATTCGATGTGAAGCATACCCAATGCTGATATGTATATGTACATATATATATATATTTAATATATAATATAAAATTTTTAATATATAATATTTGATATATAATATATAGTATAACATGTATGATATAATATAATATGTAATACAATATACAATAATATAATATGTAATATAATATAATATGATATAATATAGTAGAATATAATACAATATAATATAATATAATTTAATATAATTTAATATAATATAATATATATTATATATATTATATATATTATATATATTATATATACATAATATATAATTTCTAATATATAATGTTTGATATATAATAATATAATATGTAATACAATATACAATAATATAATATGTAATATAATATAATATGATATAATATAGTAGAATACAATACAATATAGTATAACATATACATTAGAGGCTTATTAAACTGGAGAATCCTCAACTGAGGTTTTTGTTGTTGGATACCCGAAAAAGTGGATAACATTGGACGATTTGCCACCCAGGATCCGCAAATCATGGGTTTTCGGTTTTCGTTTGAGAAAACTGAGAACTCCGGTCGGTTCATATATTGTACCTTTGTAATACATAGGTTTCATTAGATTGATCATGGATTGTGGATATGACTATAATCATTTCTTACTAATATGTATATATATACACATCATACAACCTATCATATAAGTATAATGACAACTGTAGGTTGTATCTATTCCACAATAACTTCCCATCTCATATGTCATCATTGTGTGGTTCTTCGGCAGGTGGACCAGCCAGCAGTCCAGAGCAGGAAGCGGGAAAAGGTCAGGGTGTTTTTCAATGAGTCCACGCCCAGGATCTTCCCATGGAACAATGGGATTTCATGTGATTTCTGGTAAACTAACATAACAATGGAAAACCACCATTTTTTATGAGTAAATCAACTAGCTATGTAACAAATGACCAGAGGGTAACCAATTTAATCCGGCAAACCTGGGGGATGATCTCCGGAGTCATCACCCAACCACTGGGCCCTACCAATTGATTCATCCTGGGAGGGTCCAAATGGGTGTGGATATAGGTATGGGTCAACATTATTTCGACCTCATAAGATTCAGAGGCTTTGGTGGTTCCAAATTTTGGCCTAGAGCCTTGTGTTGACCACAGCCTGTCACTGAAATGGCTGTGAGATTACTTGAGGTCGTATCCAAATTGCAGGTGAGTTGGGACTATGAGCGGTATGCTGGTGCTGAAGCCTTGGGGTTCTGTAAACTGCAGGGGTTCTTCAGGCCTTTCCAAACTTGGCGCAGTTCAACGCTGACAGGGCTTGGACTACGTGACTACTTGCTTCAAGTTGGATCATGTATAGTCCATTCTGCATGGGTAAATCCTAGCGACCACATGCGACCACACTGCCACCGGGTTCCCACCCGGTTCACCCGCCGGGCTCGGGGGATTGCAGGTGGCAGCCATCCCCAACTTGTCCAATCCGGTTCACTTCGTGCCCGTGGACTTTGCCTGTCAGCGGGTGGATGAAGAGTTGTCGAAGGTGGCGGACTACGATCCCAAGGCACGAGGACGATCTGAGATCGCTGGCCGTTGCCGATGGGTTCCATTTTTTTGTTTGGAGAATTCATTAGACATACTCTACGATTGGGCACATATTAGATGTCTGCATATGTGATCATATGACATGCATATATATATATACACACATAAAATGATTATATGACAATATATAATAACTATATAAGTGTTTTATATGTAAAGGTTTCTTCCAGAATTTTGGCCTAGATCCACCACGACTCTCTTTCGGGAATTTTCGGTGGGCAGCGGTTGCGCAAGCGGAACATGTCCTGGTGCATCGGCCGTTCTGGTGACAAATTTCAATGGGAGAGTCCGCATGTGTGACGATGCAAAAGGGATGAAAAACACTAAAGCACTGACCCAAAACGAAACAAACAGGTGCACCTAGAAGTTCACATACACATATATAATATATAATTTGAATCGATTCAACTTGTAATGTTGCCTTTGGGTCTAGTGCAAAGCGTGATGATTCTATAAGAGGGATGGTCCGGGATGGTGATCTACACGAGACACCGGATGTTGACATGCGCCGTCAGATGACATGTCGCAAGGGATTTTTATTGGTAAATGACAGCACCATCCCAGTTGACCAAAGGGGGGGTTGTCTCACAATCAGACAACATGTAACATGACTCAAGACTTAATGATACTTCATGATGTTTCCTGTTTCTCATCATCATTTCTCCTGAAACAAAAAATCCTGGACTTTGGCCCATCCGACATCCAGACAGGCCAAGACATTGATCATCCTCGAAGGTGCAGATCAAGAACTCAATGGGGGATTTTCCGGCCATGTTTATATACCATGTTTGATTACCCGAGTACTGGAAACCCTATCAATAGGGCAATAGTTTTGTGGAGCTGTTTTTTTGGGGAGCAGACTTTGATTTCCAATGGGGTCATGAAAGGGAAAGCCGGGTGAACCAGATCCACTTGGCGCATCATAATAACAGTTCATGAACCATATGAATATCATATGAACCATCATTAACACTTAACTGAGCGTTAATAACATGAATTGATTTCCATTAACTAACCATTACCAACATGGATTCACCATATGATTAAGCATCATCAACATCAAAATCAGCCCCTCCCGAAGCACGGTTCCAGGTGTGAGCCAGTACATCCCTGGTGAAGCGATGTTGACCACCTTGAAAGCCATGGACGCCTGGCAGCGGAGAGTGCAGGGATGAGATCACTTGATCGCTTGAGACGGCTTGAGACAGGCGATTTACCAGCGGCCATGGCTAGATATGGAGGATGTAACCATCGGTTTTATGGGGATTCAAGCAGAACACATTGGGATTTTACATGATTTAACCATCAACATATACGAAACATGAGATTCAACGATCAGACATGGGGATTCAACCTGAACTACAATCAACCACCAATGGACCCACAGAATTGGCAATTCGTTGGACATTTCGCCCTGCAATTTGAGAGGCAGTGATTTTGACCTACATCCAGTGTTTTCTTGGGAATTACGCGTGATTTTCGGAAGATACACTCTCAAATGTACCGTATGTATAGTATAATATGATATATATATATATGTATGTATAGATAGCAAAAACACATGTATCATGTTGCAGTGGCAAAATCATTCCTTGCGTATGCACTTCTAGTGGCACACGTTCATGAGTCCAACTGATGAAATTCAAAATGGTTAATTATGGTTAATAAATGGTCAATCCCATGGTATTCTTAGTTTTTATCCCACAAGAAATACCATATATTCCCCTAAAATTAACATGTAACCATGGTTCCCAGCATATTCCCCCTAGATTCCCCTATATAAATTTCCCATATATTCCCCATATATTCCCCATATAATTTGACCATGGCACATTGTTGGCAAGGGCCATGTCGTTCAGGACGGTGTCACAGGACCTGGGACCTGCTTCTTTTTTTCGTACGTGGATGAGCGGATTCAGCGAGAAGCCGCGCAACTGGGGGATGCCAAGACAGTGCAGAAGAATCTTGCGCCGTGCGGGGGATGGCAATGGGCAAAATTGGGAGGTTCCCTCTATGGGGATGGTGTAAATGATATTAAGTGATATTAATGTAAATGATATGTGTATGAATTACATGTAGGTGTATATGCATATATATATACACACTTAATCAACATTATACAGTACTATATATACATATATATAGATATACACATGATATACATTATATACATTGATATACAGTGTATGTATAATATATATATATATATATGTATGATAAATGTAGTGGGTATAAGTAGGTGAGCAAGATGCAAACATATGAACACACACACACACATCCAGTTCATGAAGAAAAGGTGGGAAAAAGAATGGCAAAGATCCCATTTTGCCCAAATTGGAAGACCTGTGGTAGTGGCAACTTGGTTCTCTTCGACTCTTGCAGTGTGCTTCAAAAACGGCTGGTTGTTTGGCACTTTTTCAGGTCTGACTCGGTCATGCCATCTGTAAGGAAAGGTTGGCCTGTCATGAGCTGGCTATGTCCAAGAGTTGGTCATCCCGAAAAAATCAAACCACCAATCAGTTCACGAATCAATTGCTGGGTCCCACATTCTTGGGCCATACTTGGGGGAGGTATCAGACATCTATAAACTGAGTATGCATGAAAGAGTCTCTCTTTGAATATTTGTTTCAAATTAGGGCATCATCAAGACGGGGATTTTCACCATGTTAGTGTACGTACTTGGTGGCTCATCCCACTTAGTAAGTGGGTTATAACCCCAGTTATAAATGGGATAAGTAGGGTTAATCCACTTATAACTGGGGGGTTATAACCCACTTACTAAGTGGGATGAGCCACCAAGTATGTAATCTATCAGAATGAGGGTTTTCTGAAATTGATATCTGTAAAATCCCGGCATTTCATGGGGAAAAAAAGTGTCCATCGTAACTTTTTTCAAAATTCCCCAAGGGAACTGCTAAAAGAATAGGATTGAGTCCAAAAAAGTATAGGAAAAACATGGGTGGACACACATCATGATTCTTGCATCCTACTCTTGTTTTTCCTATGTTCCTACTTTTCTGGAGGTTTTGGCGATTTTCAACTACTCCAGAAAATTCGGAAAACCATGGAGCAAACCAAACATGACGTCTGAAACTTGGCTAACAATTCTGAAAAAGCGAAACTTTGCAAACACCTTGAAAACTAGAAAGGCATATTAAAACCTGATGACAATAATAGGAACAAATGAGGACACACATAGGAAAACAATGGGACAAAGATAGGAACCAATTGGGAAAACAAATGGAAACACTATAGGACAAATAGGAAACACATAGGATGTAAAAATCACGATGTTTGTCCACTGCGACCACAGCCAGATGGGGCAACCAAAAAGATGTGGAGGTTGAAGCCGTTAAAACCGTTGAAACCACAAGAAATGTATATTTAAACTATAAACGGAAATTTCCTACAATCGGGGTATCCCAAAATGGATTGTTTATAACATGAACATCCTATTTAGATCTATTTAGATGGATGATTTGAGAGTACCCCCATGGATAGGAAACCTCGACATGGCCATGGGGTGCTGGAGTGTTTAACCGTCAAAAACCGTTTCACCAAGGATTATGTCCATGGCGGCCAGTGTGGGAGAACCGTGGATCAATTTCTATGCTCAGAGTGAGGTTCCAGGCAGACCATGACTGCGGAACTGACCAAGAAGTCGACAAAGCTCGGAAATTGATATGGCCCGTCTTCCACGGCTGTTCCCTTATAACTACAATGGTCGATTATATTTTTATATACATTTATCAAATCAGAAGATTATGAACATCATTCTAGAGGAAAGATTACGGCCGTTGTACAAGCCATATGCCATATGATTGATGAATGTGGATGTGTTGATTGACCATTGTCGCCTTTTTGAGGATTTTCCATGACACTGACCGATGAACGAATCATGAAAGTTTGAGGGTGCGCACCCAGCAATGGGGCTTAACTCCCTAATGGGGTTTGATAGTGACTAATAACCCATGAGCAGGGCCATATCTTTTTTTTTTTGGGGGGGTTACCTTTGGGGGGATACCATAAAACTTCCATGATCAATGCGGGTACAAGCAACCTATGCCGGGGTACCTGCAAGCCATCATGGTTCGGACGCAACCTGTCATAGAATGACAACCCCACTTTAGTTCTCGACACCTTCCCAGAATGTGATGTCGGTCGGCTTGCTGGTGGTTAAAGTTGGGCAACATTGCGATGATGTTCAATACTATTTGGACATATTACAGCGACCTTACTGGCCGAGCCTCACATATTTTATGATTAGGAGGAGAGTAATCCCAAAAATGGTATACCCTCTGGTAAACTAACATAGCTATTGAAAATGGCCATAGAAATAGTGGATTTTCCCATTAAAAATGACCATTTTCCATAGCTATGTTAGTTTACCAGAGGGTACTTGAGGTTTGAGAGGTATTGAAATTTGCCCAGAGCTGTGACAGATGTTGGGCTGTGGTGTTCTCAGGTGTTTCTATACTTTTTCGTCCACGGGGCTGCGCAGAACCCAACTAGAGCAAAACTCCCGTGGGTAAGAGGCGGCTTGCTCAATGGTCCCCAGTTATCCAGTTTTTTGGTAGTCTAATTTGGAGCTATATGGGGCTATATTATACATATAAATATAATATATAATATATAATATATAATATATAATATATAATATATAATATATAACATATAATATATAATATATAATATATAATATATGATACATGATATATAATATATAATATATAACATATAATATATAATATAATATATATATATATATATTATAATATATATATATATATATATATATACAAATAATACATATGGCTATAGGTCAAAACCCTGCTGGTTTGGTGAACTTCAAAATAACTGGTAATCACATTTGTTCATCCCCCCAAAATTGTATATCATAGGGTTTGATATGTTTTAACCTATCCCCATATGTAACCACGTATACTAAATGATCACCCAAAAGTCGTGGGCTAGATCTTGCGCATGTGACGGGCCAGGCCTATTGGAGGCTTCTTCCAAATTCAGGCGCAAAATTTCAGCTTTTGAGCCATCAATGCGTCCCAGATTTAAACATTACAATGGAGGGTTTAATGGGATATTCATGGGGATATTTCATGGGATATGTACTGTAATATAACCAACTAATTATATGCAATTTGGTTTTGTTTGAGAATGGGTGCATGCCCCAAAATCGCCACTCAAATTGGGAAAAACGATGATCAAACATCAGATTTTGAGTACTTTCTCTATTTTAAGACAAGGCCATTTTGGAACTCCATGAAATATGGCTATGGATCAGTGATGATCAATACCCATGATATCCTATGATATTTTTTTCTGATTCTTGTCTTTGAGATGAACATCCATAAGCACCAGCTATTCTTGGGTGAACAGAGGGTAGGGCTTTGAGCCATCCCCAAAGTAGGCTCCATGGATGCCATAGCTCGGTGGCCCGTTCAAGAAATCCTGGGAGTTCAACGCAACGTCGTCCATGCAACCCATGCATTCTCTGAAACACATCCCTGAACTAAAAAAAATCGAGTCAGTATAGCCTACTGGCCTACTGCAAGTCATGATTGTTGATCAGGAGTGATTTTTCAGCATTTCAGTGAGCAGAAAGTCACGACTTTCTGTATCAGTGGATCATTGATGAGTGATATGGGTATGGATCAATACCTATTAATACCATTTTTAGGGGGATGAACATCCATAAATCCCAGCTATTTTGATGTTCACCAGGGGTACAAGGTTTTGACACACTGCCATATCTGGCAGATTCCCTGCGGATTCTGTTGCTACATGTTGCGGATCCACGTCAACTCCGAGCTCCCGGATTTGTTGCTGAAAAATCTCTGTCTTGAAACATTTCCCTTTGAACATTGATCACATCTCAATTTTCATGCGCCAAAACCACTATTTATATATATATATATGTATATATATATGTATATATATATGTGTATATATATATATATGTATATATATATATATGTATATATATATATATGTATATATATATATGTATATATATATATATGTATATATATATATATGTATATATATATATATGTGCAACACTGACAAAAGCATACAAACTCCCAATGTTTTTTGAATTGCATTTTTTCCCAATAGCTTCAATATCCACCTGTTATGACCGAGGGCACCTGGCACCTGTAGCCCCTCCAGGCTGGTGTCGGACGTGTCCGCTGACGAGATCAGCAAAAAGTCCTTCCCTTTGGAGCGGCAGATTCCGCCTGAGAAGCTGCTGGTCATCGAGCGTTATGTGGTGGCCAGGAAGTGAGGGGCCGCTCTGTGGAAATTGCCAGCCTACGCAAGCGAAACATGTGGGGCCAATCGGCGAAAACGAACGGTGTCATCAACATCAAAAAGGATGTGGGAGAAGAGGCGATTTTTCTCAACAGATTGAAACATCGTGAATTCAACTGCCAAAATTCATGGGTAAGGTCAGTTTGACCCGAAACACCGAAAACTGGGCGGGTGAACAGGTGACTGGGACGATCAACAGTGATAGCACCACTGGAATTGGTCCCAATTGATCCCCTCGAAGTCGGCAGGACGGCAGGATTTAGCTCAGGTAGCAGTTTGCGTGCGACGCCCCATGTACAGGGAGGGGCTTGGAGGCAAGCTGCGCATTCTGATGGTACAGCACTGTTTTTGGTCATGCACAGGGATTTTCTTGCGGGCCAAAGCATTGAGCCCCTCAAGTGTCCAGAAAAATCCCTGGAGCCTGCTTGGCACAGACAGATCCAGCAAAGACGGTTTCAGAAGTGCGTTGTTTGATGTTGCTAAATCTATTCCAGTGGTCCTTGATGCAAACTGGTTGGCGATTTCAAAATGCTTCAAAGATCATATACATACTTTTTTATCTTCTATTTTCCATCCTACGTGGGATGATGATCCCAATTCCCTGACATTTTTGGGATCCATACCACCAACCAGACATGTTGGCCGGAAATCAAGACATTGTCTCTTTGTAGACACTGTAATTATCTGTAAAGATGTTCCCAACTGCCCTGGCCACCTGAAATTTTGCCACCTGAAATATCTAGTCAGTCCGAAAATAGAACCTTCCAACTTATTCTCGTGGGCTGCTCTACATCTGAAGGGAGTGCAATGTGACGAGACACTATAGTCATATAGTCAGTAGACCAACAGTACACAAGTGTGTCTTCACTGCAAAGCTGTGTCCCAAGTGGTGCGATGACATGTCCGATTTCGACCAGTGCTGGGTACTCACAAAATGCATGGATTCAGTCTTCAGTCATGACGGGAGGTATTGTAGATGGGGAACATGTGCCATGGATATCCATGG
>Ga0126342_10020042_pt1 | contig 11289 bp, 11 predicted proteins | sample Cyp1metagenome_FD_92528 | JGI IMG/M metagenome (GOLD analysis project Ga0126342, IMG submission 92528) | Coral microbial communities from Lord Howe Island, Old Settlement Bay, Australia - Cyphastrea 1 metagenome | ecosystem: Host-associated > Invertebrates > Cnidaria > Coral ...
ATTATATATGATTATATATGATTATATATGATTATATATGATTATATATGATTATATATGATTATATATGATTATATATGATTATATATGATTATATATGATTATATATGATTATATATGTATGACAATCTGATTATCTAAATAATTGTCATCGGACGGGTATCTTGACCAAACATGGAGCCCAAAACAATTGACATTGAAACTAAATCGGCCCCATGGGTCATCACAGCAGAGTATGGCTTTCCCCACCCGGTCAAGGATTGGATCTATTCATCTTGGGTCCTTTATTGGGGTATTCAATATATATGATATATATATATATATTAATATAATAATAATAATACTAATAATAATAATAATAATAATATAATATGTATATATATAGAGTATCCACATGTAATACCTATGTATATATCTACATAATAGTCTACATATATGTTTCATCTTTGAGGGGCATGGGATTCTGTCCGCAAGTCCCCAGTCCTCAGCCCGGCTCCTGGCCTCGTCGCCGTGGATGTACTGCGAGAGTTGGGTGAGGTACGCCGCTTGGTGCTGCAGAATCCAACACATCTTCGCGTAGCTCTGGCCGCGGTGGCTCCCGAGGCAACGGATGTCAGTTACCATTTAGAAGTGTCAAACATGGCGAGGCTGGAAATCCCAGTAAATGATAAGTATATAAATGATACTAAATGATACTAAATGGGCATTCAAGTGGGAACACCATGATACGACATGAAGGATTTTCAATTGGTAGAATGCCTGTAAAGGTGTCCGGATCCCACTTGTTGTTGGCGATGTCTGGATTGCACGGAGCAACGGAAGGATGTGAATGGAGGATCACATCTCGCCAGAAGTTGGCTTACAATTTGCTAGAAGTGTACCATGATACGGTGAATTTTCAGACCCCAAACTGCTGATGTTTGATGTTGGACTTGCTTTGTGCCCCCTAAGACCTGGGATGATTTCCGGTCGTCCATTTGTAGCTGCCAAGTTTGGCCAGAGTTGGATTCGAATTAAAGATACAGAGAAAACTGAGAAAACTCAAACAAACACATAGAGTGTTTACTAGTTGCGTAGTTAAAAAAATCCCTCCAAATCCATTTTCAACTCACGTTTCTCATGGTCTGAGTAAATTTTCCAATATTTCACGAACCTGAAATACAGCTTTTTTTTGGGATCATTCCCCTTACGAAGCTTTAATCCAGTGAGGTCGCAGTGAGGCCCTTCCCCACCACCCGGCCGACAGATGATGCGGCATCCTTGCGTCCACCAAAGTACTGGAGGCGTCAGGGACGATGAGACCTCTGAACCAACCTCTGCGCAAGGAGAAGCTCAGCAAGGAGATAGGAAAGCCACACATGGCTGTAACATGGGTGAACAACCAAACCCATGGGTGTAACATGGTGTAACATTTCTTAAACCATGGCTGTTTTACAATCGTGAAATTGGTTTAACATGCTTAAGCAACATATTTATTATATTTTATTATATATGACCAACAGACCACCAATGGCAATCCGTGAGGATGTTATGGAATAAACTGTAACCACATTTTCCATCATTTTCCACTATTTTGATGATATTTGATGATATTTGATGATATTTGATGATCTTTGATGATATTTGATGGGGTTTTGTGGAACTTCAAGCACATGAAACCACAGGTATCCCCTTAACAACCCAGTGCGACTTATAGCCAGTAGTACGAAGCACTGTGATACAATTCTCGTTTTTGGTTTAGCTTAGAAATTGGAACGCCAGAAACAGGATGGATTACTGTACTAATTTACTGCTAATTCAATGAACACGAATTAGCTATGGTTAGCACTTAACCTGTGACTTTTGAACCATCGCTATTTCCCCTTGGTCCTTTTGAATTTTGAACCTTATCCTCTTGGTAGTCTCTGGTGTTATCTTTGGGCCACTGCGGCATCTAGGACCACCTGGGATGAGCTGGCAGCATGGTTACTATCCACTTCCCTTGGCTAAGCTTGGATGCCCCGCAAAAAAACAGCATGATAGAGCATATTAGACTTATATAATGTTATAAAATCTTTCCTGGATAGTATCTTCCCCCATTTATAGCTATTACCCTCCGGTACTCAAACAATGGCTTCATAAAAATCCACCCTTTATTGAATTTATTGATGATTTTACTATTAAAACTTCCATTGATCGGGGATTTCCCAGCTGGCCATGGAGCTGATGACCGGACCGTATTTTTTTTGATCCAGTGGACTACCCTTGACCAAGGCCTCGCTAGGAGTGCCAGGGCAAGTGACGCAAATTCATCTTCAGGGAATCGCTGAGTTGGGCCTCCAGCTTTCGCAAGGACTCCTCGTTGCGGAGGCGGATGTGGATGCTGGTGGCAGGGAGACATCTCCCAAGGAACACAAGCTCCTTACAGTGAATATGAAGGTGGACTGGGCCCCTGGGCTCTGAATTTTAAACGCATCCGAAACATATTCCACTCATTGGCGTCAAATGAAGTGTCCTGACTTTGGGGATTAACAGATGTCTCAACCATTACCCACCACCGGTTCGAGCTTGCCATGGGAGGGCCATGGTGTTGGAAACCGCCGGCTGCTTCCTCACAGGAACAGTCTCTTTTCTTGATTCCCAGCCCCTTCTTTCAAGAGGTATCTTCTTTTCCTTTGAGTGTTTATGCTATTTCCCCTGGTCTTGTTGACAAAAACCATCCCATTTCTAGGACCTCCAGTGGCTACACACTACACACATGGCATCCTCTTCTTTTTGAAGCTTCTGGATGTCCTTCACGATCTCTTGCCTCGCAGGCTGCGGAGCATGGGACCTGCCAAGTTGTTGAGATCTACTGCTGGGAATGGATTCTTATATACAGTAACTCCAGGGATCTTGAGTCTTAAAGTCCTAAACTTTTTGATCACCACTTTAGGGGACGATCAAGCACTCAAAATCAGGGTTCACAATCCATTTCCATTGTTCATTTTCACTTAATGGTGCCTGCCAGTGGATAGTACCCAGATTGCTTCTGCAAAATTTGTTGCTTCGTCGATCTCATATCCCTCAAGTTGTCTGCGCATATTCCCAACCAAGCCTTAGAGCTGCTTGATCATCCTCTCAGTAGGTTTCCCATCCAATTTTGGGGTCCTCCAAAAAGTTCAACCATGACATGACACACGGGTATGGGTCAAACACCAGATCCGCTGCTGTTCACAACAAGTAGGTTGTGGCTGGATGTGGCTGGTGTATCCATCCCCAATCACCAGATCGAGACCTCACCTTAGATTTGATTTTGGTGGCCCAGAAAATAAAGAAACCCTTCGATTCCCCAATTATGCGATGGGAAACACATCACTTTCAGCAAATTCATAATCATCCATGTCATGTAACAATCCATGTCATGAATATTATATCCCCACTATATCCCAATTAATTCCATCCCATTAAAACCACCCATTTTCGTTGCTCAAACTCTCCATCGGCCAAGTGGCGCGGTCTGTTCCAGATGGTCCGCGTACAACTTCAGTTCCGCGCTGCCATGGTCCGTGCTCTCTTGCTTCAGCACCGTTTGGAGCATCACAAAACTCACCTCCGTTGGGGCATCCATCATCTAAACATCAAATCATTGGATGACAAGTGGAACATGAACAAAACGTTTGGAGGCTCATGGGCAAGAACCATACACTAATTGTTACCATCTGGTTATTTAACATAGCCGTGGAAAATCCATGAAAATCCCTTATAAATGGAGGTTTTAATGGGAAAATCATCTATAAATGGGACATTTTCCATGGCTATGTTAAATAACCAGAGGGTACATTCGATGGATGAAGCACTTTGAAAGCTTGACCTCTTCATCCATTTGTGGACGAAATCGTTATGCGCTGGCGACTTAGATGACCGCAACTAGCAGGTCGGAAATCTAGCCTTGTATCCCTTTGTTCCCAACTCCCGAAATCTCCTGAAGTCTTCGACTACCCCATCTTGTAGTTGTAGCTTCCAATGTTCATTCAATAAGTGGGATGCTGATTGAATTCGACTCAGCTTGTGATACATTTTCCATAGACACGCTATGATCATCGCGTGCAGCGCACAGTTCTGAGAGGTCGGTAACTCAAACAGGATGATCACTGGGGTATGATTCCCCTCTATGGGAGTCTACCCCTTTTCAAACAATCAGGACACAAGATGGTTCCTTTGCATCTTTAGATGCAAAACCTGGTTGCCATCTCTTGATCTGTTGGGAGGCAACCATGATTGCAACCTCTGGTGTAGCTAGTGGCTGCTCGGGAAAGCTTTTCGTGGGTCATATCGATTGGTGCTTTACTGTTTTACACCTGGATCAGTCACCATCAGTACGACGAAATCATCAATCTACTGTCAAACTACCACCGATGCTTGATGCCGATTTCACACCCACAGCTGTATCATTGGTCGTACATCTGGTGGTAACTTTTCTGTTTCTCTGTCCCCGAGTTTTTTCGTTGTAAACACATCCATCTGCAGGGCATACCTTTTCTGACAGCCAAGGGAGAGTATATAACTAGTTTTGCAATTCAATGAAATCCTAGCATTCACACATTTGGAAAGTGGCGACTCCCGTCAGCTCTCCAGCCAAGTCGCCACGTTCATGGTCTTCTCTTTGCTTCCCTTGTCCTCCTGCGCCATTCACCAAAAACGGACCGAAAACGCAGCTAGCTCTGTGCCGTGTCGTGACACGTCTTTTAACGTGATGCAACGGCTTAAAAGCGGCCAAACACGGGTTCAGAGATTAGGTTTAGGCTTAGGTTTATACTAGTTTATACTCTCCTCAACAACCCTTTGGGGTCCAACATAGCCTAGATGCTGCAACGGAGCTTCAAGGCCCAAAAAAGGCTCAACATCATCCAAAAATGCCAGGACTGGCGCAAAGCTAACAGACTAAAATCGACCCAACATGAGCAATGTAATGCCTTTCAAGTGCTGCAAGAAAAGGGGCAATCAAGGCGCAACATCGGTCTTCATGTTTCTTCATTTTTTTTTGTAGCGAATCCAACGCGTGAATAAGACAGCAACATGTTTGAATATTCGCTGTTTGTTTAAGCACTTTTTTTTGAGTGGGCTCAATACTCTGTGTGACCAGGCCCTTTTGATCCAAATTAGACCTGCGTCCTTGTTGGCGATTTAAGTAGGTATGGATGTAGATGATGATACTACCCTGTACATGAAGATAATGTAGCAATATATGATAATATACGTATATATACGTACTGTACCCATGCATGAATAAAGGCCTAAAAAAAGACCCTCCATGAATAAGTGTATGAATGAACAAAGAATCAAACACATGAATCGACCAAGAAATGCATGAGCAAATCATATCACATATACGGTCACCCACACCGATATCAACATATATCAACATATATCAACATATATCAACATATATCAACATATATCAACATATATCAACATGCACCAACATGCACCAACATGCATCAACACACGTATGTATATATATATATGTGTATATATGTATATATATATGTATATATATATATATATATATGTATGTCAACATATACACATACACAATTGTGAAAGGGGAGAGGAATCCCCCAAACACACTGGTAGCTCCACAAAAGGATGATGAATCTAGCCCTGCCAGATGATGATGTTTCCACCTGGAAAAATGTGATGCGGATCACCAAGACAAAGGATACAATGTTGACCCGGTCAACCAAATCGCTCAGCCCTGCTGCACAGCACCGATGTTTGTGGCGCAAAGTACTCAAACCTATGAGTTCCCGGCTGCTCCCACCCTTTGCTGCCTTTCGAGCCCGTTGGTGCTCGTTCGGAAGCAGCATGGTTCAGCAAGAGGCTTGTCAAAGCAAGACTGCTACATGAGTGGCTGTCACACACAATTATATACATATATGTATCAACATATGTAAACACATATCAACATCGCAATATATCACCATATATCACTATATATCACCATATATCAACATATGTCAACCCATATCAACGACATATATCGACATATCAACATGTATCAACATATTGAAAACATGAAACAACTATACAGTACAAACACGTATAAACATACCAATATGTATATATACACACACTGTATATTGGGTGTCCTAAAATGGGGTATCCCCATTTTAGGAAACCTCCATGCATTTGTATATATATATAATTACATATTTTTATCTTCATCATCCCCAGCCCCCTCCAACTTTCTTTCCCCTCCTTCTCTTCATGGGTGGCTTCCGTCACTGCCGACGCGTAGGTCGCATCACTGCGGGTGAGGCGCACCGAGCCCGCAATCGAGCGGCGCCTGAGGCGGGGAAGCTGAGGATAAACAGACCCGAAGCTGGGGAAACAACAAAGATGTGGGGAAACTAGTTATATATAATTATATGTGTATATAGAAGTATACATGGTGACATATATGTGGTGACAAATATATGTATATATTTACTTACACACATAGTAATTATGTATAGATATGGATACATCTAAATCATAATATTTCACCCCCCCGAAAAGTTCGGCTACTTTGGGATGATTTTCCGTACTAACCCGATTTACAGTGCCGTCGCAGCGAGGTCGCTATAATTTTGCCATATCCATATGTGTATATATATATAGACACGGATATATATGATTAGTCATGAATCATGATCCAACATTTAAAAAGGGAAAATAGCAAGTGCAACTGCGATTCAACTGTATTCAATCAAGAAGAGGAAACTCTTATCATGAACAACTATGATTTAAGCTAAAAGAAAGGATATCTAAATCAACCAGAGTGGAAACTCGACCAAAAGAATCCAAAACGACACATCGCCAGCAAAAAGCGGGAGTTCTGTGAACAAAAATTGGTATAATCAAGTATGGGGACAAAACCTAGAGTGAATTTAACCAAGACCGATGATATGTATGTATAAGACCATGTGTATATGTATATATATATATGTATTGTAACTATACATATATATATATATACACTAAAAATAATATGAAACTAATAGATATTAGTTATTAGCATAACTCACCTGACCTAGAGAAATGGGGATAGAGCCAAAGAAAAATTGGGATGATGCACCAAGGGATTAAAACCTAAACCAAAGATAAAAGATAAGACCTACTAACACAGGAACTAAACCGACGAACACACGCTGGAGAGCCAACACCTACCTGGGAATCAACCTACCAACACAGGCCTATAATCAATGAAACTAGAACAGAGTGCAGCAAGAACTTGAAGACAGTTTGCTAAATATAGGATACAAGCAGTATCAATGCCATTACCAATGATCGCTTACCAAACATTGAATGAATAAAATACACTCATTTCCAGCATGTTTTCCAATAGCACCAAACGCCTAGACAACTTTTTCCACATGCTTCGATGATTCTATAACCGTCACTAGTCATGGATAGTCATGGGATATCTTCGATGCAGCGCGAGTAATTGGACTCTGGATAAATTGTACATCCCATGGATCCTCACAAGGATCCCAATAAATATCCCACAACGATTCTCCGAATGTCAGCAAATCTTTTTGTGGGCTTACTATTTTAGTGTAGATCATTCATTTCATTTCAATTTCAATCATATCATATCATTTCATTTTCAATTTTGTGTAGATCAAATTTCATATTTCACCAAGCTGAACACCAAGCCGCCCAAATAAAAACCCTCTCGAGGGGAGAGTTGCCCCACAAACAAAAATCCTTTCAGGGACGTCGCGCCATGAGGTCGCAGCGCAACTTATCTAAACAATTAAATATATGTATATATATATGATTTATATTGATTTATATCTATGTATAAATCTGTATATACATATATATATATATATGATATATATATATATATATGCATGTATAAAATTGTATAAATACATTGACATACACCCTTCGGGCACGAACAATCTTCAGGAGGGGTTGCATCAAACATCAGAGTTACATAGCCTCAACAACCTCTCAAGGCAACTAGGATAATCGTCCCAGTTGTAACCCAAGAAGTGAAAATTGGTCACATGTTGTACAGTAGCTGATTCACCAGTGCTGTACCATGTACCAGTGGATTTGTTCACCGTGGCAAACAACCACAACATATCCCTCTTTTGTGCAGGTCACACATCCAGTTTTTGTTCTTTGAATCTCCGCTTTTCACAGGTAAAGTCCTCGCTGTTGGTTATTCTGTAGTATATTCATGTGGTAAATCCAAAAATCGTAAATCCTGAAGGTCCTGAAAAGTTAAATCTCGGTGCTGTAGTGGTTCAAATTCTTGGTGCTGTACCACTTTCCCAACTTGCATTTACCACTTTCCAAGTCCATCCCCTCCCAACATGTTCCTCTCATCCCAAATATTGAGCATCTTGACCATCCCCGTTCGTCCCATTCGTATTCCCTGGATCCCACCTATCACTTAATAAGTATTGATGATATCGATGATATCCTGCAACGAACTACCCATTACCACTGCACCTGGTATATGAATGGTACGATCCCCTTATATCACAGTCAGCTAAATCCAATCTATTCCTATTCTAGCAGGTAAATCCTCACTAAATCACCCTTACTTCCCCATATTTGATGGTTAAGTCACAATTCTTGGAAATCAGTATTTTTGATGGTTAAATCACAATTTCTGTTGCTTAAATCGCCTATGTTCATCCATTTTGACTGGATCAATGACCAGAATTCTTGATGCTTTCCCATCTTTCCCCAAAGTCGATAGTTCAGATCAATTCAACTTCAATCAGTAGCTTTCATCATGTTCCGATGTTCTATGGATTTCTGCGGGCTCCCCTATCCGTTTATCCGTTGTTCCCCAGGGCCAAGCCACTGCCCATGCTTCTTGCCCGAGACCGCTGCAGCCGTCGACCAGGTGGCCACAACCAGGGAAGGCTCCCAACAGATGCGCTCCTCCTACAGAGATAATCAGCACCATCTCGATGATTACAAGTGGTTAATAGTGATTTAATAGTGGTTAATCATGGTTAATTGTGATTTATTGGTGATGAATGATGATTAATGGGATATACCCTCTGGTAATTTGTTACATAGCTATTGAACATGGCCATTTAGTTCCTTGTTTTACCTTTCAAAAATTGTGATTTTCCATAGCTACGTTAGTTTACCAGAGGGTACCCATTAATATCACTATTATCAAAAGCCAATTACGACTTATCACAATTGCCATGTGATAATATGTGATATCATTCGTGGAAACTGGGTTTGATATGTTTTGATCATATTCGGATGTTCAATCGCCATGTTTGAATACCACAGGGGAATATTGATTGATCATCAAAATGCCAATATCAATGAATATATAATATGAATATTGCCCAAACCATGCAATTTTATCAAAACCCAAATAAACTGACCATTTCTGGCTTCCTATTAATATGTGTTAGTGCCTCCTGTGATGAGCGAAAGCAGCTTGGAGATGTCAAAAAGTGATGTGAACTGCGTTTAGCCTAGCCGTGAAAACTTGAAAAGCAGTGATTCTTCACATATCTTCACAAGTCACGTTAGTGCTGCTCGCCAAAAGCGGCAATGCAGTTCAAAGAGATTTACAAAAAGAAAGGCGACTGGGGAGCTGCCCAAGCAGGACGGGGAACAACAGTCGCAAGAAAGCAAGAGGCAAAGAAAGCATGGGGGCCTGGCAATGTTTCAATTTAATGGCTATTATATGTAAAAGTATCTAGCGCCACACTAACTCAAACCTAGCGCCTAAATGTAGGGACACAATTTCACTGCATATATACAGGACTCCGCCTTCTAATGATATGAAAAAATGCATCAATGCCCAATTATTTATGTCCTTCGGCTTCGAAAAATCCTTATAAGCATTTAATTTTAGAGCGGATCTAATATATACACCAGAATCTCGATATTTTCCGACATGTACCCGCTACATGTATGTGCATAGTGGCATAAATGACTATATAAAGACATATAGAAAGACATATTAGGACTATGTATGCATAAGTTATATTATACATAAACATGTATTTATGCATAACATTGCGTAACTATAGGTGGCTAAACAGTGACATCGGCCAGAATTTTTGGGTGAACTCCAAGGCCAATGTCTTCATTGGCTCAAAAGCGCCAAATTTTTGCTGCTAAAAAGCCACTGGTTTTCTTGGTTGACATCACCATCTTATCCATCTTTGATGGTGAAATCATCTTACATCCACATTTTTGCGGGCTAAACATGGTTAAGCCATGATTTTCTCTGGCAAAACAACCATTTCGACTGGTTCGATCACCATTTTCCATGGCAAAGAGTTTAAACACCAACATTTTTCACCAGGTGAAGTCCCATCCCCCGCCGCCGCCACCTTGACTTCCACCAGCCCCAAGCGACCACAGCTCTGACTTCCCCAGGCCAAGACGTCGCCATTCTCCTTGCGCTGCGGTGTTGTTTCTCCTTTTTTTCTGGAGATAATGGCTAAATAATTATATAATAATGGCTAATCATGGTTAATTATGGAGTTAATGGGGATATAAACGGATTTGATGGGGATATGATGGGGATATGATGGGGATATATGAAGGTTTCCCAAGTCATGGGGGTACTGTACCCCCAAATCATCCATGGATGATCATGTAGTATTGAAACCCTTGGTGACTTGGGGATCCCCCATGACTTAAGAACCCGCCCATATGGTAAGTTGGAAAATGGTGATTTACTTGATATTTAATGGTGATATTCCATGATAAGTATGGGACACGTATGGAACATGATGTTTAACCAGCGAACACAGTGATTTAATAAGTAAATCATGATTTTCCCACTTATTTGATGGGATATACCAGGGATAAAATGGGAAACAGTGAGAAAACAGTCATTTCACAAGCTGGAAACTTGGAACATGTGATTTAACAAGCAAAAACTGACAGATGGCATATTGGAATCTAGTGGATATATATATATAAATAAATAATTATATACAAATAATTGGAATATAATGGGAATACAATGGGGAAACATGGGAAACACTGGAAATTGTAGACATCCTGGGAACACTTTTCTATCTTTTCGGGTGGTTGGTGAATGGGATTTCCCAGGTCTTGGATTGCGACAATCTGCAATTTTTATTGGCGAGTATAACCAGTATAACCCTGGAAAAAACGTCAATCAACTCAACACCGGTTTGAACACTACTCATCATGAAACCCTACGCCTACCCCCCCAGAGCCTACCCCCCCAGAGTGGCCATCCTTATTAAGGATTCCGGGATTTGGGAAAAAAATCCTGGAACGATCCTTATTAAGGGTTTGGCCGCTGCA
>Ga0126342_10020043_pt1 | contig 11289 bp, 8 predicted proteins | sample Cyp1metagenome_FD_92528 | JGI IMG/M metagenome (GOLD analysis project Ga0126342, IMG submission 92528) | Coral microbial communities from Lord Howe Island, Old Settlement Bay, Australia - Cyphastrea 1 metagenome | ecosystem: Host-associated > Invertebrates > Cnidaria > Coral ...
CATGGATTTCACTATAAGTTTCTGGATGCCGGAAGGATGATTTAGAGGGGGGGACCCTGAAAAGAAATATTTTTTTTCACTAGGTCCTCCTAGCATAAATCTTGGGGATTAATATATTATATATCATATATTATATATATAATATATATTATATATCTTTAATATATATATATATTATTTATAATATAATATTTATATTTATATAATATACAATAATATATATATATATATATTATCACATTGATAATGCATAATATATAATATCTATATATTATATCCATAATATATTATACCCATAATATATTGTTCACTTAATATATATTTATTTACAATGTATATTTAATATAGTAGATATTATACATATTATTTTTTCGATAATATATATATATCTCATCTTTTCAATAATTGTAATACATATATACTGTAATAGTATGCAATATAAATTTCATTCATATTATTTTTTAAATTGGTATAATATGTTTTTTTTTGAAATATATTATTGAGATATTTTATTTTTTTAAATATATATATATAGTATTTTTGTATATGTATATAATATATTGACGTATCTACATTATTTAATTATTTTTTTACTTATATATAAATATTTATAGATTTGTAATTCTTAATTATTTTCATATTTTTTTTTAAAAGCGTCTATGGTTTTGATCAACACCATTACAATTTAAGGACATACGTCCGTGTGCATCCCAGTCAGTTTAAGTGGTTTACAACAAGTACCTATGTGGTATTTCATGTGGTTATACTCACTTACAATGCCTGGGATGTACCCCCAAGTACATGATGTTGATCAAATTGATAGGTACCTAAACCTAAACTACATACAGGGTCAAAAATCATGGATCCTATCTGGCATGGACATGCCAAAAAAAGGTAACCTCAAACAATAGAAACATGATCTGTCAATATCTATCGCGATCTATCTCTGTTTTAGCAACCTCTCAAAATTTAACACTGTTTATCATATATTTATCAATGATTTATCATTGTAAAGTACTGTCAAGATAGCCTGTGATCATGTGAAAAATATCGAACAGCTAAGATGTTATCAGATGATATTTGATATTTATCCATATGTATCCCTATGTTTGGTAGGAATTGCGAACAACTATCCTGATAAATCATGAGCTATCTTTGGGGGATAGCTTGCTATCCCATCTGTTTATAGGATACTTTTGTCACAAAAATACATATACGCTGTTAAAAGATGAGCATATTAAATATCTATCCCGTCTATCCCTATTTGTCCTTACTATCTATCAATATCAATATTACTACCACCGAACCCGGTATCCATTACTATCAACACCTATCCATCAATAGTATCATTTATAAGCTATCAATAGCTATGTGAAATTTCCAAAGGGTAAATTCCCCCCCAAAAACCATTGGAATCCACAAGTTTTTCTCCATTTGATCCTATTTAACCAGCATTTTTACCACTATAGTCACTATAGCTCTAAAACCCCATGTTGGTTTCCAACCTCTAAACATTCTCCATCAATCATCATACAATCCCATTAAATCACCATTAATTACCATAAACTCACTATTTATCAGCTATCGGACACGATTTATAGTATACAGGCGTATACAGCTGCAAAATATTTTATCACTATTCTGATGAATACAGTTCATAACACTTTTATACCAGTATGTTCATCAGATAGATACTATCAGATATATTACCAGGTGTATACTAGTTATTACTATTTTCCATAGTGATATGGTCCATTTTTCTGATCAATATAATATATATAAATTTAGTCTTATCAGACCTATCAGATTTTATTATTATATGGAGCATACCTTTCTGATTTCATACCTTTCTGACCACTATCAGATTTTACTATCCATGTTCCATTGATTCCATGATTCCACTACTAATCATGGATAAAATCTGATTATTAATGGATATTTATTTCATTACTATCCATGTTCCATTTTTGGTGGCCTTGCTATAAGGGCACCATGTGAAGCGCCAGGTGACCGGCGTGCGGCTTCGTCGCCAGGACCCGCCCTGGCACATCAGGAGGCCAAGGTGCACACCGGGAGTTCCGAGGCTTTCGTATTGGGAATATCACCGAAGAAATGGAGGTTTTAATGGGAAAATCATGGAAAACTTTGGAAAATCATGGAAAATCTATATACTGGAAATGAAAATTTTAATTGGAACATGTTTTATAAATGGAGGTTTTACCCTTTGGTTATTTAACATAGCGAACTGGAGAATTAGCAGTTAGCATTTATAATGTATTTTCATAGGACAATCATGAAACATGATTTATACTATAAATGGGCAATTTTCCGTTGCTATGTTAGATAACCAGAGGGTAACTATACTTAAGTTTTTTTATTTGAGTTTTTAATCAGATTAATCAGATCTAGTTCTTATCCCGTTCTTATCCCATTTTTTGACAAAGAAGTGAATGATTTTGATGTTCCTGAATATGTGAGTTGATTTCAATCAAGTAGAAATCACATTTGTTTGATTTGGGTTTTGGTTGGTGGACCTCCACATTGACATGTTGTTTTGCCTAGGCTTCATGTAATCCTGAGATTCTGCTTCATCATCAACACCTGCATTTTGTTGACTCCCGTTCTTATTCGCTAAGATCCCGACATGTCCACGAAAATCAGGAGAATGAGTTGGATTATCCACATGCCATTCTTGGCGGATTCCCATGGCATGGGATGTAAGCCGCACAATGAATCCTGATTTGTCTGGATTGATTGATTTTTGGTTTCACCATGGGTTTACCACATCTTTTTGTATATTTACCCCAGGGCAACCCAAGTACTCAATGCCACAATATGTCTTCATATTGCCTTATGCCTTATGCCTTATTACGATTACCAGTTGTTATTACTATATGGTCCTTACTACTAATTATGATATGATATGATATGGTATGATATGGTATGATATGGTATGGTATGGTTTGATATGATATGATATGACACACACAGACACACACACATATATATATATGCGTGATGCATCAAAAACCATGGTTAGTTACCCACTGTGGGTATCTTTAGATACACACACAGCTCCAAGTCAGGCCTCTGGCGATGCTACCGGAGGAGCCTTCAGGTCCCAAGCACCGCAAAGACCCGCGGCCGGAGAAGCCGCGGGGTCGGCCGGGGAGGCGAGCGGTTGACCCGAGGAACGAACTTGGGATCTGATCTCAGGGAAAACTATGGAAAACCCATTGGATTTCACTTGGATATGGCCATGATATACTTGTTAAGCTTGTTAAGCTTGTTAAGCTTGTTGGCGGTTTCAAATTTAATGTTCCATCTTCCGTTTGCATCGTTTCGTTGATGGGTGCACCAAGGAGCCTCAATCATAATAAGTAGGCTTTTGAACCCATCCTCCGCCATAAACCATGTTAGCATAAGTTAGCTACATCAATTGTTATACTGCCTATGTGCATATGAAAATGTATCCAATGATGTGTATATATATATACAATTGCATCCTGCTGTGCATCCATGGAACCCTTGATTTGTTGTTTTTCTGCCTCTAGTTGTTTCATTTCAGGATTTTGTTGTTACACCCATGCATCCTCATATTGTTGGCTATATATCCCCACTAAATCCCCTTTGATTTGATCAATTGGCTGCCCCCGTTTTTTAATCCAGATTGCTCAAAGCCATTCTAGGCAAATTATAGCCACAAGGCGTATTTTTTCCGAACTTTAATTCACCAATCTTCACCTGGGGATACCCTCCTGTAAACTAACATAGATGTGGAAAACCCACTGTTTGTAGATCATTTTCCTAGGGAAACCATGGTTTTCCACATCTTTTTGTAGGTTTACCGTGTGAATAGCTGGGGTGCTGGTTGTGCAACCCCGACTTTCAGGCGAGGCCAGGGCCCGGCACTTATGATGTGCTCAGCCAGCCGGACTACCGGAAGGGCTGGAGGCGGGGTACAAGCTGAAGAGGTACAGGGTGGCGGTGTTCCAGTTGTGTTTGTTGGTTTATGGCTGCCATTAGCTGCTGTATAGAAGGCTATAGATCTAGTTGTTATGATTATCTAGAATAATAATGATATTGCAGCTATGTTTGCCAACTCAGCGATTCAAACAATGTTGTTTCACTTAAATCAATGTAAAACTTCAGTGTGACTTCAACATGCTCATTTCAAATTTATCGTTCTTAAACAATTTTAATGTTGATCACTAATTTCCTCCTTTTCTGCCAGCTGCCCATCTTTTCTATTGCCCCATTTGCAACTTGGATGTACCTATTTGATCCTATTTGTAGACGTCGTATGGTTGTGACCCACTCAAGTCCCCATATTATAGTTGGTTTATATTCCCATTCTATCGCCATTTTCTTTGTTAAACCATATTAAATAAACCTCCATTTTCGTTGGCTGATATCCAAATGTCCCCATGGCATCAACACAATCCCATTATATCCCCGGTTTTGTTGGTCGAAACCTCCGTCCCTCATTGTTATATGGATCACCCAGTGTTATCCACAAATTCTACTATATGTTGGCCACAATATCCCCACAAAATCCCATTAGACAGCAATTTTTCGTTGTTATTTTTGGATGGCTTGAAATCCTTCACTTTTTGGACCGCCATATTTTCCAATTTTATATCCCCATTTTATCCCCATGATTCTTGATGACACCTCTATTTTCCCATCAAATCAGCCATATCACGATAATCCCATGAAATCCTCATTTAATAGCAAGATCTTCATTCATGTTGTTTGCCCATTCTATCGACAATTTCTTAGCTTCAACCATGTGAAACCTCCATAACCTCCATATTTTCCCATACCATGCATCTTTCCCATGATTTTCCCATGATTTTCCCGTGATTTCCCATGATTTTCCCATGGAAATCGGCCACGAAAAAGATCCGCGTCAGGATCGCCAAGACGGATCACGTGAGCTTCGGCAGCTCCGCGCAGCGCTTCGGGGACGACAGCAGCGAGGTGCCGCCGCCGGGGGCCTACGACGTGGAGGCCGAGGTCTACCAAGGTGCCGTGGGGAAAGACCATGGGAAAACGATCATGGAGGTTTCAGAAATGATGGTTTAGTACTGTTTGAGAAAGATGGTTTAATGTGACTTAATTTATACGACTTGATCTGGCTTGATACCAAACCTTTTGTGGGTATAGATGCAGGGCAGAAGAATGAATCTGAAATGATCATCTAGTTAATGAATCAACATGGCCTATGAATAGAATATGAAGAACAGAGAATGTACTCAGTTAATGTGAATGCATCAAGACCAAACTGTTGTTCACAATCTATAACACCATCAAAACCTTGAAAGTAGATCAAGTTGATTCTTGTATTTATCACCTTGCAAGGCCCCTGAGCACGACCAGTGCCAGGCTGCTATTCGTTCAAAGCCACGGCGCAGCGTGGCTTGCCAATGCCGAAGGTGACCTCCCAGGGGCTGGACCCGGGGATGTACAACACTGCTGGCAGTCTGCTGCGCAAGTCCTTCAACACGAAGGCATGCCACCGGGCAAGACCCCAGGGGGGGATGGGATTTCTTGTGCCAAGTGGAAGAAATGAGAAACTGAGGAGGAAGAGATGGGAAGTAGAAGTTTGGTCAGTCTTGGGACAGTCAGATGCAGCGAGCCTCTGACTGACTGAGTTTCTGCCCATCTTGTGCCTTTGTTCCAGGTGGAGGAAACAGCATTCTTGCTGCAAATCCACGAGAAAAGGCTTCCTCCCAGAGGCCCCTTTCCTTGGGCCGAAGGTTACTTGACAGGAAGTGCATCGGATCCAGGCCTTGCATTTTTTTTAACAAGCAGTAGTTGAAAGAATGAACCAAACCACTGATCAGTTGATCCATCATCTGTGAATCGTCGTCTTGATTGACTCATTCAATCTCATTTTTCTTGTTCCCTTATGCTGTAATAACCAACGTCCTATTGTTTTCATGTCAGCCCTGGATTTATAAATTTTAGGGAACCCCACTTTTTTATTCAACCAGGGTATATCTTAATCCGGGGTTGACATTACATATGGTTGATCAACATGGTTGTAACACCCGTTTCACCATGATTCCACCATGTTTCGCCTTGAGGTACTTCAGATTGAAACCGTTCCAATGGTTGAAACATGTTGAAACCACCGGTCAGTCTCGCCATGTTCGTTGCTTAAATCCCCCATGAATCACCATAAAGTCCCATGAAATCATCATGACATGCCATTAAATCACAACAGAGTCCCATGAGACACTGCAAAATCCCACTAAATCATCATTGAATCATCATTAAACCGCCGTTTCTTTCTGGTATGTTGCCGTGTTCAGCGAAGCTCAGGTTCCACTTGGCGGCCTCGACAGCTCCTTGCTTTAGAGGTGGGTCTTTGCAGATGGAGCTGGGGAAACCAACAGGATGGAAAACTTCGCTGGTACTTCTTAATCTTTTAATAAAATTTTAATGGAATTCTTGATGGGATATTATGATGATTCATGGTGGTCTATAATGTGGGATTCACCCAATGAGCCTACCATGGGGGATGGGCATTTTCTCCTAAGCAGGATACAAGGCCACGATAGCGGCACATGGGGTCATCACTTTGTTCACGGTGAGGGTAAAACGGGTTCTTGATGGCTTGCAAAGCTGCTGAGATTACCATGAAGTCTTCTTGAATCACGGCCGCATCTCTTAAAAAATGGGATGCACCTTCGAAAACACTTTGATCATCAGAACCTTTCTAAGTAAAACATGCAAAAATCCATCGAAGTCGGAGTTTGGATCTGCCAATCTTCATCCCTCCAATAATTTAACGTAGCAATGGAACATGGCCTCTTTGTAGATGGTTTATCATAGTTTACCAGAAATGGTGGTCTTCCATAGCAAACTCTTAGTTTACTGGATCAGCAAGATTGTTTACTATCCATTATCAATATTACTATCCACAATCAATCTCATTGCTATCTATTACTACTATCAATATCTATCTATCAGCAATATTTATGAGCTATCAATAGCTATGTTATTCCCATATCGCATTCGAATGGTATTCAACCAGCCTTTTTTTCCATGAAATCACCATTAATTACCGTAAAATGACTATCTATCAGCTATCACCAAGCCCCTTCAGCCTTATCACTATTTCCCAGCCGAAGGCCAAGGAGGAACAGCCACCAAATCCTGAAGGCGCCGAGTCCTGAATGGATGTGCGCCGCCGATGACCCCGGGGAAGGGGACCCTGAGATCAAGTTGGTTTAGAAGTTTAGAAGTAAGTGTGGTTCGTGGTTTATGGTCAACAAACCTAATATATGATATATATATATATACATATATATATATACACGCTTACACACACACACGCATACTTATGTTTATATATATATTATATATATATGATTATATATATATATATATCTTTACTGTGTATATATATATTGCACATTATCAGTTTTATATGGGTTCATGAACCAACTTATAACTTCGGGAGGCCCTTCCTGCCTCTGCAGATCGAATTTTCTGCAGCCGGGGCACATCGGTTCCAAATTTTCCCAAGTCTGGTAGTTTCAGAAGGCGGTGCCGAAATGTCTCATCCATCCACGAGACTGGCGGTTCAGTTTGTTTCTTTTTTTCTGAGGATTGTGGGGCGGCACTTTTCCTGACTTTTTCTCGTTCTGTTTTTGACTGAGAGGGTGAGAACTGGTGGATTGGTGAGACCGCCGCTGTACCCTAACCTATCTATAACCTCTTTCAGGTCCGACTGACGGGTTTTCCAAGAAAACCCATCCCCCCCGTGTACGAATATCTTCCCAATTGGCTCGGTCACAAGGCCCGGCTGACGGTGACAATGGACCATTTGAACCCCTTGTGCTGTAGGATCACTCGCAGGCTAACTTCGTTGACAGCTAAAGACGCTGATATCAAGATTTCCCACTTTTTGGGCGTTTGTGCTTGGAAGCTTGGGATTAAAAAGAGGCTGCCGAGTCGCAGAGTCGTTTCAGGGAGCCCTTTTGGACCCTGGGCTTATCCACCAACCATTGGAAAGTGTTGAATCTGAAGTACCCTAAGGTGACTGAAACAGGTGAAACAGGTGACGAAACATGAAACAACCAATTTTATCAATCACATGTATCCATATGTCCGGTAAAAATTATGTGTCACCAGCTGTGGCTCAACATCTGCCCTGTCCGCAGCCGCCATGGTTTGGGGCCTCAGTGTGGAGGACCCATGGTCAAAACATGAGTTACTCATGGTCATCAATCCATGTCCATAGGGATTTATGTTTGGATTTTCATGGCATGGGATGACCATGCACAATACACTATGTTTTGACCCCAGCTATTTTGCTGTTCAGGCTGATTCATCAAGGCTATAGGGTTCTGACCCATCCCTGCATTTGAACGTTCAATATGAAAACGCATGGAAACGCATCACACTTTGAGTAAAAACCAAAGTTGACTATTGAAGCCAAAGCAAACCGACATGTAAATTATAAGGACCTCACGTCGCGATGTCACCGGAATGATGGATTTGGTTTGGTTTAATTATCCCAGTTGACAACAGTTGATAATTATGGTTGACTATAAGTATCAACTGTAGTTGAAATAACAATACTTGTCATTGTAGTAAGTAATAGTAACAACTAATTATCTATATTGATATCAATAAATCAGGAACATGGATATCACTAATAGGTTACAGTAGTACTTTGGCCCTTCATTTGGACCTGTTTCTCGCTTCCACAGGGCAGGGTGTCACTCAGGCGATGGCATACAATGGTTAATAACCTATAGCCTATAGCTATAGCTAAGATTTTCACTTTATCATTAACACGATCATTATCAGCTGGTGAAAAAATAATGGTATATCATATCCTATTAATAATGAAAATGATAGTAATATTAGGATATTATATATCCATTAATAATGGTGGATCATTATATCTGGCATATCCTACAATGGAATAATAACAGTAATAATGCTAGTAACTCTCCATAATTCACCTAGGCTGCGGCCGCTGCGCGTCCCCTTCTGGGTGTTCTGGGCTCCGTGTGCGATGTGACGGCCCAGCCGCTGGAAGCGTTCAGAAGTTACACCAGGGCGGAAAACATTGGGGAAGACCATGGAAAACTCGGGAAGACCTTGGGAAAACATAGGAAAACCGAGGAAATTTCTGGGGATTTGGAAAGCTTGTGGTCATTTTCGACAATTTTGGACAATTTTGCAGGATTCCACCAAGAAAAGCTGATTTCAGCACGAAAACTCGATGTTGACCATTGAAAATTGGGATTTGAATGGAGTGAAGGAGCGAAAATTTGGGATACAAGGATCCAAAATTGGGACCCAAGTAAGCATCAATCAATATTAATCAATCATAATGATGCAACAGTCCACCTGAAACCCATCGAAATGCCGGATTTTTGGATGATTCGCTTCTTGAAAATGGTGGATTTTCCAAGAAGGTAGCACGGGGTGTAGTATGCATTTTTGCAGCTGTTTGGAGGTTCTAAATTGTCTCACACCAGCAAATCTGGGTATTGATACAGTATTAAGTCCTTTACCAGTAGTACCCGCACGAGGCGGGGCGGAAGTTGTCTTAGGGATATACTGATATACTCTAAAACCTTTCTCATCTATAGAACTTGCATGCGCCGTGCGCCAGCCAGGCCCGTGCGTGCGTATGCGTGCTTGCTTTGTGCGAAGCTGTTGCAATGTTGTTGTCCAAGAACATGACCTGCGCACGACCCCGGCGCAATGCAACGCCAAGCAACCACTTTCTTCACACTTCACACTGCACTCTTCACACTTCACACTTGCACTTCGCACTCGACACTTCATCTCATCTCAAATCATGTGAGCTCTTCTCACCTCATCTCAGCTCTTCTCACCTCATCCAGCTCTTCTCACATGTTATCTAAGTAAGTTCTCAACTGTTTTCATCTCATCCGAGCACTAATCAACACTTCTCATCTCCTCGAAGTTCGTCTCAACTCATCTCAGCTGTTCTGCACAACAGAAATCTCTTACTGTCAGAGATAAGTATCTTGGACAAAAAAACGATTGGGCGCTGAACCTTTTGCACACAGAAGCTTGAGACACAGATGCATTTACACAGAAAAGCCTGTAGAATACTTTGTGCTACAAAGCTAGCACAAAGCACTTCCCAGTACTACTTTGTACTACAAAGCTTGCACAAAGCACTTCATAGTACTACTTTGCACTACAAAGCTTGCACAAAGCACTTCCCAGCTTGCACAAGGCACGTTCCTGTACTACTTTGTACTACAAAGCACAGCTCTTCCCAGTACTACGTTGTACTGCAAAGCTTGCAAAAAGTACTTCCCAGTACTACTTTGTACTACAAAGCTTGCACAAAGCACGTTCCAATACTACTTTGTACTACAAAGCTTGCACAAAGCACTTCCCAGTACTACTTTGTACTACAAAGCTTTCACAAAGCACGTCCCAATACTACGAAGCTTGCACAAAGTCCCAGTACTACTTTGTACTACAAAGCTTGCACAAAATACTTTCCCAGTACTACTTTGTACTAGAACGATTGCACACAACACTTCCGAAAACACATCTAGCTTTGATACACAGCAAGCTTTTCCACAAAGCAAACTTTTACACACAGCAAGCTTTTGCTACACAAAGAACGCATTAACACAGCAAGCCTTTACACTGCAGAAAAGCTTTTACACAAAGAAAGCTTTTACGCACAGAAAACTTTTACACACAGAAAGCATTACGCAAAGCAAGCTTTTACACAAAGACGTTTTTACATAGAGAAATGTTCTGGCTCATAATGACAACAGAAATTGCAGCTCCAGAACCGGATCTCGACGCCAAAGCGAAAAAAAGACGATTTTGAAGCACTTTTTGGAAGGACTTTTTTAAGGAAAATTACTAGCGCCAAAATTGAGAAAATCTCCTGACAAATCATTGTCGCAGCCTTGATGCAGCCACTCCAATACGATTTACGAGATCCAGCTGCACAAGACAATAGTACTACGCTCTCAGCCGCGGCACCAAGCAACCTTGACGCAGCCGCTACAATACGATCTGCTATGCAACATTCATGCAGCCATTACAATGCATTTCGCAGCATCACGTAGCAAACCTGCATCTCTCTACACACATGGCAGCACCAGATGACAACAATCATGTAGCCACTCCAAGGCGATCTGCAACCACAGACTCAAGAAACGCATAGAACTACGCACACAGGAACAACCACTCCTTGCAGAACACAGAGGAGGAACGAATTCGCGGATGAAACGACCGCAGCCGCACCCGCCGCAC
>Ga0126342_10020044_pt1 | contig 11288 bp, 10 predicted proteins | sample Cyp1metagenome_FD_92528 | JGI IMG/M metagenome (GOLD analysis project Ga0126342, IMG submission 92528) | Coral microbial communities from Lord Howe Island, Old Settlement Bay, Australia - Cyphastrea 1 metagenome | ecosystem: Host-associated > Invertebrates > Cnidaria > Coral ...
TGTGTGTGAGCAAGTTGTGTGCGAGGAGGCGGAGGCCGGAGGAGGAGGAGGACGAGGAGGAGGAGGAGGAGGAGGAGGAGGAGGAGAAGGTGGCAGGCGGGAGTGCACAACCAAAAACAAGAACCCCACACAAAGATGTGGGGAATTGAGGAAGTCTCGCAGAATTGCTTCGTTTTCAAGCTTGCAGATAGACAGATAGACAGACAGACAGACAGACAGACAGATAGATAGATAGATAGATAGACAGACAACTACAACTACAAGTATACAAATATACTGCGCTACATTACGTTACTTCACTGCACTAATTGCAGTACACTACGCTAATTACATTACAACTGCAACTACAGTTGCATCTGCAGCTACAACTACAACTACATTACAATACACTATATACACTAATTACACTACATTATTTACACAACACCACACTGCAACTACAACTAAAACTACACTAAGTTACACAACACTACGCTACACTAATTACACCACACTACACTACACTGCAACTGCAACTGCAACCGCAACTACGACTACACTACATTACACTGCACTACGCTACACTACGCCACGCCACGCCACACTACACTACAATGACCACTACAGCTAGAACTACACTAAATTACACTACATTAGAGCACACTACGCTATACTATACTACAGCACACAACACTACAGCACACTACACTACATTACATTACACTAATCACACCACGCCGCAGCTACAACTGCAACTGCAAGTACAACTACACTACAGTAATTACATTATATACGCTACAACTACAACTCCACCACGCTACAGCTACAATTACAACTGCGTTGCGCCACACTACATCCAGCAGTTGTGGGCGAGGTGACCACTGCAACCAGTGCAACCCCTCCAAAAAAACACAACTCCAACCACCTTACGGTCCATCAGTGGATTCGCTCTGCCATCCATGCATCACAACAGCTCACCTTTCCTATTGTGCCCTATCTTTGAAACTTCCCCCACCGCCTTGCGCGGTACTACTGGTAGGATGATTGCCGCTGGCAAGCAAAATAATTTTCTATGAGGGAAAACACATCTTTTCAAGGAATGCATTGCATTGCCCTTATTGACACGAATGCTGCATGTTGAAATGCGGGCTCCAGATCGAACAAAAACACGCGGCATGTGGTGCAAAATCATTGCCTCTTTAAAGGGATACCGGAAAACTGCACTTTGCGAAAGGAACTTTGCATCTTTTAGAGGAATGCCCCATAATTTGCAGAGATACTTTTTTTTGACAAAAAACAGGGTATTATCTTAAATGAAAAATGCAGCTAATTAATGAAAAATGTTTCCTTACAAGAAGAACATGTGTCTTTGCTGTATTGACTACTACACTTCAGAACAGGAATGCAGTATTTTTAAATCATGCTGCATATTCTGCACGGATATGTCCATTTTCAAGGGATGCCGTACCACTTTAAAGAAGGGTGTGTGTGGAATGTGTGTGTTTGAAAAGAAGGCAGTGTTTCTCAAAAGAAACACTGCATCTCAAAAAAATGCTTGATGTTTTGCAGGGGTGATGGAAGGGTTGCTTGCACAGCTGTTTCAAGGTTGTTAAGGTGCAAATATGTCGTACGTTTTCTACTGGATTGTGTGCATTTATATTGGTTCTTGCCTTATCACTCCATTAATTTGGATGACAACATAATTCACAAGATGACTCTTACTCTTAAACAAGAAAACGTTGTTTTTTAGTTGCGTTGTGTGGAAACGACCTATACCCAAGAACTCTTGAATGAAACCCTGACTCTTGTGGGCCTACGGCAATGTTTGATGTATGATTGGGTGGAAAATATGTGCTTAAAAGTGCAGTGCGGACTGAAGCTGTTCATGAAATTTGGAACAACATTATTTGGGTTTTGCAAAAAATGCAGCCCACCTCAAAATCTGCCACTCACATCAGGCCCCTCCTTACAAAAAAGGTGCTCTTCTTTTGCGCATGTGCGAACTTCTGCCTCATGTTTTTTTCTATTTGCAACATGTCGACCTGAATCCTTTTAGGACACGCAAGAAGGATATTCTGGACCTTGAGAAGGACACTGTTCTGATGCCAGATTGCAGTGAATTGCCAGTTTCACCATCTGCAGGCAAAGCGCTTCACGCAAATTTGCTGAGCGGAAAATGGTCCAAAGGCAACAGACATGGGCAAAATCTTTGTTAGTCTGACTCTGATATGAATATATATATATATATATACACATACACATACACGGTATACATATAGAGATATAATATATATGCATACATATACTATGTATGAAATTATATATATATATATATATACAATATATGAAAAATATAATTGGGTACAGGTACATACTGTGCTCGACTTTTGATGCTGGTCATGTGCGCTTGGACTTCGTGTGATGCTCAAGAGCTCTTGGCGTAAACAGCATTTAACTGAGCGTTGACACAGGAGCTGCAGATATGTAAGCATACGTATATAGGGGAACACTGGCACACTCAAACACACAGACAGACACACATTGCGTCGCATTTATATGTATATATTCACATATATATATATTATATTCACACACATATATATATATATACAGTATGTATATGTGTATATATATATACAGTATGTATATGTATATATATATATATATACATCCGGATGTATTTTGCCCTTGAGCCCATATTGAAAAGATTTGTTGGACTAAAGTTGGGATCAGGCGTCAGCAATAATTCTAGTTGATCCAATGGTTTTCCTCTACATTTTGCAGACCTTTTAGTGATTTTCAACATTAACCCTACCCATAAATCTGCCGGTGGTCTTGACATGTGTTGACCAGCTTCACGCGACCTACAGTCACGAGTATACTACAAGAAAGAGTCACATCCTCACCCTAATGGCTGTCCCGCGTGCGCGGTTGCCTCCTGAAGTGGCCGAGGTGATCCAGGGTTCTCAACACGACAATTGTCCAGATTTGTCAGTCACTTTGTGTCACGAGACACCTGTGCTGATCTGCTCGCCAATTGAAAGATATTTTGGGTATAGGATTGCGGAAATGATTTTGTGAAGTAAGTAAGCCTCATAAATCTGTCGGTGTTTTTCAGAGTGATTGTTTAATGGAATATACGTAGTCTAATCTAATCGTTTTTTTCCAGCCCTTGACATGCTGGGTCGTCCAGCATACCACATCCTTTTAGTCCAATGTGAAAACCTGTGCCAAACCCTTGTGCTTGTGTCAAATATATGTCCTGGTCAGCTTTAGGTGGTGATGTTTGCAAAAAGATTGTTTGCCAATAGACAATTTCGACAATTGATTTGTGCAGCAGGAGTGGACAGATATCTTAAAACCATTCATTCATTCATGCTGTCCTTGAGCAGCTCAAGACTTTCGCATAATTTCTTACTGATGCAATGCGATTCGGAAGTGATCCTCATGGCTGAGATATTGGGTTCCAACTGGGCAAGCCAAAGATAAACAACATCCGGGGCCGGGGCTGCGAGCAGACTAGACAGACATGACAAGTCAATGGTTGGGATGGAACCCTGAATGAGTAGGCTCAGTGCGTGCTGCCAGGGAATGAATGCTACTCGTACTTGTACATTCCAAATGATTCCTTCTTGATCCAAAGAGGGAAGTTTGGGATGGTGCTTCACGCCCGCCACAAATCTTCGTTTTGCCTTGACTTCCAAACGTTATTATTATATCGTCATGACAGCTGGGGAAGGGTTGCATACTGCTTTGAAATGCTCCTGTTTAGCATTCTGGTAATCCATTCCAGAGAGCATTGTTTGACGGTCATCCTGTGCGATGCAGATCAGCAGGATTCCTCCGATTTGGAGTTTTGGCGTAGTGAAAGCCCCTTGATCGCACCGGTTTCTCCAGTTCATGTATTTCAAACAAATCTGATTGCATAGTTTGTTTGATCTGCGTAGTAGTACCGGTGTTGCACATTGCGATGTGCGTGTGGTGGTAGAGCTCAGGCTGGGTACAACTCTGGAGTGGTCAGCCCTTGAATTTGCCGCCTCCTGGCAGTGCTGCTGACTTGGTGCGCCGTGCTTTGCTGCCTGGCTCCAAAGTCGACTTCCCACAGATCACTGAGCAGCCTGGCAGACAGTGGAAGTGTTCAAACGCATCAGACAACAAGAAAGAACCATGTCGGGCACCGATTTGTTTTACAAGTTTCGTGCATTTTACAAAGCTGTTCCTTTTGCTTTAGAATAAGCAATCCAATTCGTGCACACTTTGTATACCTTGAGAGATTGTCTCAGGATTTGTGATCTTGTTGGAGGCAGCTTTCCGCAGGAAGGTCCAGAGGCAATCAAAGTTCTTGTGACGGCAATGCGGGACAAGGAGAGTTTGCGGAGATGGCGGTGAAAAATGCAGCGGTTTTGTCGGTTTTGGTTATATTACTATATTATGTTCTGATATGTCTTATATGCGTAAAGTACAGGGATTCAGACCGTTTGATGTGTCAATCTGTTGTTTACCTCGTGTTCCTTTACTAGCTTGCAGGACGTTCCATTTCGAAAGAAGCTGAAGGCATTGACCATCACAAACGATTCTTGGCAGATCAGTATCTACAGCACCACCAAGAATCGTTGGTTTCTTTGTCACAAAGAGTTTTTGAGTAGCAAGATCTTCATTTGCTGGGCAAGTGCCAAAAAGGTGCCAGGAAGGCCCCAGCATGCTGCAAAAATCAAATCACTTCGAAATCATTTCACTTGATGCAACGTATCAAACGTTTGTTCCGACAAGTCAATGAGTCTGAGTATTCAACAACAGACGGTCCACTATAGGATGGATGATATTGGATGTATGATTGAAGATTTTCTTGCTTCGCGCTCTTGCCGGCTTCTCGCTATGAGCTCTTTGCAGAATGCTACCACACAGTATATGCTACTCTTGTTTTTTGGCTTTTCACTTGCCTCGTGTTCCTTTGGCCTGGAAGCTTCTCTACAGGAGATGCTGTATGATGAGCGTGCAGTCTTGGGATTTCGCGAGGCACGGTACCTGTAGCAGTTGTGAGAAATTGGCATGAAGATGCATCGTCGACGGTGTGGGTCTGTTTACAGAGCTTTTGGATTGAGTCACCTGAGAACGCAAGAAGATAGAACGACGTGTCCAACATTGTCCAACCCTTCAACTGAAGCTGTTCCAACATGTTCCAACATGTTTCAAGATGTTCCCGTTCCACGTTTGGCCAGATGCCTGGACTGCAGCCAGCTCTGGCGAACTTGCGGGTGGTAAAAGACTCTGGACTCTCTGAGCAGCATGGATAGCATGGATGGCATGGATAGCATGGAGAAGAGCTAGGGAGATGGCATGACCATGGCATGACTTGCGACATCTTGCGACCGAAAATACGCAAACTAAATGACACTAACAAAGACGTACAAAGACATACAAAGACATACAAAGACTACAGATGGAATGCATCCAACGCAAGACTCAAAAAAGCTCCAGACAGGCTCATGCTTTGCTTGTCCTATTTAGGGTTCATTGGGGGTTTATCATATCACTGATTTACCAGTAGGACCGCGCAAGGCGGTGGCGGAAGTTTCAAAGATAGGAGCACTCCAGGAAACGTTGAGTTTATGGTGTTGATGACGGAGTGACACGTGGTTGGAGTGTTGATGTTTGACTACCACGTTCTGTTGATCTTCTTCATGAACTCGCGTATTCATCCATCTTTCTTTTTGTCTATATATACAATAATATAATATATATATATATTCGTTTATCTGACTGCCTATCTGACTGTTCATCCATCTTGTCTGTCTAGTCTTCAATCTATCAGTCTGTCTCACTATCTAACTGTCAATCCAATCTATCTACCTTGTCTTTCTATCTGTCTATCTATCTGTATGTCTTTCTATTTGTCTATCTATTTTTCTATTTGTCTATCTATCTGTCTGTCTGTCTGTCTGTCTGGCTGGCTGTCTGTCTGTCTGTCTGTCTTTCTCTCAGTCTCTCCGTCTCTCCGTCTCTCCGTCTCCCCGTCTCTCTGTCTCTCTGTCTCTCTGTCTCTCTTTGTCTATCTTTATCTATCTTGATCTATCTTTATCTGTCTTTATCTATCTGTATCTATCTTTATCTATCTTTAGCTATCTTTATCTATATTGTCTATCTTTATCTATCTTGATGTATCTCTATCTATCTTTATCTATCTTGATCTATCTGTATCTATCTTTGTCTATCTTTATCTATCTTAATCTATCTTTATCTATCTTTATCTATCTTTATCTATCTTAATCTATCTTAATCGATCTTTATCTATCTTTACCTTTCTTTATCTATCTTTATCTATCTTTATATATCTTTATCTATCTTTATGTATATCTATCTATCTTGATCACTCTTTATCTATCTTTATCTATCTTTAGCTATCTGTATCTACCTTTATCTATCTTTATCGCTCTATGTATCTATCTATGTATCTATCTATGTATCTATCTATGTATCTATCCATCTATCTATCTATGTATCTATCTATGTATCTATCAAATCCTACCTAATCCTATCTAATCCTATAGATCTAATCCTATCTAATCCTATCTAATCCTATCTAATCCTATCTAATCCTATCTAATCCTATCTAATCCTATCTAATCCTATCTAATCCTATCTAATCCTATCTAATCCTAACTGTCTACCTGTCTATCTGTCTAACTGTCTTTCTATCTACCTATCTATCTATCAATCAATCAGTCAATTTATCTATCAATCTATCAATCTATCAATCTATCAATCTAACAATCTATCAATCTAACCTAACCTAACCTAACCTAACCTAATCTAATCTAATCTAATCTAACGTAATCTAATCTAATCTAACCTAATCTAATCTAATCGAATCTAACCTAATCTAATCTAATCTAATCTAATCTATCTTTCTATCTATCTTTCTATCTTTCTTTCTATGCCTTTCTATTCCTATCTATCCCTATCTATCCCTATCTATCCCTATCTGTCCCTATCTATTCCTATCTATTCCTTTCTATTCCAATCTATTCCAATCTATTCCTATCTATTCCTATCCATTCCTACCTATTCCTATCTATTCCCATCTATTCCTGTCTATTCCTATCTATTCCTACCTATTCCTATCTATTCTGATCTATTCCCATCTATTCCTATCTATTCCTATCTGTTCCTATCTATTCCTATCTATTCCTACCTATTTTTACCTATATCTATCTAAATCGATCTAATCTAATCTAATCTATTCTATTCGATTCTATACTTTTATTCCTTCTATTCTATTCTATTCGATCTATCTATCTTTCTATTCTATTCTATCAAATCTTATCTAATCTGTTTTAGTTTCGACTGTGTAGTACAGAGCTTGCACAAAGGCTTTCCCAGTACTACACAGACAGACACAGAGAAAAGAACCTGCGCAAGCAACATAACAGGTTTTTAGTTTCGACTGTGTAGTACAGAGCTTGTACAAAGGCTTTCCCAGTACTACACAGACAGACACAGACAGACATAGACAGACACAGACAGACACAGACAAGGACAGACAGAAGGGTTAGTATTCTATCAATCTATCTATCAATCTATCAATCTGTCTATCTGTCTATTTGTCTATCTGTCTATGTCTATCTGTCTATGTCTATCTGTCTATCTGTCTATCTGTCTGTTTGTCTATCTGTCTATCTATCTATGTATCTATCTATCTATCTATCTGCCTTATCTCATCTGATCTAATCTAATCTAGTCTAATCTAGTCTTATCTTCTCTAATCTGTCTGTCTGTGTCTGTGTCTGTGTCTCTGTCTGTGTCTGTGTCTGTGTCTGTCTCTGTGTCTGTCTCTGTCTGTCTGCCTGCCTGTTGATTTTTCGACAGCTCAACGTCCAAAAGTGGTGCGAAAGTGGTGTGTTTTCACCATTAGGACCGAAATGTGCTTTGCGCCACAACGCTGCGCACTTTTTCGACATCCCAATGTCCAAACGTGGTCTGGGACCGTCCGTTTTTAACACTTTTGAGTTGCAAACGCGTTTCGCGCCAGAACCTGGTGTGTTTTCAGCATTTTGACTTCGAAAGGTGCTTCGCGCCACAGCTGCGTGCACTTTTTCAACGTCCCAACGCCCAAAAGTGCTCCTGACCTGACAAGCTTTGCCCATTTTGACTTCGAAATATGGCTCGAACCACGGGCGCCTGCGCTTTTTCCACATCTCAACTTCCAAAAGTGGTCCGAGACCGAGGGTTTTTTAGCATTTTGATTCGAAATGTGCTTCGCGCTGCAGCGGCGTGCAAATTTTGATATTTCCATACGACCAGATGGCTCCGCACCCTCCATCTTCTGTCTACTGAGTCTACTGACTCTTTCTCTGCTGGCTCTTTCTTTTCTTTGACTGCTCGCACCACTGTTGCTGCATCTGTCTTTCAGTCGGAACTTTGACTTCTAAACTTCCTTCGGTTATATACATATTTTCCTTTCAAGAGCATCTAAGTAAAGAAATGCAATACTAGTACGTCGCATTTTGAAACATCAATGTTTGCAATAACCTTCTACTAGCCGGACCTTGCCCAACAATTGCCCAGCGGGGAACGGTCAGTTTGATGAATAATTCTTTTTGTGGTTGGGTTTGTGGTGATCGGTTGTAGCGTCGCTTTTTGGAAGTCTTGGATTATATATTTATGTGGTTTCTTTCTTGCGAGTCTCGTTGAGCAGTTCGCATTGTTTTGAATGACGGTTGTTTTTTTGCGATATCCTTTGATGTTTTTTTCGTGATTGAGTGCTAGGTTTTCTTATGAATTGTTATTTTTGGTTAGTGCTATGACATTTTTGCTGGGGTTGTTGGGTTCCGGGTTCAAGGTGTGGAAGGTGGGTAAGCCAACTTCTAATGATTCTAATTCGATTCAAACCGCAGCAACCCCCAGAACTGTCCATGGCACTAAGGTATGTGGATGAAAATCTCCGCATGCTGGCAACTGAAGTTGACAAGGCCAGGCTTAGGAAAAGTCGGTAGGGGGCTTTGCCACCTGACTTTTTGCAACCCTTTGAAATGATACTGCAATCAAAGTGGATCTAATGAGGTTTTTTCTTGCAGCACGTCTTAAGTTTCTCACTTGTCTCCCAGTCTTCCTTCTTGGATTGTTTGTACATGATTCCATGTGAAGTGCAGGCGCTGGCCTGAATAATTTTATAATTTGTGCCTTTTTCTTGACTTCCCTCCCAGCTGGTCTCCGAGTCTTGTTGTTGCCAGCTTGTTTTCGTCGAGTGACCAAGGGGGTGCAGTCTTCAAAATTTTCTCTTTCAGTCCTGACTTTTTGCGAAAGCCGAAGGCTTTAGCTTTTGCAGCCAAAGTTAGTATTGGGTGCGGGGTGGGGTTACCTCAAGGCATTTTGGAGCAAGCGTAGTCTCAGGGATTGGCAAACTGAGGGTCCGAGCATTGTGTTTTTTGGATGCGTGGCTTAAGAGCCCTACGCAGCGGTTTGTGACTTTTTCCATCATTAGATTTTTGGTTAGTTTTGCGGGTGTTGGTAGAAGAGAATATACTGTTTTTGGTTTGTTGGCAAGTTTTTTGAATTAATCTTTATCAATGCATCGTAAGACACGTCTATTGCCTGTCTTTTATCCTTGCTTCCACATCAGTTTGGCGATTTCTGGGAAGGCTTCTTGCCCATCGCCAGATGTTGTGCATCATATCCAAAAAGTGGGTGTTGGCGCTGGAAGTTGTTTTGTCTTTGGACAGTTTTAACGCCTTGACCGTGGGAGGGCCTATGTGCGATTAAGACTTTGAGTTCCTGCAACAACCGTGCCTTTCCCGTTGGAGAATTCATTTTTCTGATGATTGACTTGGATGGAAGTATTTCTTCTTAGTTGGCCCTGGACTCTGGACATCCCAAAGCACCGTCTGTGCGAAGCACAGTTTGTGCAGGGCGAACCGTGAGAAGATCTTTGTCAACAGTTTTGTGCATCAAGTATGTGAAGTGCAACTGAACGTTCCGTAGCGTAGCATCAAACATGTGTGCAAGTGCATTCCTTGAACGCAGCTGAACGTCATTGTCGAACTGATGCCCACTCAAAACTACGGTATGTACACGTTGTTTTTCTGTTGGAGCTTGTACGCTGATGGAGAAACCGCTGCTGCAAATAAAACAGCAGTGTTTCGACGATCTTGGGAGCTAGAACATGTGGCGTTATAGAAATGTCAAATCACTGTGCACAACATTTTCTTGAAGGTGTCTGAGCTGTTCTACATTTCATCACTCAGACTCTTCACTTCCCTAAACTGGTCAAAAGAGCTGCGCATGTTCAACTGGAAAGACATCCGACAAATTTCAAAAAGTCAAAAAGTGAAAAGTCCAACAGTATACTTTTCGACTTTTCGACTTCGAAATTCAGAATGGCGCCGTTCCACTTTTCGACTTTTCAACTTTTCGAAATTGACAATGAAGCTTTTTCACTTTTCACCTTTCTACTTTTCGAATTTTCCTGTGACTTGTTCGACTTTTAGCTTTTCCTCTCAAACTGTTGTTTGCCTTTACAATGTAAGAACACTTGCTCCGAGAAAGACGTGTCCAGCAAAAAAACAAAAGCTAAAAAGTGAAAAAATGTTTCCACGCAAACACATGTTATGCTTGAATTGGGAATACATTCAAATACAACATGCATGTTTAATCATATTATATTTAACTATATATATATTATATATATATATCAGCACCACTGTCGCCGGCAGTTTTGACAGATGGCGATTTGCAATGGAAAAGTATAACTATATTTATATATGTATATACGGAGTTTTACGTATACATGTATGTGTACATATATATATACACATATACGCATATATATATATGTTCATACGCATATATACATATATATATATACATATGTATATATATATATATGTTTGCGTATGTGCATATGCAGAATCATTTAAAGACAAATTTGTTTGTATATATATATATTTAAATACCTTTATACAGTATACACTAACAAATATAGGTATACATATTTCATATGTTTTAAGCATGTGCACACATACCTAAATATGCATATATATATATCTTATAATATATAATATGTAACATGTAGTATCTAATATGTAATATAATAACAAATGCTTTTTAAGATAATCATATGAAATATATCATATATAGTATGAATTTTGTAATATTTCAAATAAACTATATACAACTAAATGTGTAATATATAAAATAATATATAAAATAATACACAAAATAATATATAAAATAATATATAAAATAATACACAAAATAATATATAAAATAATATATAACATAATATATAAAATAATATATAAAATAAGATATAA
>Ga0126342_10020045_pt1 | contig 11287 bp, 18 predicted proteins | sample Cyp1metagenome_FD_92528 | JGI IMG/M metagenome (GOLD analysis project Ga0126342, IMG submission 92528) | Coral microbial communities from Lord Howe Island, Old Settlement Bay, Australia - Cyphastrea 1 metagenome | ecosystem: Host-associated > Invertebrates > Cnidaria > Coral ...
AGAATTTCAGGTTTTCATGTTGCCAGAGTGGAGGACCCAAGTTCCGATACATAACACCCCTACTTCAAGGACTTCAGCCAGAAGCAACTTGCGAGACAGGTTGACATCTGTATCATCTGTTAATCGAATTATCATCTTCTTTGTCCCAAGTCTATACATATCAAACATCTTGCCGCACACAGCTCACATGACTTGAATCCTCCATCCCTTTGCAACTGTTTTTCCTACTTGTTTTCCCTAGAAGGGCCCTGTTGACAATATCCTGTTGCATACGCATCATATTGTCATCATCAGCATCACATTGTCATCCTGCATCCTACGTGCAGCCGAAGGTCTCAGCGCTGTCCATGACATGCACAGCAGAGTTCAGAATTCGCAGGATCTCCCGACGAGTGTCCTACGAACCACGACGGTCAGCGCGGTCAGCACGGTCAGCGACCTGTTTGGCCCCTGTATGTGAACACATTGTGAACACATTGTGAACACATTGTGAACACATTGTGAACACATTGTGAACAGTTCTGAATCCCTGTTGTCGATTCTGTATGATATGTATGATATGTACATAGTATGTACCATGTGTGCTTTATTACAATCTAAAAAAGTCTGTATGTATGCATCTTAACCGCTTCCGGTGCAAAGTCGTCCTCCAAATTATCTCCAAGGGCTGCCCGGCCAAACCACACTGACAGCGAATCCTGTGAGGTGCGGTCGGTGCTTTGGGAGCGGAAGTAACGCAAGATGAGCATCCAAAACTGGCAAAATGGCAACCGACTTGGCAAATACTTCAACTATCTTCAACTGTTTGACTGTAACGACTGTTGCACTTTCCACTTTTCCAAAACTTGGACCCACACTCTCACGCATCCCCAGTCCTGTGTTTTATGCAAACGCAGGTTGCCTTGTTTCAAATGTTTCAAAAAGAAGCCAAACAAATCCTGGAATGTTGTGGAAATGTGAATCGAGTCCGCCATCGAATGCTGTTGTGGTTTGATGTTTCAGGCCGTCCAAGGAGCGAATGGCGTTCACGATGAAGACCCGGGCAACCAGGTTGAAATTCGCTAATTTGTCGTGCCAATCCTCTGGCGCTGCATCTTTCGAAGCCACGAAGGTATTGAAAGCGCGAGGATAGACGTGAAACCTGCAACTTTCGCATCAACTCTTCAGACTTTCAGACTTTCAGACACCACCTCTGCCTCCTAGATTCCTAGATCATAGATCTTGGGAATTTTCACGCAGGACATGACAGTGATAAACATTTGTGATCTTAGGGATTTGACTTAGGAACTTTCTGAGTCAACACCATTCTGTTCAGAATTTCCACTCCAACCCCTGCAATCCCTGTGATATAATGCAAGTTAAGGATCATGTATAAGATGCGCAGCGCCAGCTCTTCACTGTAGGTCTGCACCTACAAAAGGGGCAAAGTTGAGGGCGAAGGGAACTGCTGGGCAGCGTTTGCGTCAGACGGGGAGGAAGGACAAAAAGGGAACGCATCACTTAGGTCTGATGTTTTTGGCATTGACAAGAGACACGGAGCCAGGTTCTTTCTCTGAAGTTGCAATGTCCCAACATGTCCCAACCTGTTCCAATCAAGCACTGCAAGACTGCCCATAAGATTTACAACATGCTCCCTTCTGCAAGTTCTAAGAACTTCTCCACCATGTTCCACCCTGGTGCCACTGACTTGCCTCTTTTTCAAAGCTGTATTGGAACGGATTTTGCCAACGGACAGGCACGTGCCGTATGCTCAACCGTCTCTTCGGTGCAATCCCTTCCATGACATCCTCCAGAGATAGCAGGAAGCGGAAACTGCGAGATCTTGTGGATCTGCTGTCTCTGCAAAATCAGCCAACACAAATCCAACACAAATCCAAACCAGCTGTTCACAGCTGACTCAACTCAAATGGCTGACTTTGACGTTGCCTCGTCTTCCAGGTTGAAGCGTGTCTTCAGGCTTGCGGATGACAGATCCACGTTACACAGATCTTTGCCTGAAAACCGAGGTCGAAAGAGGCAAACTATGTCCCGTCTAAAATCTCCACAGATTCTTGGATAAAAAGAGGCAATGTCCTTTCTGATGGATGTTCTGACCTCAGGACATCCCTCATGACCAAGGCTGGAGCACTCTATCAATTAGCCAATTGGCCAATTGGCCAATTAGCACACTTTCATACATTTTCTGTAAAGAACTGCGCAAGTTCGGTGAAATCGATCCACCTGCCGCATTGCGGAAACAGCCAACGTCGGGTGCCGGAGGCAACTTGACGCCGTACTTCTGCACCAAAGCAGCCGAAGCTTCACACAACACCTGATGGCTTCAGAAATGTTTAAATATTTTAAATTAAACAGAATTAACCGATGTCAGAAAATGCAGAAAATGCGGAAACCCGAAACATGTCATACTCCGATGATCTCCGATGTGCCAATGGCGCACCTTGCAGGGCACCAAGTCTTCTTCCAGGAGATGCAACCCCGTGGCGCCTAAGAATGCCTGGCTGCACGTGCCATGACAGTGGAATGGCAAAGCTGCGAATGAAATCCAGCAAAGCTGCGCATAATCCAACACTTTCCTTAGAATTCATTTTGGGATCACAATGGCACCAAACAGAACTTCCAAGGAGATAGCCAATTGTGTCAAATTCTGTGCGCTCTTTGAGAACTTCGCGACCTGCAAGGTGCTGTTGGCCACGGCCAACACTGCGCGGAGTTTCCGCACGGTGAGATGCTCAGCGCCGTCGTCGTCGCTGTCGCGGCACACGGAGGCAGCTCTGGAGCACAGCATTGAGAGGTCCTGCATCGTTGTGATCAGCTGTGATCAGTTGGACACTCCAACGATGCGGCAAAAACATATACAAAAATGACAAAAACACAGAGAGAAAAGGATAAAATAGGTCCAAAAGCTGCAAACTTCCAATTCAACTAAAAACAAATCAATGTCTGCTCAACTGTTAGCCATTGGCTTTGCACGCTCAGTGCTATTTCATCCAGCGCGCTTGACCCCCTAGCAAATCCTGTGCGAATGGGAAAGGATAAGATCACACATGTTTAATCTTCCGATGTTTGTGTTTTTGGTTGCCGCTCCACTCAGTCTTCATGACAAGCTAGTTCAGAATTGACAATTGTCTCTTCTTTGGAGTCCACCCTACCCTGCTCACCAACCTCACAGTTATCACAGAAAACCTGCATTTGCGTCCCAATAAGGACATGTTTTTCTTGTCAAACGCCACAAACTAAGACAAAAAAGACAAAGACACTTTGAATCGATCGATTTGAATCACTTTGTCCTTTTTCGATCGACTTAGTCGACTTAGTCGACTTCAACGTCCTCTGCTGGTTGCACTTTGGCACGTCGTTGCAGCGCATCCAATGAACAGCTCGCGCCGTCGCTGCTCGCATCGGCACATTCGTCGTCTGCCACCAGATCGCTGCCAACGACCACGCAGAGGCAAAGCCGTATGCAAAGCCGTATGATCCACATGGGGCCGGTGATCAGTTTCCCCAAAAAATCTCCAAAGCCTTCTGTTGCTGAAACTTCAAGCTTCGAGAGGCGTGCAAAAGATATGTCAAATGGATTCATATTGTTCATTCTGTTACACTGGACCTATACAATCCTGTGCACATATGTATGTATATATATAATATTTTACATTTGTTTGGATATCTATATATCATATCTATAGTTATGTGTACGTATATATATCTCTGTATAGATTCAAAATGTTTCAATGCACCTTTCACCCTTCCTCACTTGCCACGCTGCATGTTGTTGGGTCCATGGGCCATCAAATAACTGCAAAGCCAGGCATTTCAGAAATCCGTCGAATCAAGCATTGTCCCACACGTCTAACCAGTCCACTTGAAGTTATCATGAAAAGCCTTGATCAAACTAGAACTGACACGCCTTGTGTTCCACCAGCAAACGGCAGACCTTGCAGGGCCATTGCCAGCAGTCAATGTTCACATCGAGCCGCATCACACTGCCACTCGGTGCTCACCACACCTCCAGGTGTCCGGCACTGGCAGCCCAGTGAAGACCGCCTCAGAGGAATATCAATGAAGACTGCCATTGGCACCAGACAGATTCGCTTACTTTCTGGTGCCAATGTGCCGGTAGTCCAGTGAAGACTGCATTGAGTTCCACACTGCCGCCAAAGCGATCCAATGTGCTGGTTTCAAACCTGCCAAATTCAAAACACTCTGTCGCAACGTCAACGTGAAATGAACACTACCACTGACTACCACTATGCATCCACTATGTGTCTTCATTTCTTTGGAAAAAATACGCCAATCTGGAGAAAAGAGTGTGTGAAGAATTCCAGGCTGGCCGGCTATAGTTTTACCAAAGCTTTCCGCAGATTTCCCTGGGCTCCCCTGACGAGCCATCAGACAGCATTTGCTTCAGCTTGATTAGGTCTCCACTGCGACAAGCCTGCGCTGATGCCTAGAATGTCATCTCTCTTTCCTAAATCACATACTGTGATTCAAATGATGGGATTACTAAAATTACAACCTGAGTCGACTCCCTTTTGGATCTCCTTTTTTGGAGTTTGGATCCTTTTGGCCTTTTGGTCCTGAGCAGTGATCAAAGGGCCGTGTGCCGTATCCGGAGCACCTCCAAGCCAGGCGGCAGCTCTGCCTGTGGAAGTGGACATCCATAGTTCCCCTCGTCAAAAAAACAACGACGATGATGATGATGATGATACGATGGGATGATGGGATGAATATTTTCATGCTGTGAGAGTACAACAACCCTCAATGAAATTCCCTCCTGTCGCTTGTGTCAAACTTGCCATCTTCATAGTGAGCCATACTTTCTTTTCTCAAGCTTCAGATGTTTGCAGTTTCGTCAACCCTTACATGGGCCCATGACTGTAAAACATTTGCCTTTGCAGCGTTGGATGGCTTGGCACGACCTGACTCAGTGGTAACTATTAGTAGAGTGATTCTATTCAGTTGTTGGCTGTGCTTCTCTGCTTCTCTGCTTCTCTGTTCTGAGTTGCAGGCTTTTTTTCAATTGTGCATAGCTGCGTTTCTCTGCTGTAGACCTGGGTGGTAAAGTGGGACATTGCTCTGGATACTTGTTTGGTATTTAGTCAACCAGTCAACCTGAGTACACGCAGTTTAAAGAAACCAAAACCACCTGGACTGAAGCATTGGAAGTTGAACCCCTCAGTGTCTTGGTTTCAAGCACCATCGGCATTTCAGACAGCCTACCTGCTTTGCACAGTGAGGAAACCCAACATTGTGCAGGTGAGAAACCAAGAACTATTCAGCTGATCACATCCACTGCGCACCTTGTAAATATCGACAAAGTCCGTTCAAAGTGTTGTAGACCTTGGTTGAAACTTTGACAAGTGGAAAGCGCAAAAGGGATCGTTGGTAAATGCTTCCATTCTTCTCGCAACAAAACCTCTCAAAGAATGTGAGAAGTGCCAGAATATCGGAGTCTATCGGAGTCTATCGGAGTCTATAGTTTGCCAAAATCCTTCAGAGTCCAACAGTGAAGCTAGAAAAGTATAGAAAAGTTGCGTTTTGAAAGGATGTTCATTTGTCGACGGTCCAAACAATGATCCTGGTGAGGAGAAGTAACCCAGGCAATGCAAAAAAAAGGACATGGCTTGAACTACCTTCTTGGACAACAATAAACCAAGAAAACACCAACCACCGTGTACGAAAGAGAACATGAGAACACGTAAACTGTAAATCAAAAATTAAAATACTTTGAACCACAACCCCTTTGTCACAAGACACCACGAAACAGTGAAGGGTTTGTCAACTCTCTTTGATTCATTTTGATTCTTTTCAGTTCGACCATTCACCATTCCAACAACCGTTGCATTCGAGGAGCGTAGAGATCCTCCAAGGGCATCTCTGCGCCTTTCAGCAGCTGTGTGGAGATCAGCTCGGCCAATGGCACGGCACCTACAAATCGAAACCGAGCACTGCACCAGCACTGCACCAGGTGCCAAACGAGTAACGAAAGAAACGAAAGAAACGGGCCCTTCGCGAATTTCGTTTCCTGAAATTTCCTGACTCTCCTTGCAGGAGTCTGCTGGCCCCTGACAAAGACCCCTGTGAAAATCGGAACTCTTATTCGTCTTATATAAAGTTATATTATCTAGTCTTATATAAACTTATACGTATAATTACGTATAGTTATATCAAAGATATTAAAGTCATGTTGAAGTCATATTATGTTGTTCTGACACTGGAAGTCTTTGCACGAACTGCATCGACAACTTGAACGGCCAGGCGACTCATCGAGTCAATGCCCAGGGAGACCATGAGACCATCGTCCTCGAGGCTACCGAGGATGTGCAAGTGTAGCAATTGGACAATTTGCTAATCTGCTCCACGATACCCTTGAAATCCCTTGAACAACATAACGGCGAGTTTGAAAGCGTGAAAATAGTGACTTCATAAGGCTTCCAAATGCTTCCAAGTAAGGCTCCTAAGGTCCTAAGGCTTGCAACGGCGCAACCGACGATGCGAGCGCACCTCGATCGCGATCTGGATGCCGGTGACCATGGCCACCAGCTCCACCAGTGTTCGTCGTAGCAGTGCCTCCTCAGTTTCCAGATCTTGTGCCACCTAGCGGGTATGAAATTCTACAAATTCCCAGACGTAACGAGTGCAGTCCACTGAGGTCCACATCAACATGATTCGGCATTCAGCATGTGACGCATTCAGGGAGCGTGAGACTTTGTTTATTTAATGAATGCTCCAAGCTTTACCAAACTTCACTGGCCTTATGACCTAATTCCTAGGTCCAACATTAAGTCTCTCATTTCCATTCATTTCCTAAATTTCCTACCGATTCTTTGTGGAAGAGTCCTGCATAAGCGGCATCACTAAAGAACACCGCCCTTTCCGACCATGTTCTGACCATGTACCCCACCTGTGTTGCGCTCGGCTTGCGCCAATCCACTGAGTCCAAAGTTTCCAAGTCAGTCGCGTTCTTCGCGTCCGCCAAGGGTGGTGGCAAGGGCCCTCAGTTTGACAAAACGAAACGATACCGGGATCCATTTGGCAAGCTTCCTAGATTGCCCAACAGCCCAACAGTGAAGAGTGATGTAAATTGGACTGACAGCTCTGGGGACTGTGGCGTGGTAAACACTTGGCATGACAACACTTTCTTGTATATCTCAAATAGAATCTGAGCCCAGCGGACACGCTACCTGAATACTCTAGCGATTGCCACGTGTCATGCGACTCTGTTTTGCAAACGGAATTGTTGCATTGCAACCAGATGGATCTGGACCATTTAGGGATAGCAAGGAGAGTGCCAAGACACCAAATTTTAAGGCCCGCCGATCCACTTTGCCGCTGGGAAGCAGTGGCAAGGACTCCTGGTGAAAAGCTGAAGCGGCAGTCACTGAGGGTTCGAGATGAACAGTGAACAGTGATACACATCTGATACACATCTGATACACATCTCAAAACTTTCTGAAAACATTCATAACTTTTTCATCGTTTCCCAAGGCCGTTCCCCCAGTTAGACTCGGTCCATCACAGCCAAACGCTGTGGCACTGCATAGCTCGGCAGCCGCGCCGCCAGGTGCGAGCGCAGCGTGTCGCGTAGTGTGGAGGCGTCGTCTTTGGACGCCACAAAGGCAGAAAGCTCGGAGCCTCGCAGCGAACTCCACACATTCTGAACTTGAAAACATCGAAAACATGTGTCTGACATTGCAAAACTTCGTTGTCAAACGGGTTCTTGAGCTGTGGCAAAATGTGGCCAACAGAGATCTGTTTTGATGCCCGACCTTCTCCGGCATCAAGCAAGAGGACTGCAGCTGCATCTACCTCCCGAGTGTGGTCTCACTGTGGCTGGGAATGCTGTGAAAATACAGTGCTCACATGTGGCGGCTTTGACTACGGGCCAAAGTCCAAAGCTTTGTGACCACAAAATGACAATTTCGAAATGAAAAATGTTGAATTGCATGAATTACCAGCAACATTTACGTCTCGAAGAATCTTCCCAAGTTGCGGCACCTCTGGATGTGTCTCTAGGACGCTTTCAACTTCTCCGAGCTCCAAACGGAAGCCACGGATTTTCACCTCCGCAGCTTTGCGCATTTTTTACAGAAGAGATTTGTTGATTTGCTGCAAGCATTGTGGCATTCCATGGTATTTCCATGGTATTCCGGGTATGTGGCCAATGGCAAAATGTCATGAAATCTCCACAGATCACCGCCGGAGCACCTGGTGATCCATCCGTCCCAGGCACTGCAGCGCCGAATGCTGCGTGAGTCGCACCAGGTCTCCACTGCGGAAAACCGTCGCAGCTGTAGCCTTTGCGCCTGCCACGGTGCCACGGTGCCGCGCAGTGCAGCGGGGGCGGACGGGAACGGTGAAACCCTTTGCGTCGGTGCCTGGAAAGGATACGAACTTCTGACTGGTGAGTTCCTGAGCAAGTTGAAATGTCAAGACAGTGTGAAACCGCACAAGGATGACGCGCTCTCACAAAATAGATAAAATTAATAAAGCAATTCCATCTAACTGGAAAACGCCACAAAGTCGCGAGATCTCAGGTGTTTCTTTAGCCATGGGGCTGGCCGACGATGATATCCATCTGCTACACCAAGGCCAGCAATCAACAGCTCGCCTGGCTATGACGCTGTCATGGCAAGACATTGGCTTTGAGTGCCAAGGCAGAATCTTTGCCAACTTCAAAAAGTAGCAGATTGGAGATCCCAGTCCAGAACGTTCCAGATCTGTTTTGAACCGCGATTTCACGCCATTTCCAATTTTTGTTGTTCCAGCCCCAGCGACACATTTTTGCTACGCCTTCGCCTTCTGCAAGGTCTATTTCACCCTCACCTGGGAGACTATCGCTCGCTGCCACGAAGAATTGGATCAAACAAGTGAGTCCATCTGGTCCATCGAGCAAATCTTTCCAATCCATCGACAATCCATGAACATGTGCAAAGCATTGCAAAGCAATTGCCCAGGAGGGACTAGCCGACTAGCCCCTGTCCACGCACTGCATGAATGCTGCAAAAAAGGGGCGAAACAGTCCACGGCTCCCAAAACTTTACCATAGCAATCCGTAGGAATCTGATGTGACATCCAAATCCAAGGCCTTCAAGGGTAGCCACAAGCAGTTCTGTACCTGCCACGGATGAAAAAACATACCATTGGACCATGCCACAGTTGCCACAGTCATACTTTTGAAGTTTACAGGATTCTTTCAATCGTCTTCTTTTACACTTCTTTTACACACATTTGACCAGGTTGAAATAGGAATCCGATGATTTCCGCTGATTCTCCATTGATGCGATCGCCTGCAATGGGCCCACCGATTGGCACTGGGATCTCACTACTCTGCAGCTGGTGAAGCGCAGACCAAATCGTGGTCTCTGTGGGGCCATAGGCATTCCTTAGGTGGGCAGATCTGTGCATTACATTTATGTAATTATCGTATACACACTGTGTACGTAAATTGTATATGCACCAAATCTACATCAGATTCTCGCATCTTTACAGACTTCTTGTCATGTGGCGGGGGCACATTTGATCAGTCCGAATGGTTGAACAAGACTTTGCAAAGATCTGCACCGTGCTGGCGAACACTGCACCGAGATGCCAAAACTTGCCGCAACGCAGCAGCAAGGGTTCGGCCAAAGCATCAGGAAAGGCCTATCGTGGTCGGATTTGGCCGGATATGACGATGTGATGCGAATCTCAAGTGGAACTCAAACTCTGAGTGGCCACTTTAAGCCGAACACCCAGAGCAGGCCTCGCCACCGCAAATGGCCTCCACGTTGTGGCCACCCTCCCAGCCTAGCAGGCTTAGCAGGTGCCCTGAGTTCTCACCAATCTCACCAAATCTCGTAGGAATCTGGGGGTTTTCTGGCAGAGATTGATTTAATCCCGGTGACTTTGGCTCTGCAAAATTCAGCTCTCACTTCAATCCCTTTCCATCTCTTCACAGCTAAAATATTTCCTGCCCCCTGCCTGCTTTCAGCAGGGACCTAAAACTGCTGGGAGTGGCCTGGAGATGAAGCGGATGTCCACTGTCCACCATTGACACGGAGGTTGGGGAATAAATCGGGCATCAAAACAAGACAGAAGAGCTATGCAGAGTTGGATTATGTTAGATTATTTCCACTCGTAGGTTTCCAATGATCCTTTTGAACCTAAACTGGTTCGGCCAACTTTGGCCTAGGCTGGAGAGCGCCTGGAAGAAGACAGTGCCCTCGATCTTTCGCGCGTCATCCAGAGTTTGTTTCAGCAAGGCGCCACTGCGGGTGACGGCGCTGGAGCACAAATACAAACCTCAAATGCAAAGCTTGAACACTTGTTGGGTGACGCCGTGACAACGTCTAAAGTTTGCATTGCGGCAACAAAGATTTCCATACAGACTTCAGGCAAAGGGAAAAGACACATTTGCTCATGAGAGTTCTTCTAGCAACTCTTTTGCCAATTTCAAACAAAGTTCTGGAGGTGCTTTGAAGCTGATGAAAACTCACTGCACAATGAAGCAATTGAAGAAGAACTTTTCTAGCTTCATTTGGATAAACAAATCGCAGCTTCTCGACCCCCTCTGTCCGTGAAGCAAAGTGGCGAAAGCCAAAGCACAGTGGCCAGAACATCCTGCAGGGCAAATGCTCTCCCCAGTGATCTTATTGACATGACTGGGAATCTTACGCTACAAATTACACTGAATCTAGGAGCCGGACTGAGTCGGAAACAATCTCTAGAGCAGAAACTGTTGAAGCAATTCCCACAACACCCACCCGGCTTTGCTGCTTTGCTCCATGTGATCCTTACATATTCTTTAGATGCAGCGGCTCTTGCAGCTGAGTTGCTCCAAGACCGAAATGTCGAAGCAGAACGTCGTCACAGAGACAAAGATATCATCACAACTTGCTTTGGCCTGGCAATGTGTCACAAAATATCTCACGGTGTGGATGAATGAATTACTGTCTTCACTGTCCGTGGTCGAAATTCATGGAGAACCAGCTTTTAAGTAATTTCAATAGCATCGCAACGACGGAGACTTGGGAAGCTTAGCATGGAAACTCTTCCACTTTCAAACAACCCAGGCGAATATCCAGACGCGCCTTTCGAAGTGAGTTTTCAAAGGCGTGAAGCACATTGCAGACACTGCTCTGTGACACTAAAACTCCTCGCGGTGATGGTGGAAGCAGGACATTCCTGTTTTCATCTGTCTAAACAAAATTGTATATGGGAAATAGTGGTAATCATGTCTGTCACAACACAAAAATATTCTCATTTGGGCACAATGTTTGTCTGAAAGAACCCTAATCTCTGCTCCACC
>Ga0126342_10020046_pt1 | contig 11286 bp, 11 predicted proteins | sample Cyp1metagenome_FD_92528 | JGI IMG/M metagenome (GOLD analysis project Ga0126342, IMG submission 92528) | Coral microbial communities from Lord Howe Island, Old Settlement Bay, Australia - Cyphastrea 1 metagenome | ecosystem: Host-associated > Invertebrates > Cnidaria > Coral ...
AGCATCACGTATGTGTGGAAGTTGCAGAAGAACGGGCAGTGGCGTAGCATCACGTACTTGTGGAAGTGCCAATGAACGTTAACATCCCACCCCACCCCACCCCATCAAAATCTATGCGTTTTGCTGGACGGTAAAAATTCCGTCAGCTTAAACATGTTGCCGATCCGTAAAGAAACATCGATGTGCCTCTATTCCCAACTTTCTATCTATCTAGCTGTCTATCTATCTATCTATCCATCTATCTATCGATCTATCTCTATCTATCTATCTATCCATCCATCCGTCCATCCATCCGTCCATCCATCTATTTATCTATCCATCCATCTATCCATCTATCTATCTATCTATCCATCTCTCTCTCTCTCTCTCTCTCTCCATCTCCATCTCCATCTCCATCTCCATCTCCATCTCCATCCCCATCCCCATCCCCATCCCCATCCCCATCCCCATCCATCCGTCCATCCATCTACCTAATCTATCGGTCTATCTGTCTGTCTGTGCACAGGCAAGCTTCACAACGAAGCTATTTTGCAAGGCTTCCTCCATTTTCGACAATGACAACATGAAAAACAAAGCAGTTCTGCAAGGCTGCCTCCATGTTCGATGGTTGAAAACGCAGCAAGTCTGCGAGACTTCCTCAATGTTTGAACTTGGCAACGTCAAAAACGAAAGAATTCTGCGAGACTTCCTTCAAGAATGGAAAGTTGAATGCAGAGCTGACAACCTCGTACCAATGCGTTTTGCGATTGTTCCACTCCATCTGTCTAAAGTACTGCGCCTGCCACGACGAAAAAGTGATGCCAAGTATTGCCAAGTCATACAAAATGCTGCACCTGTCACGCAAAATCATCTTCGCAAACCTGAAGATCTGATGCTCCAAAATGCAACCCCCCTCTCAGGAAATCAGCGGCCTGACCTCCTAACATCTCTGATGAACATGTCTCTTGTACTGCGCCTGCCACGCGAAATTCATCTTTGCAGATCCTCTTCAAATGTCCCACGGCCGCCATTGTTTTTGGAAATGCCACAAAACCCTCACGTTTTACTCACTTTTGGCAGGGTGGAGAATCCCTCGCGCCTGCCACACAAAACAACGCTTCAACGTCCAAAAGTGGCCCGAACATGTGGTGTTTTGTGCATTTTGATTTCGAAATATGCTTCGCGCCACAACGGCGTCTCAACTTCCAAAAGTGCTCCGAGGCTGAGGTGTTTTGTACATTTTGACTTCGAATTGTGCTTCGCGCCACAATGGCGTACACTTTTTGAACGTCTCAACTTCCAAAAGTGCTCCGAGGCTGAGGTGTTTTGTAGATTTTGACATCGAAATGTGCTTCGTGCCACAATGGCGTCTCAACTTCCAAAAGTGCTCCGAGGCTGAGGTGTTTTGTACATTTTGACTTCGGATTGTGCTTCGCGCCACAATGGCGTACACTTTTTGAACATCTCAACTTCCAAAAGTGCTCCGAGGCTGAGGTGTTTTGTACATTTTGACTTCGAAATGTGCTTCGCGCCACAACAGTGTGCACTTTTTCGACATCACAACTTCCAAAAGCGGTCCGAGACCGTCAGATTTTAACGCTTTTGACTTCGAAATGTGCTTCGCGCCACAACGGCGTGCAACTTTTCATCTCTCATCTGGCCAGATGGCTCCGCACCCGCTGCTTTAGCGAGCCTACTTTTCAACCCTCCGGAGCCAGTGTTTCGCGACTTTCCTACCTGTTCGCGCACCTGGATCTTCTTTCTTCTGAGACTTTCTCTTTTGTGGTCTCCTTTCTTCTTCTCTTCTCTTCTCTTCTCTCTGCCTCTGCCCATCTCTGCTTTTCATCTGTCCATATTGTCGGAAGTTTGACTTCTAAACTTCCTTCGATTATCATGGTTATACCTACCATGTCCATGGCATACCACGGGCATATCATGGCCGGACCCCGCCTGGTCCCTTGCTGCAGAGTGAAGCCAAGACGTTGATGGCCACGTCCCGCGAAGTCGACGGGATCAGGGTGAACACCTGGTGTTCGCAGTTTTGAGTGGGAAATTCTAGGACTATGTTCTGGCCAATCTGAAAATCACTGGGAAAACAAACCATGTTCAGATGGGGAAAAGATGATGGGAACATTTTTTGGTCTTGATGGATTGTAACATTTCGGGATGCCCTATTTTCAGACAAACCCTTGGATCCAAAGGAGTTCGGAACGTCCCTTAGGCCCTTGGTGCCTCTGAGACGAAATTTCGTGCCGCCACTTCAAACTGTTCCGGATCCTGCCCCATGTGGGTTTCGTGGGGATTCCCTAATTCCAATGAAACCATTGGGGGTTTCTGGAAAATCATGGGGGACCCCCCAAGTCACTGAGTCACCATGGTTGTTTCAGACTTTCAGTATATATATATATTTCAATAATTACTATAGTGTGGCTTAGTTTTCGATGATTTGGGGGTACCCCCATTTTTGAAACATCTCCATTAAAATTTGGCATCATCCCTTCAACCACTTTGGAACAAAGGTTGGGGTCAGTGCTGATCAGGATCTTTCCTGGATTACGCATTCATTGCTGTTCAGGCTTTGGCATGCCTCTATATATTTGAGCCACGATGTCCCAAAGCATCCGGAACCCGAATAATCTTCTCAGCTTGAAAACTTGAAAAGATCTTGAGTCACTGGGCTCCCAAAATTTCAAGCCTGATTAGGTTCTGGGGTCCATGGTTCTGTGTCCTACAAATGCACCGTTTCAAATGAATCGTTTCACTGAAACGCAAAGATCTTGGGTATCGACAGCATCAGAATCATCAGCATCCCTTTGCGTCGCGGCGCCCTGGGTCCTCACTTCGCACTTTGGCTTCAGTGAAGTCGATCCACAGCAGTTCTCCATCCTTTTTCTGCAGAACCTGTGAAGATGCCACCGTGGCGCCATTTTTTCCATTCATCTCCACGGGCCATGAAACAGTGACCCATTTTTCACTGGTTTTGATGCCATTTTAAGTCATACATTATCCTAATATCGGGTAAGCAACTACAATATTTCAGTGATTTATGGGTATATAAACTGTGTATATATATATACTGTATATATATATAAGATTATATGGAGGTTTCCTAAAATGTGGGTACCCCTGAATCATCCATTTAATTTTCGGATTTTCCATTATAAACCATCTATTTTGGGGCACCATGACTTAGGAAAGCCCCTGACAAAACGTGACCATGGCATCACCGGTCGGTTCTCCGACCTGCAGGTCCGCCTGAGCCACCTCCGCCTGCAGCAAAGCAAAGGCACTGCCGAGGAAGCTGCTCAAACGACGAAGCTCCAATCCCTCCGGGAGCTTGGTCCTGGGAGGCTTTGGGATATCACATGTGGAGCTGTTGTTCCGGGAGTTACCGGGGAGAAAACATGGTCAACCTATACTGGTTGGTGGTATACCTACCCCTCTGAAAAATATGAGTTCGTCAGTTGGGATGATGACATTCCCAATATATGGAAAAATAAAAAATGTTCCAAACCACCAACGGCTTTATAACTTCATTTTAATGGGAGGCTTTGGGATATCACATGATCTTTTTCGTAATTTTTATGGGAGTTCAATGGGATTTCATGGGATTGGGTATTACCATGTATTACCCATGGTTCATTCCATGGAGGTTTTGTTCATAGAATGGGCCTTTTATATCAATGGAGATTTTTGAAGTGAAGGCAGTTGAGGATGGATAGAAACACTATAGATTTGGGATGTGCATCTCAGCAAATATTTTAGTTCACCCATATTTAATGGAGGTTTCGTTCCATAGATGGGGAGTTACCTATGGTCTATGAATGCCTATGATAAAACATGATAAAATTATATAACATATGTGGTAAAGGAAGCGATTTTGCAATGCGATTTTAATTGGATTTTAATGGTGATTTAATGGGTATTTTACTAACAAGAATGGGATTTAATGGAGTTTTTGTTCTGTAAATGGGGAATTAACACTGGTTCTCTCCAAGAGATATATATATATATATATCTACATATATATATATATATGTATTGGTTATTATGGAGAATCAATCCAATAATGATGGATTTGTGGAGATTTTACGTTAAGGGTGGATATATCATTCAATGGTATATGACAGTCTACCATCATCTACCAAATCTTTGGGCTAATTATTCAGTTGCTTGGTTAAAAACTCCCTTCAATTAATCAACTCGATATTTTCACCAAAAAATTCAACGTTTCGCAAGCGCGAACGGCGGACAACCACGTGCCACGTGCCGTTCGCAATGTCCCATGGGCCAAGTGGCGAGGATGTCATCTGCACTGCATCCTGGTGAACCCATGAAGAAATGACCGACTTTCTCGTATCATTCTGATGAAATCAATTTGCCGACAAATTAATTAATGCTGGTTAATGATGGTTAATGATGGTTAAAACACCCCCTAATGGTGGTTAATGATGGTTACCTTCTGGCTATTTAACAGTTTGCCATGGAAAGATCCACCATGCTATTAATAGGTAAACCATCTATGTCTATGGGCCATCTATACCATGGCTATGTTAAATAACCAGAGGGTAGACCATGAGGATATAAACCACATCATGGGTGATGAAATTTGGAGCAGCTTCCCTTTACTATCCGATATTTGTGCTACTGTCTCCAGGTCATTGCAGTTCAGATGTTTGCTTCCACATCTACAAATTCCAAGAAATCAACGCATGCACAATGCAGAGTTCCACCTATTCATACACCATGTGTGTGCTACCAGCATACATACATTATCATACATTCACACTCCAAAGATATTTGTCTGAAAAGAAGGTACCCCAAAATTCAAATTCAATGGGTAATCATCATTTTCCCTATTAAAAGGATGATTTTTGGATGAACCAAATTCCGGACAACTTGTCACTTTCCATTCCCAGGGTCCCGGCCGCAAAGAAGGGCGAAAGCAGAATACTCTGCCGACCCGAAATGAGGCATTCCTCTAGGCAGCGCCTCAAAGATGTTGAGCTGGCCACTTGGGAAAAGCCACAAATTTTCCCTATTGAAATGGCCTATTTCAGTGAGGGTATCACATGTGTCGAGTCATGGAGTATAAAACAGTTTCATAAGTTGAAAAATCAGAGTGACTCAAATTTGAGTAGTGCCACATTGCCATTTTTTGACATTCCCAAATAATAATTCCTGCTGAACAGTTGAAGTATGTTAAAGATACAAGTCCTGCATGTATTGACCCTCAACTTTGTGGCTGGGTGTTTGTCTTGAAGGAATGGCCAGCAATTGTCACCCCAAAATGGATGGTTTTTCATACTAGAAATGACCGCAGCCATCCCTGGGTCCAAACAGAATAACTTCCCACACGCCCAAACCGGCCCAAACCAATGTAGCTAGCTATAATTGGCTATAATTGAAGTATAAATCACAACTAATATCAACTAATATCAACTAATATCAACAAATCAGGATATTAGGATTGATATCACCCCTTTGTTCACAAGCCCCATTTATGGATTTAGCTGTCCAACTAAATACCAACAATCCAAATCAGGATCTACTTTGAACAATCCAAATAGTTGATATTAGTGATATTAGTTGAAAATTAGTAATATATGTAATATTCAGATATCACTAATATCAACTATATGTTCAACTAATATCACTAATATCACTCATTTCTTACTGTTAAGATATCCCTGTTAAGATCAATGATTAACAGTTGATATAGTTGATAGAACTAATATTAGTATATATTAGTTGATATTCACTTCATACTAGTTATCACTGTTCTTACTAATATGGGGATGGGTCACTGGGTCAATACCTATTATTACCATATTTGGGGGAAGAACCATCTATTCACCAGCTATTTTAGAATACCTAGGGTACCAGGGTTTTGACCCATACCCATATCTTCCCCAGTGATGCCCAGTGACACCACACTTGGTATCTGTCGCAGCTGTCGCAAGATGGCGCACTCCCTGGAGACTGAGGCAGCGCTGGAGCCTCGACTCACCTGGGTCGCTGCGCAAGGAAAACGGTTTGATTTCGGGTGGATTTTGAAATCTACTAGTATAGAAAAAAGGGATAAAAAGGATCGATTTCTGGATGGTACCTGGTAAAAAAATAGTGGAATTAGTATGGATTTTGGTATGGATTTTGGATGATTTCATGGAATCTACCTGATATATACCGATTTAGGAGCTGTTGTCAAGGATGTTCACCATTCCAAGGATGTACCCAAACTCCTGCAGCTGAGCGGCCTTCAACACCTCAGAACTGAGGACTGGGAAGCCTGACATGGTGACATCACAGACGTTTTCAGATAACTACTGTTGGGTTTCTACTGTGAAATACCATGTAGATCCATGTCGTAATATGATGTATGTAATATGGAGGTTTCCATAAATGGGGGTACCTCTAAGTCATCCATTTTTGTTCGGGATTTTCCTTATAAACCATGAAGCTATTGGGGTACTCCATTTATCCCCATATGACCCAGTTATCCAACACAGAATCTGCTTCCAAGGAGCTGCCAGCTGATCTTCACCTTTCACCTCCAGAATCCAACAAAAAATACACAATGAACCTTGGGATAATGTTTGGAGATGGTTTGTTTTTTTGAACCTGGTTGGAATTTTCGAAATATGTTCGGAATCCCCTACCAAGTCCCACGGTTTCTGGGGTGTGCTTCGTATTCGAAGGGATTACTCAGATTACTCAGATTACTCATCCAAAAAACAAGTTCTCCCCTTCTCGTTGCTCTCCCATGGCCGACCCACGGCACCTGTGCTTTGAACACAGCTCCTTGGGCACCGGCCCCCACCATCTGCAACACTCGGACTTGGCGTCCATGGCAGTCGGCGACCTGAAACTGAGGTTTTCCACGGCTCCAACATCTCCAATGTCTCCATCCAATCGGAATCCAAGAATTTGGATGTCATTTTGCTTGATGCATCAGCAACAATTCGCTTGAAGACTGATGGAAATCTCTCTGAACATGTGACTCAGTGGTACCTTGAGTTCTATCAACACACTTCACTTCACTTCAACACTGATGGCCTCTGGCAGAGGTGGAAAATCCAGGGCCTGCGGCAAATTCGAATCGTTCGATATGGTCACGGTTAATGGATATGGGCCATATGGGGGTACTATTGGTAGATCTTTATCAGCTATTCAACAATTCAATAGCCATTACCTAATGAATCATATCATATGAAATCATATGATATCTGATATGGATGCTTTATGATACTCTCACTCTGCAGGATGGAGCCCGAATTGCTAACCAAAAAGGGCCAGTGAACATTGGTGATCGCCCCATCACATAGAGGCATGCACCGTAGCGGCAGCGGGAGTGGAATCGCTGTACTTGCAGCACAGTTTGCAAAAAATATGTATAATGTTATATAATGTCAACGGAAAAAAAAACAACACTGAAAATGCTGGAATGGATGCTGCACCTCTTATAACCAGTTATTTTTTCTTTGGCAGGTTCTGCACTGCTGCTGCTAATCTATCACCGCCCACCAAAGGCCATTGCGGCAAACCGTTCATGATGATCCCTGAAGTTAATCGTTCCTATGGGTGACTGACCATGAATCACCCCACCCTCTGGTGTTCTTTGGCGGCACCTCCACTTCACTTTGCGCAAGGAAAGGTCCTGCTGTTGTCAGCAACGTCCGACGCAGAAACCTGCGTTTCGGAGCTGGGTGTTTCCGGGTGAATATGGTAGGGTGACAGTGATAATATGACATCAAACAAACAGGAAAACATGGAAAACACCACCAATCGAGCCCCTCTTTTGGATTTTTTTGGCAGATAGTGTGGAAAACTCATCTTGGTTTGTTGCCCAAATATTCGTCGAACCATTCGCAAAATGCCACCAAAAAACCTGGGAATTGCTGCTCCGACACTGAGTCCCAGCAACAGACGCCAGCCACGGGCAGCCATGCAATGCAGCAAGAGCGCCCCGGCAATGGGACCATGGCTTCAAGGGGCCATGTGGCTACAGTAACATTTATCACCTAGAGGTAGGTTGGTACGTCAGCAAAGGATTGGATTTATAATGCATGAATATGCATGATACATCTATAATACTTCCATCGGTGAACATGAACAAACAGAACTGGGGGACCCGTTCCTGTACTTATGAGTGGAACCGGCCAAAGTATGGGAGTGAAGCTATAGCAAAACATGCAAAAATACAGGTTGCTGGGGTGATGATGCTGAACTTGTGGGACTAATGGCATCATCTTTAAAGCTCCTTCTAGTGGCGGCCTGTGCCAAGCCAAGATCATCTCTCCAAGTTTTTGGGGTTCCAACTATGTTCCAACTGTCCACTGCTGCAAAGACCTCATTGGTACATGTAATCTGGGTAAATTATCATATTTCACTAACCTGAATAGTTCGGCCATAAAAGGGGATGATTTCCCTTATTAACTATGATTCCAGGCTTCGGTCGAAGTGAGGTCGTGATGAAATTTACACAGATGCAATGTACTATGTCACTATGTACTTCCGTTTTTTCTTCAAGGTCAGCCAAATGTCATGTGGTTCCGGATCAGCTTCCCACTGTTTCTTCAATCTTCCAGTCCGCCGCGTCCGCCTCAAACTTGGGGATGTCGAAGCCAACCACCCGCACCTCGGACTCGGACTGCCGAGGTGAAGTGACTCGGACCGCTGGGCTCCGAAGTTCCCCGGTGAAACTTGGATGAAACTGGGATGAACTCTGAAAAACTGGAAAAAAACTGGGAGAACATTGGGAAAAAAGTGGGAAACAATCTGTGATACAACAGCTTACCTCAAAGAATCCTGAAAGCATCTCAAGACTATATCGATCTTTAGCTGTCTACTTGGTAGCTCATCCCACTTAGTAAGTGGGTTATAACCCCAGTTTTTTGAGTGGATTAACCCTACAAAAATCCCATTTATAACTGCTTTTTTTCACCCACTTACGAGCCGTGGGATGAGCCACCAAGTATCTATTATAATGATTCCCCTAAAACCATCATGGCCAAGTTTGGCCCGGCCTTTTATGGCATTGAATTTCCCACCTGAATGATTTTCCGTGGCCATCAACCTCTTGGATTTGCTTAAGGAACCTCCCAACAAATACATTTAACAAATAACACATATAAGCTATAGATTCCCCAGTCGTAGATATCCTCTGGTAAGTTTTTATATAGCTATTTTTCAAATCACCATTTTGAATAGCTAAACATAGCTAAACCATCTATTTCTATAGGCCATGGCTTCCAGTTCGCAAACTGTGAATGTTGACCAGGCCGGGTAGTTGGGATGTGGATTTCCCAATAAAAGTTATATAACCTATATAGGTATTCCCAAGGAAATCCACTACAACTATCTACTACCTATAGATTCCCCAGTCGTAGATTCCCTATGGATTTCCCATTGGAAAAATAGGGAAACCCTAGAATTCTTCACCCTGATCCCCATCGCGTTGCCACGGCGCAGCTCCGTATTCCAAGGTGTTGGTTAAGAAGGTCTTGACCTTGCGCCAGGCAGGGGTGGCTTAGACAGCAAAAGCTTCGAAAAATGGCTGGGAGATCATGAATTGGATTGGCAATTCATAGATATTCATAGATATTCATAGATATTCATACTAGTAGATATTCATAGATATTTCTAGATGATCATAGATACCTTACAATTCCTTAAGAGGATTTGGCACCGCATGGCCTGGAACGGTTGTTTTTCACTCACGATGATTTTTTGAAGAAGCCTTTCGAATCCAAGTCTGGGCGGTCACTGATGATCAATTCATATCTAACCAATCTACAAACATCAGTGAGATTTATTTAGATAATGGTAGATATGGTAGATGTTCATATTTAATATCTATATATTTATATGTTATCTAACCAATTCATGTTTAATTATGAATAATCTAGATTATGGTGATATTTATATAGATGATGGTCACTGATAATCTACAAATGTACATATCTTCTTGTTGATATTTATGAACATAAATATTTTTTATTCATGAGCCATCTATCATTCTGATTGGAGCTTTCCATATCTGGACCTGTTTGTGAATGTATCGCTCTTATAGAGAGAACAGCAGAGATGATGGAGATTTGTCTTCTTGATGACCAGCCAGCTATGACTCACCAAAGGTGACTGGTAACCTTTTTTTGGTAACAAATCACATCAGGTCCAACCACTGCAGCCAACATACCAGAAATCATCAGATATCAGCACGTTAGCAGTCCCACCAAAGATAGAAGCTTGTAACTTATATAACTATTTTAGTATGATTTCACTATTTCCTATCTTTTTTTGGTGGTTACAAAAAATAGCCATGAGTCAAAACCTAGGGACCTACCAGGTACACGACCAGTCATAGCTGGGATTTACGGATGGTTATTCCCCCAGTCATATGGGAAATTCATAGGTAACTTGACCCGGCCCATCTCCATATTTATTCAATGGCCATGTTCATTGGTCAAACACCCAATATTTTTGCACATGTCCCCACTTTAATCCAATTTTAATCCATCTTAATCCATTTTAATCCACTTTATAAATATTTATCCTCAATGTTTTCCCTGATTTTTCTGGACTATGATGACGTACGTCATCCAACCCCCGCGTCAATCACCGCTGCATTTTTCCAAAACGTTCGCCTCTTGCAGGGCCTCTGGAAGGCCAAGAATCTCTGCACGCCAGGGGGCGTTGAGGTTTCCTGCAACGAGACGCAGAAATTTCGATGGGGAAAAACGGGATGCCCAACACGGAAATTTCGACGAAAATTCGGGATAAACCATGGGATTTTTATATGGGGAATCGGTAAACTATGAGAACTGAGTATATAAATATCCATCATTGGATTATGGAATATGGAATATTATATAATTTCTTGTGCGTATAAACTATCTCCATTGGATTATAGAATATAATAGATGTATTGGAGAATAAGAGAACAACTCCATGGGAAATACGTGGGAAATATATGGAACAAACACATATATATAATATTTATATGTGAAATAGACGGACAATATGTATACTGTAAGTGGGATGGGTGAATCAATCCAACGTTAGAAATCTCATGGGATTGCAATCAACCATTGAGGGGGATAAAAATGTAGTCATCAACAATGGATAGCTTTCGTGTTTTAGATTCTTTCTGGATAAACCATGTGTATAATATATATATAATATATAGATAGATAGATAGATAGATAGATAGATCGATAGATCGATAGATCGATAGATCGATAGATCGATAGATCGATAGATCGATAGATCGATAGATCGATAGATCGATAGATAGATAGATAGATA
>Ga0126342_10020047_pt1 | contig 11286 bp, 16 predicted proteins | sample Cyp1metagenome_FD_92528 | JGI IMG/M metagenome (GOLD analysis project Ga0126342, IMG submission 92528) | Coral microbial communities from Lord Howe Island, Old Settlement Bay, Australia - Cyphastrea 1 metagenome | ecosystem: Host-associated > Invertebrates > Cnidaria > Coral ...
AGTCAGTGCAAGCACAACAAGCACACACCACAACTGAACTGTTCGCTTCTGTGCACTGCCTAGGCCTGAAAGCAATGCATAGACCCGCAGCAACCGCGCGGAGGTCGTTCAGGTAGCCGCTCTTTGTTAGTCAAAACTTCTGAGGCACTGACTTCAGCTTCAACGGAGCCCTCAGAACTGGTGCCTTTGAACAATACCAGTGAACTCAAGATCTGCGACTCAGGGGTTTGACCATTTCCAGGTGAAATGTGTTGAAACTGCATGTGATTCTCATGCAGGGAGTTTTTGAGGACTGCGCAGTTTGGATGATCCATTGGTCAAATAAAGCCTGGCCGCGGGCTTTGGTCTGAGACTTCAATTGGGTCTGGAAACCAATCCTGCGCGAGACACGACCGCCGCCTGCTTGACATTGACCCTCTCAATCTCACTCATTCGCAGGAGACCACGAATCAAATCCTGCAAAGCTGTATTCTGTTGAAAACAGAATGAGGGCATTGGCGCTCCAGCTCAGCATCCTCTTGCAGCTGCGAATTTGCTTGGCTAAAAATTGAATGAACTCCTCCCCCCTCACTGAAAGTCTGAAAGTCACCCAAGTGCCTTCGCCAGTTCACTGACATGTCTCCAGTCAGCATCATTGAAGCTGAAGTTTCCAGCGCGGACGCGCGACAGGATCTCCGCCTCATAAGAACACCGTGACAGTTCTTGTATGTTGTAGTAACAAACTGGCAGAAATAAGCAGAGGTCCAGTCCCAGTTCTACATCTTGAAACTGCTACACTTTGAAATTGTTAGCAAACGCACTCTTTGGTATTTGTTACACTTCAAGATCAAATTTGACAGCGTTCGTTTCCGAAACCCGGTTTGAAGCCCACGCACCATTGGGTATTGAGCTTCCAACATCAGAATCCCCAAAGAAAGGTGGATAGCCGCAGAGTAAAATGTACATGATTGTCTGGCACGCGAGTGTGCAGTCAAAACACGCCGCTCTTTCTCCAGGCAGTACATGAATCAAACATGCCAGACATACGCCACATGTCCACATATCTGTTGCCTTCCAGAGAAGAGTCTCACTATGGCCCATTGCAATCACGTGAGAAGGCACAGAAACGATCCTTTGAGCACGTTGCCTTTTTTGCCCAGCAAACATTCATTTGTGACGTATCCCAGCTAAATTGCTGACAAAGATTTCAAACGTGCAGCTTTCCTCCGGCTTTCCCGGTGTTCAGGATGCCAAATTTGCCAAATAAGTTTATTTCCTCCTAATTTCCTCCTAAATCACTTGTAGAAGTTGAAGCCTTGGACTTCTGCCTGGACACCTCGCATCCCGCAGAGTTGAAGGATCGTGGAGAAGATTGGGCCAATGCCATGTTGCAACCATAGACTCCATAGATATCAATCTGATCAATAAACATGAATAAACATCTACTTCATCACATCAATCAAACACTTCAAGCTGCTCCAAACCTGAACAAAACCATCTTCGTATCTTCAGAACGCAATCACAGTGCACAATGCTGAAGTAGCTGCGTGCGTCTTCAAAATAGAGATGTACATGTGTATTTAGCTTGGAACACCACATGTTCTACAAAACAGATTCCAATGATAACAACCTGCTTTCCGAGAAAACAAACCGTGTCAAGCCGTACAAGTCGAATGCAGAGATCTGGCACAGCGGCCTATCGCATATCGTCGTGGCTGCCAAGCTGTCAAGGTCACCTGGGAAGCTTGCCATCGTTCGCCATCGCCATACTGAAGTTGCAATTGCGACAGCAATGACAATCAGTACTGACACTACTGAATCATGTCTGGTCACCTGATGTCTGCAGTGAATCTTACCTTGGAATCCTTGAGCATTTGCAATGGAAGAAAAAGTTGAAAAACTGTTACATGCTGTAGAGTTCCCGGCAAATTTGGCGAAAGTAGGCTGAGAGAATTCAACCAGGAACAAAAACGATGGAGATGGTGCCAACATCCACTCCCTTCTTGTTGATTCATGCGTTTTCCTCATGACAGAAGTCAACGCCAATAGCCTTACAAACCTGACTAACCTCAAAGAAATGCACTAGGCTCAAGTCTAAAAACGTCCAAAAAGGCTTTACGGCTGTACGGTAGCTTTGCAGATCTCAAGAAGCCATGGACTCAATGGCTTCAAACATGTTCAAAACATGTTTAAACAGTCCGTCCCATGAGCTGACCCGTTGACCCGTTGACCCGTTGACCCGTTGACCCTGACCGCCTTGGATCCAGGCTCAACGTCACGGCCAGGTCCAATCCAAGTGCCCCTCAAAGGGGGAGAAAAAAAAAGGAAAAAAAGAAAAGAAACCAAAAACACCGTGGAAGTCTACATTGTTTCTTGTGCTTTGGAATTCTAAGATCTTTTTGCATTCTTCAGACTCTACATTTGTGGTCAGTCGAGCACAGGGCACAGCACTTTCAGGATGAATTTGCCAGTGTCCGCATTCCCCCAATCAGAAAGTACGGAAAGAAGGGAATTGGAATAATTGGAATTGTCAGGCTCCCCATGTTGAGTTGGATGTCAAACATCTTCCGAATTTGCAAGGAAGCATTGACAAATTGAGCTTATTTTGCAAAGGAGATGAAGCTGCAAAACAGGTTGGAGAACTCGCAATGTCTTCAATCGGAATGGCAATGGCAATGGCAATGGCAGGCAACATTGCTGCCTGTTGAATTGTTTGAAATTGCAATCTTCTGAGACGGGCCTATTGATCGCAGGCAGCGCAGCCTACCATGTCCAGACACATGGGACAGTTGGCCGTTCAAGCTTCGCGTTTTTTCTATATATTCCATATCATATAATGAGCTTGTACAGCCACACAGACAGAGCTTCATGAGTCTGGAAGAAGACTCCTAAAAGAGTTCACCGACACCGAACGTAGTGAGTTTTACGAGGACTCCTCTTTGCGCTGATAGTAAATAGGCACTTAATTCTACCTGCATCTGTGTGCACTTGCAGAATACTCACAAACTTGAATTGTATCCACAATTCTGCCAATCATAATGTAGAAATAAGGTGTGTATATTGCACTGTTTATGTATAGTCTTCCATGCCAATATGTGCAGCATTTCCCCATACCGCAACGTACCTGTGCAAACTAATGCATGTGTGGCGGCATTCCATGCAAGACTTGTCTTCAAAAAGATGTGCTGAGATGCATCGCAATACCACCAGCCTGAGTGGCATCCAGCTCATGAAAGGTAAGATCGCAGCGATGCACACAGCGCCAAGCCAAGCAATCTCCAGAACGAAGAGTCATTTCAAAGACCTGCAAAAGTACATAGCGTTCAGTAAGTGGATTCAGACAACCATGGCTCTGGCTGCTGTAGATATCTTGTTATATAACTGTATGGTTGTTTCAAACTTGTTGTTGCTCTACTGATTAGAGTAGCAAGAGCAAGGCATAGAAAAGTAATGAAGATACCAAGGTGGAGAAAAAAAAAGTATTGTGCCATATCGTGCCGAAAACATACAAAATACGAATTCTGCTCTGTCCAACAAAGCAGCGCTGTACTGAATCAACTGATAGGCCCGATAGGCAGCCTGAGTATCAAAGCGGTTCCGCCCCTCGAAATCGTGCGTCCCGTTTGGAGGTTTTGCACGTCCAGTTTCTCGTCGTGTCTGCACAATACCCAACTGCACAGAAATGATCTCGAAGGTACGAGACGTCGGAGACGTGGGGGACGGACTTGATGGATCGGATATCTCAGCGTCTATCTCGTCTCCCAAGGGCCGTGCCACAAAAAACTGCAAACCGTTGAAGGTCGCCGCAGTGTAAGGTGTCACCAAATAGATCCAGCTGAGGATACCATGCCAGACAGGAATCTGATCGAATCTTCTGAAGCACAATGATAGGTCAACAACCAAGCGGTCTGTCTGGGACTTATCCGCGTAGAGACCAGAAGCTGCCACAGCTTCCAGCTCGTCTGGAAATTCATACCCAGCCCAGCCCGTTGAATCAGCCTTCAAAAAGTGAGCCGAACGCAGCAAATGAAAGGTCATATCCTTGCAAGAGTGCAGAAATCAGCTGGGTTCCCTCAAATGTGAAACCCAATGACTAAGCCCGAGAATTCAACCACATCATCAACACCTCAAGGGCCTCAAGGACAATTTTGCCATCAGGCTAAGCATCAGCAAATCCACCTGCATTTGCATGGATAAAGCACACAGCTTTCTGGAACAGCACTGATTTCATCTCTCCTGTCTCCTTGTCCGTACCAAACTGCCGTGGGGAGATGGAGCGACGGGCCAAATTCACCACGAAACTTCCACCGTAGTCCAAGGCCACCTGCACTAGGGGTACGACGACAAAACGAGACGTGTCTTGGTTCATTTTGTTTCAATACTTCAAGACGTTCTGTTGACTGCTTTTACCTGTGTGTAAAAGACATGTCAAAACATGTCAAGACATTGGTTCTTTGCAAAGCAGAATATACAAGAGACGAAACCCGCTAGACCCAAAATACCTTCATATGTTTGTAATGAATAATTGCTGCTCAGACCTGTTCCGGGTGCTCGATAAGATATTGATTCCACAGGTATTGGTGCGTCTTCCCGTTGTTCTGAAAAGCTTCTCCTCGAGAATTCACTTCAGGCAAACGACCTTGAAGGTGGAGTAGCTTCCTGCCAAGCGGATCACTCATTTTCTACATTTTCTCTTCCTCTTCTTGCTGCATCATCCAAGCTCGAAATAACAAAACGTGCACACAAGCCTCAAAGCAACTTCCAAATCTGCAGCTTTCCCACCATAGAAGCCACCATTCAGGTACTCTGCTGCCACCGGCTGCTTAGATGACATGACACAATGCTGAAGGTCATCTAAAACAGAAAGTCACCAAACACAAAGAGATCTTCGAAAGTCCAGCGAAGCACAGAGTGCTGAAGGTTTGATATCTGAAGGACCCTTACCCCCACCAGTAGCCACCAAATGAGAAGGGACTGAAAGAGCAAGTGACTTCATGTGATTAATTTAGCTGAAATGGTTCTGCGCATTCTGCGCATTCTGCGCATTCAATCAATCTGATGCTTGGACTTAGACATACTTAGACTATCCTTCCAGTGCAGCACCAAAGCATCGTTGAGCAAAGCGGCTGGAGATTCGTGGCCGCTGCTCGCAAGACCACCAACTTCGGACATTGCCAGGCATGGTTCATCATCACCCGTGTATTCCCTGACAGGTCAGCAATGGTCAGCATGTCAGCAAAAAAAAGCATCGCAAAGAGAGGCTATGGACAAGTTGCCATTGAATGCTTGCATGCTTAGCTAGGCAAGTTCACCTGGATTCATCTAGGCTGGTTGACATTTACTATGCAGAATTTATCCAAGCAAAAACGTCAGCAAACATCACTGCCTTGGCTCCCAGATCAATGGCACAAAATGCACATCGCGGCAAGTCTTCGTCGCCTGCGCTTTTGGAGTCAACCGGCTCTTCCCGTTAATCTTGGCTTTCCAGTTGTTCTTGGAATTCAAAAAGCGTCAAAGACCCCCACTGAGTTGAAAGATGTTGAAAGTATTTCATGGTGGCTCCTTGGTCAAATAACGCCGAGCCGTGGCATGGCTTCCGGCTGCTGCCGGAGGGTAGCCAAATAAGCCAGCTGGATACAAGTCAAACCTCAGAAAGCAGAGCTTCCACGTTGGATGTACTGTCTAACAATGCTTTGCCAACTCAAAACATGTTCTTTACGCCAAATGCTTGGACTACTTCAAGATTTCATATCATGCTTCGGAGGACTCCACTCCGAAGAAGATTGGCCGTCGGAGCTCCTCTAAAGCCTGTCACATGTCGCCATGTCGCAGGAACAGCTTCATCGAGGATTGTCGCCGTGTCCCGTTCCGTTCTGTCCCATTCTGTCCCCCCATCTTTCCGCAGTGCCAGCCTTGTTCAAGTCCCGTTTGCAGCTTAGAAATGCAGAGTCAAAGGCATCAGCATAGATCACCAAGCGCTGGCCCATGCCAGATTTTCGAAGCCGCGTCACATAGGACCTTGGTTTGTTGAATTTGTGTTAGATTCGTTAGATCAAACAATTGCCATAACAATAGCCGCTCCCCAAAGATTCCAAAAAGATCCACTGCGAAACGACTTGTTGGGAGCTTGCGGAGCTATCAACCAGCAACTTCTCATGTGCAGATCTCAATCTGCCAAGAAAAGCACATTCTCGATAATCTCAATAGCCATCGATAGCCCCAAAGCAAAAGTTTCAGCAAGTTGCAGAAGGTAGCGTTCAGTATCGAACCATCTGTATCTCCATGGTCTTCCACTGGGCGGTGGTTGAAGCAGACGCAAGCGAAGCGGCCACTTTAACGAGGAAATGAGCGCGTGCGCGCGCTCAGGTTTGTCAGTGACAGCCACCACATCAAAGGGTCCTTGACCCATGTCCTGAAGAAAAGACTTGTACCAAAGAGCACTAAGACCCTAACTTGAGAGACACAAACGCTACAGAAAATTCCCCACAGCTCAACTGTGGCCGAGCGCCATTGCAGTGCGGTATGACATCACCATGGCAGTTTCTCCAAGGACAACAGCATCCAACCGAGTCACAAGCCCCTCTAAATCTTTACATACATACGCATGTACATGTCCATATACATATGCATATACATGTACATAAAAGGTACATATTTTAATGTATGCATACACATGTGTATATATACATATATATATATATATATTAATATACACACGTAGATTACATGCCATTTCATTCCATTGCATTACTTTACTTTATATCAAATATGTATGTAATATGATAAGTTAAGTGAGCTCCTCAAAAACCTCTTCATCCAAGGCTTTCAAAGGCAGCTCTTCTTCTGGCTGAGGTCCAAAGAGCTTCACTACTCGCAGCTCCATATCTTTGGCCCAGCCACTTGTACTAGTTGGCAGTGCCTTGGGGAACAAGTCTGGGAATTTTATGCAAGACCCTGTCTTGCCATGTTCTGGAAACCTCATGCATTGTATGCATTTGTGGGAGTCCGCTTAGATGATCTCAGATGTAGCTGAAGGAACCAAATGGATCCCAATTTGGACTCTGAAGCACAAGGCAAGTGGGGCAAGTGACCTGACGACCGGAAAGGTCACGTCCCATGCCGAGCCAAAACAGCATCTGTAGCACTTGCCGTAGATTCTCATCCCGTCCGAGGCAAGCCAGCGGCACACAGCCTGCAAACCAGTCACCTCAGGCGTGATTCCAATACATTCAAGACATTGCAAGACATTTCAAGACGGTGTGCCAAGCCTTCAAACTGTAGCAAATGTAGCAACAGACGTGAGTGTTGATATCCACAAAGAGTTTGTTTGGAAAACCTCCACCTTTTCCTTCCGAAGCTGCAGCTTTTGCCCTTTCTGAAGCTGCAGCGCCTGCGTTGCGGTCCATCACAGTGGCAACGCGCTCCACTTCGCGCTGCTTTTCCATTTGTCTGTCTGTTTTGATGGAACCGCCTTTGGGACAAAATCGACTGCGACATTTCCGGCGTCTTTCCTCTTCGATGGACTTGGGAATTCGCATCGCTACTGCGATCAGATCTCCATGTCTCACACAGCGCTTTGCTGCTCTTTCTGCCGCGAGTCCGCTTGCAGAGGGAGACAAGGCCCTAGCGCTAAGCACCCCCAGTCTTTTGGCAAGTCCAGATGCCCAAATCTGTTGGTGGCTGCATGGAACTTCTTGCACCTTCGTCTCCGCCACATTTGAGCCAAGTGAACACCCAGGCTTTTTGCAGTGCTGCCCTCCTCAGCAAACACCAAACAAATACTTGGATCGCACAAATATTCGGTCAGAACAAAGGAGTGGTGCAAAAGGATTACGAATCACTGGCGAGCATCCCACCAAGAACGCCACGTGCAGCAGCAAAAAAGCTCTATGAGGACATGGCACCATTGGCCAGCCAGGAAAGTTCTCATCGCAATGTGACGGACTAAAGCATTTATCATTTGTTTGAAGCGCACTGTCTTATTTCACCCTGGATGTCAGTTTCAAACTCTCAAGTCTGGATCTAACAAAAAAATAGTTATGCTGTTCAGGTCGCATGAGTTACAACAGCCTTTAGTGACTGTAAACCACGCTCAAGCTGTGACATGGACGCGGGCCGGCGAAAGCTGTTGAACTGCCACATTCAACGCACTTCACCAGTACCGATTCACACTGACTCTTCTTGCTTTAATTCAATCTTCCACACGAACGCACCACCCACCTCGGTGTACTTCCCTGCAAGAATCTGGGGAGATACAAAATAGGGCCTTAGCTTAAACCGAACTAACCATCTTGCAATACTATCATTCCAGATCCCTTCGCAAATAGCCAACATTAAGCGGAGAATGCGCGGCCCTTCATCTACTGCCTCTCTTTGCCATGGTCATGCTCCAAACTTTTTCGTCCGCAAAAAGAAAAAAACACGGGATAGTGCGGACTGCAAGATGGAGAAGTAAATCAAAGAAGCAATCCCGTAAGATCCAAACGCACCCACCTTTGTCTTCATGTACTGCCAAAGCACCAAACACATTTTGGATATGATTGGTATAATGCTCTGGGGTGTCAGAGCCGTGATTTCAAAGATATCTGAGAATGCACCTCTTCTGACATCCAAATGATCCGGCCTGGCCCTCTTCAAAGGATCGTGCAAATCCAAAGTCAATGATCTGCACGGAGTGTGTCCATTACCGAGGCTAAATGCCCAAAGAGTTTCACATGCGTCCAAGTTATTTGCTACCCTAGTTGCCGCGTTTCCAGGACAAAGTGACAGCAAAAGATGCAAAGATCATGCATTTCCCGCCTTGATCATATTGGCCTCCACTGGGCCTTGGTTAACAACTGCAGTGTGTCGTAGGCAAGCATATGACAAGCATCAAGCATTATATACGGTTCTCCACTCATTGATGTATCGTCACTTAACCACATTTTGAATTCAGATGCACACAGTGCTGCAGTGCTGCACGTAAATGCAAACAAATCTGCCTTCACCTGCAAACATGAAATTCTCGATCTTCAAATCTCGATGGACCACCTGCCACAACCAGCAGACAGCCAGGGAGACAGCAAGGACTTGTCTTTGCAGAGCGTAGAAGGGAAAGCTGGCCTTCATTGTGTGAAGGTAATACACTCCGCCTGGGCAAAAAGCCGCACCCCTCAGCAATTTCTCAATGGGAATAGGGATTGCGAAGGCGAAATAACATTTTTGGCACTTCAAATCGCATGACTTTAAAGAGAACCCTCAACCTGGTCAGCCCATGAATACTGGTCGGTAGGTTGCCAACTCTGAAGTAAGCGATCTGCTGAAATTATGAATAATGCCACTGAGCAACGGAAGATCTGCTGCATAATGATGGCTGCCTGTGTAAACAAATAAGTAGACATAAGTTTCAAAACAAGAACAAGAACAACAACAAAAACAACAAAAACAACAAAAACAACAACAACAACAACAACAAACAGCAAACAGCAAACAGCAAACAGCAAACAGCAACAAACCACAACAAACGACGACGACTACAACAACAACAACAACAACAACAACAGCAACAGCAACAGCAACAGCAACAGCGACAACGACAACGACAACGACAACGACAACGACAACGACAACGACAACGACAACAGCAACACCACCAACAACAACAACAACAACTACTACTACTACTACTACTACAACGACAACGACAACGACAACGACGACAACGACAACGACAAGGACAACGTAAACGACAACGACAACGACAACGACAATGACAACCGACGACGACGACGACGACGACAACGACGACCATCACCACCACCACCACAACAACAACAACAGCAACAGCAAAAACAAAAACAAAACCAAACAATATAATAATGTTAATAACAGTAATAATATACTACAAATACAAACTGCCCGCAACCGTGGGATGCGCAATGGTATTGGATAGGATAGGATGGGATAGGATAGGATAAGTCAGAAACCAAGATTACGCTTGCCGCAGGCTATTAGCTTCTTTTGTAGATGACCCCGGACGACGTCTGTGCGGGGCCATTGGCGGAGACTCATTTGATCCTATATATTCACCGCTTGTTTCAGAGAGTGGCTGATTTGCCCCCCCATACGTAGACGGAAGCAGGGGCGATGAGTTGGCGAACTAAAACCAATTTCCCACTTTTATAGGGGGCTCGCTGATTTACAATTTCATGATAGATGTTGAAAAGGGCTGGCAGTTCAACACTCGTATCACTTAGTGCAAGGGGCATTTTAAACCAATACAAATGAATATATATACTCATATATATATATCACTTGTTATGCAGTAGCAAATATCATGTTGCCTTCTGGGCGAAGGTTTGGATCTGGGGGGTACTGGAAACATGATGTTTGGTGATATTTGCATATAATTTTTTATTTGCTACTTTGTAATAAGATGTAACATGTGGAAGTTGGAGGTAGTGAGACCTGCCTGATTTTCCGAGAAATTTCCTACTTCGAGGAGTCGGTCGAAGAGCTCCCCGCCCTGGCAAAATTCCATGACCTTAGGATGTGCAGCACAGTGCATTGGAGTTTTGCTGATGAAAATTCGTCCAACTGCTCCAGAGCCAGGCTTCCCATCCGAAAGTGTGGCATTGAATCAAAAAAGGACACGACACACTTCTGGAAATGGCAAGGAAGCAACATATTCGCTTCAAACAAGCGTTCACGGCTTCTATGCTGTGTGTGTGTGTCTGTACAGTCTGAGCAGAAAGGTGTTGCTGAGATTTGATAAGGGGCTAAAGTTTGCAGCTGCATTGAGCTCATGGCCATGTACATGTAGCGCCGGTCCTCTACAGAACAAAGCCATATGGGTCGTGCCGGTTCAAAGTAAGTTCCTCACCATGGCCTACTTTGGAGTCAGTTACTCCAATATATTCAGCTACAACTCTTTGGTCCCGCCTGCGCCTATTCTATGTGTATTGTATATTGTTCTCTGTATAATTAGTACAAATAGAGAGATAGATAGAGATAGATAAAGATAGATAGAGATAGATAGATAGAGATAGATAGGGATAGATATAGATAGAAAGATATAGAAAGATAGATATAGATAGATATAGATAGGTATAGATAGGTATAGATAGATATAGATAGATATAGATAGATATAGATAGATAAAGATAAATATAGATAAATATAGATAGATAGAGATGGATATAGATGGATGTAGATAGATATAGATAGATAGATAGATAGATTGATAGATTGATAGATTGATAGATTGATAGATTGATAGATTGATAGATTGATAGATTGATAGATTGATAGATTGATAGATTGATAGAT
>Ga0126342_10020048_pt1 | contig 11285 bp, 10 predicted proteins | sample Cyp1metagenome_FD_92528 | JGI IMG/M metagenome (GOLD analysis project Ga0126342, IMG submission 92528) | Coral microbial communities from Lord Howe Island, Old Settlement Bay, Australia - Cyphastrea 1 metagenome | ecosystem: Host-associated > Invertebrates > Cnidaria > Coral ...
GGGATGTGGCTATCCTGAAATTTAGGTCAACAATTATGGGTTTATGCATCTTATATATTACTGTTGGACATCCATGGCCATCATCTTAACTTTGGACCCAAAAGGTCCAAGTAATAGTAGGTCATAGTAGGTCCTCATCAAGTAATAGTAGGTCCTTTTCAGCAAAGTTAAAAGGCCAAGTTTTACGAGGTCTTTGACCTGGAGGGGTAGAATGTTCTGTCGCAAAATCATGGGCCTACTCTGATTTCAATAGCTTGTGGGATCCACTGTGGGCTCTGGCATCCGTAATGTAAGTGGTCCGGATGGCGGTTCTTCTCTAGTAAATTTAAGAGCCAAGTTCAGCTTCTTTGACTCACGGTTTTTTTTCGAAATGGCTCAATGTTAATTGAACAGATCAGCGCCACTAGTATAACATGTGACCCTTGATTACTTTTGAACCCTTGGATGTGAGGAAAAAACGTTTATAGTGGATTTACCGATGAAAAATGGTGATTTTCCAGTTCGTTATGTCAACGTTGACCAGACGGGTCATTTTCAGCATCTGGACAACGGTCCATTGAGTTCGATGATTCGCGGGAAAACTGGCCAGAGGGTATATCCTCATATTGTTATGGGGAGCAAACATCTATTGAATCTATTTATCAATATTTTCATGGTTTTTTGCTCGATTTTTGGATGATTTTGCCCAGCCAAACCGCTATGATCTTCCCCTTTTTTCCATGGCGCCTAGGCGGCAGAGCTGGAGACGCTCAGCGATGCGACTCCTCCGTCCTCGGTGGCTCGGTTCGTGGGATTTCAATGATATGTTGGGATCCATTATATATGAGGGCTATCTATCAGTATCATGGATCTCGTATATTTTGCTGAGTTGGTTAGTACTACAGAATTACAGGGATTCTTTGTAATTTTTCTGTGTTTTTTTTTGGTAGGGATTAGAATGAACATTCCTTCACCTAGTTTTATTGAATACCAACCCGTTGAATCGCTGATCGTGTTGGATCTAATCATTTGGGAGGGTTTGATGGGTTGAGTATGGTTGATATATCTTGATATTACAGGGGATTAGAGTACCATAGTTATCACACGAACTCCCCAGTAATATCAAGTCAACCATAGTTCTACATAGTTCTACTAATCGTTTTACGCCATTTCGTGTGATTTTACTGGATGGACGGATTTTGAAACCACCGGGGTCACCGGATCAGTGACCGACTCATGGCAGTAAAACGATGCGTGGGGACCTCACCAGAAATGTCTTTTTTTCTCCTCCAAATGGAGGTGATCTACAAGTCACCATGGATTTCAATACTAAAATGGTCTAATGACTTGGATTTGGTGGTACCCCCATGACTTAGAACACCTCCAATATGGGGAACCACTGCAAAGTGGACTTATTCGAGGCTTGGGAAATGCTGTTATTTGACCGGACGTCTTTTTGGGAAAGGCAGCAATTGGTGAACTTGGTGCATGTTCCGAAAGATGCTTCAAGAAATTCTAATATGGCTGTGGGTCAATCTCGAAGTATATACCCCAAAACGGCAGATTACTGCCAAAAATGGCCAATCAGTGATTTCCCAAGTAGCCGATCCTCGAATCGGTTGAAAGGACAATTTTCAAAAAACCCGATGTTTGGGAGTGGAAATCATTGTCTCCTGTAAAAAAGACCTTACACCAATACGTTGATGATCAAAATACATCAAAATATATCAAAATGATTGGCAAGATCCCCATTTTGAGGGTGACAATTTCAATCTTCATGAATTTTTCACCATGTTTGCAGGTGAAAAATCGTCATTTTGGCTTGGCCCAGGCCATTTCGATGGTCTCTTCGGATGGCCGGAAGCATGGAGAGCTCCGGGTGCAGTTGGAAGGCCCTTCTTTTCGGGTTCTACCTAGAATTTCGCCTGAGAATGGTCGGGTTTTATTATATATATACATACACCATAATATATATATATAATATATATATATATAATATATAATATATATATATATATAATATATATATAATATATATATATATATAATATAATATATATATAATATATAATATATATATATATATAGATACTATAATACTACAAGCTAAGGGCACGCGTATGGTCTGGACTATAGATAGAAATTGGGACTATAGAATGAAAACCAGCATACAAATCACAATGTAAACATAGAATCGAGAAAACAGGGCATGCTTACTGTCCATGATGCGCAGATAACGTGACAGTATTCATCACCAGTCCTATGGCTTCCATGGCTAGGGCTGCTCTCGGGGGGCGCGTCTCCAACCAAGAGCGCCAAGAGCTTCTTGTCGTCAGAGGAGTGTTCTTTTTCCGCTCAACACATGGGCCAAGATCAGCATTTTTAGGCATAGTACTATGATAGGTTTATCTATGTTTATCTGATTTCACCCATAAGCATAAAGCCATAGGATGCCATAGTACCATGATGGGTTTATCTGCACCCAAAGATGTCAAACATGGTACACCCATTGCCGCATAGTCCCAAACGGCCCAAGCGGGGACGACTTCGGTGGTGCGCCCAGTAATGGGATGATGTCAAATGACCCCAAATGGAGGAGTATTGAGGATACGACCAACATGAACTCAAGGATATATATATATATATATATTTATATACATATATATACATATTTATGTTTATATATTTATATTTATATTTATGTTTATATAATAATAATAGCAATAATAATAATAATAACAATAATAATAATAACAATAATAATAATAATATTAATAATAATATTAATAATAATAGTATAAATAATATATATATATCTATATATTTTACACTATATATATATAATTTATAGGTATCTGCAAGAGAATTCGCCCAAAGATGGGGATTTCCCGCAGCAACGGCCAAGTCATGGTGTCCTTTTGGTGGCCACCCTCCAGTACTGGGTTGGATCCCAGATGGATTCAATCCTCAAATGGGTTGGCTCAAAATTAAAGACCTGGGGGACCACAGTCTACTTTCAGTCTACTTTTGGTTAAAAATCCATATTTTTAGGGATACCCAATTTTGACTCATACCCAAATGATGTCCCACAAACATGGGCATGTCTAGATGTTAACACATCGAAAAGTCAAGTCATTAATTAGTTTACACCACTGGGACGATTTCATATCCCAAATCACCTTCCCAAAATGGATGATTTACTAAGACGATTTTCCCAATGTTGGTTCAACCATTGGTCCACATCATATTCGCAACAAAAGATGACCATGGCCGTTGGCAGTGTTAGGAGTCGGGCCCAGCCTTAGAGGTGCCAAAGGTCGCAGCTCAAGAGGATTGCGCTTTTCCAGTTTTTTCTTAAGGGTTGCTCTATGTGTATATCATTGGATTATTCATGACATTGAATTTTGGACTACATGACACTACATTGCCCTACATTACATTACATAGATACTGGAATGTTCATTCATTGCCTTACACTACATGACACTACATTGCCTTACACTACATACATGAATGAACATGACAATCGCGTAAAGTCACTGGAATTTTCCGGCCATGTAAAGGGTACCTTCGCATCCCGAAGAGCTGCCCGGAAAAGATCTGTCTCGAAAATTGGGAACACCCATCATGAACGGTCATGAACCATTGTGACATATTGTGACATATTGTGACAAATATATTCCAACCGAAACTTTTGGGGGAAAAAGGGACAGACCCAGATGGTTCTATTGCTTCATCATGGTTCATTCAAAACAAGGACATAGCATCGGTGTTTTGGTTCACCCCCAAGTTGTGAAGATATACAGACATCATGGTTCCCAAACATGATCAAAGAAAATGGGATAGAATGTAGCAAGGCTGTTCAATCGTCCGCCTTCAGATAGTCTGATCAGGTCTTATGAACACATCTGCAGCAAATCATGGATTTCACGAAGCAACACGTGCATTTCCAGCAAGTTTTCCCTTCGGCAAAATAAACACGAGTTCCCATTGAACGAAAGTAATGTTGCTGAATAACCAATGATTGTTACAATGGTAAGTCTGAGTATTACAAAGAATTACTACCATAGCTATTGGTTATTGAAAACAATCATGGGGTAATTGAACAATCATTATGTAAGCTATTGGCAACCCGCTGGTGATCTCCCATCGAGGAGTTCGAGGATTCGGAGGTGGATCTACCCCCAATGCCCAGCGTGGAGCAGCGGTTTCTGTGGCCCGGCTGGGTGGCAGATAGGGAGGATGTGAGATTTGGAAAGTGGTGAATCAAGCCGCAAGAATAGTAGTTTTGTGGGACATAACTGATTTAACTGACAAAAAATGTGAACCATGAACAAGCAAGGATTTAAGCACTGAATATAGTGGTTGAATGGGTATATCATGGGATATTTACCAACTTGATAGGAGAAACATGGGCGTGGACTGGCGTGGACCTGAAAATGGGAGATAAGGAGAATGGCAATTTTGCTATGGCGAAAATGGTGATGAACTCGTGGTTTTGGTGGTAGCCTATTTTCGCGCAAACCCATATTTAAAGGCTTACGCCTGACAGCCGGGCGCCGGCCAAGCAATCTTGGCACCATGTTGGCCCTATGTTGGGCCTATGTTGGCCCATGTTTAGCCATCTTGGGAGCTATGTTGGGGCCATGTTTGAGCCATCTGTGTTGAAACGATCTTAAGATGCCAATTTTTCCGCCCGGGCCCCCTCCTGGAGCCCAAAACCACGTAAAAACCGAGGTTTTGTAACATCGCCAACATGAATTCCCTTGCCGCAGAAGGGCCCGAAACACCGTAAAAACCGATGTTTTTAAACACCACAAGCAAAAAACACCGTAAATTACGTAGGCTTCAGTGGGATGGGGGTACACACGGGGTGGGTCGGGGCCGGGAGCGCCTATAACCTTTGGTTACCACCGAAGGCCTCCGGCAATTGATATCTGAGCGTATCTACATAAAGGGGCTACGCCCCTTGCCGCCGACCCCAGAGGCTTAGCAGCTGGTATTCAGAAACGATAAAGAACCAAACAGATCTGGTTCATGTGAGAAGCACTTGCAATCATGCAAATGCATGCACTGCATTTGCATGAGAGGGAGCTAGTCAGATTAGTACGTGGCTCTTACCGCTCGCCGTGCAGTGGTTCCTCATTTATCCATGCAAACAGAAACAGAGAAGCAATCACCAAAACAAAAGAGGGCGAACGTGATACTGCACCAAATGTCGGCCACAACAAGTTCTGTAATTATTGGAACTTCTTCACTCATACACCATTGGCCTCCTTGCTTCACTACATCTACAAAATCCCGTGAAAGCCTCTGAGCTCACTAACTCCCAGCGATCAGGCCTTCAGTCCTTTGAATGCTACTGCGTGACGAAAATGGTCCCCAACCGGCAGCGGCCAGCGCCGAACGTTACTTCCTGAACTGACAAGAAACTAGCTTCCAATTTGGTGCTCTTAGCTCTTGCACTTCCCTCTTGCCCAGGTCCCAGCCTGTTCACGGCGGTCTCCAGGGCGCTTGCGAAACAGCAAATCACCATGCTACTGCGTGACGAAAACGGTCCCCAACCGGCAGCGGCCAGTGCCTAACGATGCCTAACGTTACTTTCTGCACCGACAAGAAACTAGCTTCAAATTGGCCTGTTCTTGGCTCTTGCGCTTCCATTTTTTTGAACCGACAAGCAACCTTGCGTATTGGGTTTCCCTCTTCGTGGTTCTTGCGCTTCTTTCTTGCCCAGGGGCTCTTGCGTTCTTTCTTGCCCAGGTCCCTGCTTCAAATTTTGCCGTTCTTGCCTCTGCTCCGGTTTTCCTTGCGGCTCCTCTTACGCGCTCCCCCAGCCGTCGGCTGTGGTCGTTGGATATTCACACGTGAAAATCGAGATAGCTTTGTATAGACACGCAACCGTAGTTCACCCTTCCAAAATGCGATACCATTAGGATCCAAGGAACCCTCTCATATCACTGGGGTAATTCTACCCTGGACATAGGGTTTGACAAAAACATGCTGGGTGAAGGAAAATCATGAAGAACCAATGTTTTTCCTTTGAATTTGGGTCGTGTTGTATGATGGGAAAAAGACAATACAATGGCAAATTTTTGGAAGGTCCGTTGAGACTCTGGGCCTCTTGAGTTTTGAGGGTTCATGGAGAGCAGATATTGCAGGAGCTGTGGGGGGTCAGCGATGGTTGACATCCCAGCTATCAGAAGAAACCCCAAAATCAGTCAGACCAAACTGGATCACAAAATTGTTGACCCTGGGGTCCACAGCTTTAGGACAATGCTTTGGGTGGCAATAGTCCACACCAAAATTTATGCTAGCTGCTAAACATCATTTGCAACTTACTTGGTGGCTCAAGTTTCCATTACACCATGTCCAAATTCCATGCATGTCAGGTCGAAGGTCTCGAATGTGAGCAGCTTATGAGTGCCGAAGATTAGTCCTTGAGAACAGACGGAACGCCCGAACATAAATAACCCCAAGCATTGAGCCGAAGGTGCTTCCCACGCTCTTGGTTACTTCTAAACAGCAGATCTTGGGGATAAAACATGATAAAAGCAATGACAAATCATCGAAATCATCGAACACCACTTCGAAGTTCATCCCAGCCCAGCAGTGTTTTTTTTTTTTTTTTAAAGTAGCCTGCCCCCAACCAGCGTTCCAAACTCACCTTCCGAAAAAAAACCGGTCCCGGCTTCAACACCGCCTCAACGCTGAACGCCATGGGGAGATCGTTGCGCAAGTCACGCAATGCCAATAAGGTCTCGCAAAAGGTGAAGGAGGGAAAGAAGATGCGATCCTAGGTGGAGAAAAGCATAGTTTGGGTGCTAAACATAGACATTTCACCATGGTGTTATTACCGACCAGCTGGGATGATGGATTTCTATCACCTATCTTCTGCGTATCAAGCGATGGCCAGGCCGAGAAGTTCTCAGTTGAATCAGTTGAAACTGACCACAGTTGTTGCACGTCATCTTGGGATAGTTACGGATAGTTCAATCAACAGAGAAAATCACCAAAGCTTTGTTGTGACAACTGGGACAGCGTTTGAACACACGAACAAAATGCTGATGTCATTGACGATCAATCAACTCTTGCATACCTTGGAAACTATTTACATCCCACCATGTATATATATATATACATATCATTCTATCCCAATAAATGTGGTAAACCATGGTAAACCGAATAAGAAATGATCCATTTGGGGATGATGTAATTTACCACCCACGGGCCTTTCACGGGTCAACATTTTCCAGGGATCCGGCTGAGGAAAGCACTTCAATCCGCGGCACATCCAGGACCAGGAACTGCGGAAGCGCTTCGACAAGAATAAGACGCTGAAACAGAACATGGAGGCCACCAATTTGAAGGAAATGTACAAGGACAGGTCTGATGATGTCTGATGATGTCTGATGATGCCTGATGATGTCTGATGATGTCTGATGATGTCTGATGAATCTCTGGAGAGATTTTTTTAAAACTGCTTTTTGGGGAGAAATAGTCTTCCGACAACTAGACCGACCACATTTTCCGTGTTGTCGTTTTTGATCTTGAGATCGACGACCTTGCAGTGCAAGTTACTGAATGATGGAGAGAGATGCAAGTTGCCTCGACTCATGACGCTGCAGATTTCGACAGGTGAAATGGATATGTCCAAACACGGCTGGCCCTTCCCAAGGGAAGCGCAGCTTCAGAATGGTAGGGTACAATGGGCTTCTTCCCATTTTGAACACGAAGAACATGTGGATGAAACATGGGCTGGAGAATCCCCCCAAAAAACGGAGCTTTTAATGGATCAACTACCCTCTGGTTATGTCAAAATAGCTATTGAAAATGGCCATTTATAGTGGATTTACCCATTAAAAATAGTGATTTTCCATAGCTATGTTAAATTACCAGAGGGTATAAATGGTGGATTTTCCAGCCATGTTTGATTCCCAGAGATTTTCCAGCCCATTTCTGGCACGTCTTCCTGGGTTGCTGTCCCAGGAGAGGCTTCCCAAGAAGATTCCCAAGAAGGCGGCGCATCCAGTCAAGGTGAACGAAGAGGAGGCACCCATCTGCAAGAAGCAGCCCGGATTTGCTTATCATTTTTTTTAATTATTTGTTTTTACAGTACATTTTTCCTCATTTTAACCATCTTCTTTTTCACTGGGTGGATTGTCTGGAAAAACATAGGCCTGAAAAGTTATCTGATTCACTCCAAGGCTGGCAGAGAAATATGGCGAAGACTACGAGCCGCTGGGGCTGATTTGATGGAGGCAGTCCAACCAATTTCCCAAAGGATAGAACCATGAAACCAAGAGGACCAAGAGGGATAAGTGAAAAGGAGATACCACGGCGAAGAGTCTCCAAAAGGATCCCCAAATGGTCCGGGTCATCCTAGACCAACACTTAGAGAACGGTCATGTGCTATCCGGGCTATCCGAATATCTCCATTCCTTCCTTGTCTTCCGGCATGCGCCCCCAGGGACCTGGTCATCTTAGTAAAGCAATAGGATCCACCATCAATTTGACCATTTTGGTGGGATTGAAACCATGAACATTTTGCTGGTTCCAAGCTTTCCCAGGTAGCAGTGGTATATATAAATGGTACTAGTATGCACAAGTGGTTCGCCGCCGTTCGCGTTTCAGGAAGATGCACTGGGATGTGAAGATCAACGTTACCTGGAGTCGTTTGGGGAGTCGTTCGGGAAGATCGGGGGATGGAGATGGCGAATGTTGTGGCCTTGGGTCAGAATTACCGAAGGTGATCCGCAAACTGTGGTGGTTTGTTGGTATCACGGTATCAATCATATCCAACTTCACCACGAAAACACAAGACAGTCGAATGAGCTTGGAGATGCCACTTTCAGGTATGGTTTGAGTTGGGGATCATGGTGTTGTCGAAGTTAGGCACCAAAATCATGAGCCAAATCTCGACAAAGAATGCCTTGAGGTCTTCCAGTGGACCACGCGCTTCTGTGAAAAGAAGGTGAAAGCTTTCAAAGCTGGGCACTTGAGGTCCATGAAGGTCCCCCACGCGGTTGTGGAGATGGGCCGTTCCCCCAGTGATTGGAGATTGGAGTGTGACCCCGGTTGTTATGGGCCATAGCTGTTGGATTCATGGATTTACATGGATTTTTGAGGATGTTTGGAGCATTTCACAGGTTTCTTCACCATAAATCCAACACTTTCGGCGAAGTTCCAGCAAGTTGCCCAGCAACTCGTCAGGCTGAGATCCTGTCTGGCCACGGGATGGACTTTCGAAAACCCATGTATGGCAAGAGCAAGGTCGGGGCTGGGCAGGAGCTAAACAAAAATGGAAGAGTCATCACTCATCCTATGATTTTGCGCCTGAACATCTGAGAGTTTCAAGATTTTTTGTCCAGAAAACTTGGGACTTAAGGTGACTTTGCAGCTGAAACCACGTTTTTTTTCTAGTTTATTGGATGGGTTAGGGATGGAATTCCGATATTCTTTCTTGAGCCATGCCCATAACACTTGTGTCACATGACTTGTTGCACTATGCACAGAAAAGTTTCATGGTGGATTTTGCAGCAAGGGATCAGGCCTTTGAACATTGAACAGGATCCTTCAACTATGATGGGAAGTGCCCACCCAAAGAGATATGCCATGGAGGATGATTCCACGATGGGATGATCCTCTGCCAGGACCGCAACGTCTTTGGCCACTGAGAAGAGCCGCTTTCGGCAATTTTCGGGGTTGCGCTGCGATGGCCGAGCGGTGCATAAATCCCCGCGATGGGGCTGAGCCGTGATGTCAACTGTTGCAACGAGTGCTTGGGATGCTGGAAGTAGAAGCCAGTGGCCATCAGTGGTCCAGTTGCCGCAATATTCTAACTGTTCTGTGTCAATATCTTGTGGGTCGGTCAACTCTATGGATCCCATAGCGATACATATTAACCTGTATTTGGAAGCTAAACTTTGCATGGCGGGGCGCCTATCTCCCATGTCGCATCCATGGCATATCATGCCACCAGACAGCAGAAGTTTGTCAGTTACCTAGTGCTGCAGACCCTCTCCTTAAAAGGGAAAGGGCAGCTCACCATCAGAACAAAAAAGTGGGTTGATTCCGTACGTCCCTGAAAATCAACAAGGAGCAAACACCAAGCATGGCCAGATTCCTCAATACAATCATCAACCACATCCCTGGATTTGGGCGGTTCCATGTAAGCTTTTTAAAGGTAGCGCGGCATCATTTTTGTGACAAGCTTCTGCGAATTCACGACAATTTCTGGGTCATGTTGGGCGCAGTTGTTGGCTAGTTGGCTGTTTCTTGGCATCATTCTGAGTGATGTGGTAAGCCCAGAATACAGTTTTTTTTTTCAGTTTATGCAGCAAACCAAATGGTAGAATCAGGTATAGTTTGTTGTTGGGTTTTGCACATCAAATCATTCTTTTTTTTTTTCGAGAGCTCTTTGGCAAGCCTAGAACCTTCTATATATTTATATATATATATATACAATGGCTCAATCGTTCTGAATCATGAAGGGATCGGTCAAGATCTTTCTGTACGCCAAGGGTTCAGATCACAACGGTCATGTTCAGTCCTTCAAATGACCAAACATTCTGTGCGTCCCAGGGTGTATTGGAACTTTGACCTCATGTATATAGAGAATTATAGAGATATACATTTACAATTTATATCTATTGTATATATATATGTATCTTAGAACGTATGTAACACATGTATTTCCCCCATGTTGAATAAACATACATGTGATGATTACTACACCTTGGCACATTGACCCTTCGCTCCGAGGTCCGAGTTGCTTCAGGAAGCTTTACGACATCTGAAGCCGCTGCGCCAAGAGGCGCTTTTCCCCATTTTTTGGAACATCTGCGAAGCACACGAATAGGCAAAACATATTGTAAATGTGAGTTGTCCATAGTTATCCCATGTATAGGTTATTTGGTACATATGAAAGGGCTATTTTTGTTCGTTAGGGGACATGGGAGAATGGGACAATTTTTCAATCTTACAGGTTGGTTGATGTGCAACTTTTTGTTACATGTGGAATTATCTATACTGTAAATTACTTTACTTCGAGTTATCCCCACCATGAAATCTATACGTTTTGTTACTGTCAAATCTTCTGGCATTCTATCTGACATCTTATCTGGCATTCTCTCTGGCATACCGGCATTCTATCTGGCATATCTTCTAACATTCTATTTGGCATATCTTCTGGCATTCTATCTGACATCTTATCTGGCATTCTCTCTGGCATACCTTCTGGCATTCTATCTGGCATATCTTCTAACATTCTATCTGGCATATCTTCTGGCATTCTATCTGGCCGTTGA
>Ga0126342_10020049_pt1 | contig 11285 bp, 16 predicted proteins | sample Cyp1metagenome_FD_92528 | JGI IMG/M metagenome (GOLD analysis project Ga0126342, IMG submission 92528) | Coral microbial communities from Lord Howe Island, Old Settlement Bay, Australia - Cyphastrea 1 metagenome | ecosystem: Host-associated > Invertebrates > Cnidaria > Coral ...
AAACCCCTAAACCCTAAACCCTAAACCCTAAACCCTAAACCCTAAACCCTAAACCCTAAACCCTAAACCCTAAACCCTAAACCCTAAACCCTAAACCCTAAACCCTAAACCCTAAACCCTAAATGAAATCTTACAATGTTTTAATAACAGCAAGGACCTAAGGACCTAGAATCTTTTCAAGCCCTCCTGAAGATTGCAAGCCACTCGATGGCGCTGGCACTGGTTCAGGGGTAGATCGGATCGGCTGTGCAAATCCCAGAAAAAGGTCTGTCACCGAGTCAAATTCAGGGCCCGGACCATACATATCCTTGGCTAGAACATGAGATAAGATCCAATTCTCAAGTCATATGTTGTTCAAATCCATGAGCTGCCATGACTGTTATGTGCACAGATCGACCAACACATTTTTGAATGTCTTTCAATCTTTGGATGCATTTGTAATAAAAACCATGTTAGACCTAGTCCCTAACATGTTTGCCATGCATATATCACGGGAAAAATGTTGGGAAGCTTATTTAGTTGGATTTCCCCACACATAGAAACCAAAAATTCTTATACGCAGACCTGGTTCAAAGAGGAACCTGAACAAATAAAGTTTCTCGATGAAAATCAAGTTTCTGCCATCAGATCAAAAGAAGCTAGACCATCGCTGCGCTGCTGCGGGGTTGGTTGTGGGGCTTGCTTAGCTACTGGCTTCGGGGCTGCCCGGGATGTTTCCTTGGGGGCTGCCTTTGCTTTTGCTGCCTTCGTTTTTGCTGCCGTTTTCTTATTTGAAGCATGGGGCATGTGCTGTAGGTTCTCTGCATTCTTGTCCAAGCTTGTTGAAGATTTGGATCTTTTGACCTGGATCAACTTCACAGGAGTGCTTGCAGGGGCCTTGGCGGCTTCGAACTGATTTGTGCTCTGCTTCCTTCTAAGTCTTTTTGCTGGTGGTTCTTCAGTGCTGGCTTCTGGTCTTGTGGGGCTCCCCTTTGATTGTGCGCTTTCCTCTTGGTAGCAGGGCGTTTCTTGACATCCTTGCTGGAAGGCCGTTTCAAAAGTTTGCCCCCATGCTCATGCTCATCGGGATCTATGATCGGGTCACTTTCACGGGGTGTTTCCTCCTCAGCTCCTTCCTTTGCATGTGCCTCTTCTGTTGCATTATCCTCATCTTTAGTCTCAGGGGAGGCTGCTTGTTTTTTTTCGGCTGATGTGTGCTTGATGGATTTGGCGGCGCCAGTCCACATCTCCTGAGGGGTGGATGTGAAAATATGTTTTATTTTAAGAACATCATCATTGTAAACATGGTCATTATGAATTCGAATTTCTATCCGGACATTCTTCAAAAATCAGATCTCCCAAGTTCCCAAACAACAGAAAATTTTTACGTAGGCAAACTCTAAATTATATAGTTTCAAGACAACTGCCTTCGGGAGCCACTTCCGACAATTCAATGCCTCCTGGGCAACGTGCCGAAACATCACCTGCAATCGCAAGGCCTTTGTTGATGTCCACGCAAAGGCTTCAGTGTCAGAGACCAAGTGCAGCTCCTGATGTCCATGAGACCATATCGGAGTCCATCATATGATTGCGGATGTTCAACACGATTTGGTTAGAACCCTAATCCTTGGGAAGGGGAAGCCCATGAAAAAAACACGCAAAACCTTTCAACCATTTTTTGAGGGAAAGGAATAGCAATAAGGAACCCCCTCCTGATTCAACGTATTCAAAGCCAAATCGATGGTCTTCATGGAAAAACTCCAAGTTCGATCAACTTGTTGAATCCTCTTGAGGTGAGGTAGATAGAGTTTCATTTTCTCAACATCCTTGTGTTTTATTCCATGCAAGTTGGGGTAGGTGACAAAATTGGCTTTGACCACCCAAGGCTTCAAGGCATCCACTAACCCATGCAAACCACCACAGCTGCTTGGCCGGCCCTTGGTCAACGCAGCAGGTCTTTTCACTGGCATGGCTGCATCGGCATGAGTTCAGAAAAGGGTTCAATAGATTCTGGATGATCATGCATGCATTTGTTTACTGGATCTTCTGGGATATAACTGGAGTTTCCCTTCAAAAGGTTTCGGAGGGTGAAATAAGCAGGCCAACAAAAAACTGTATATTTATATATATATATGGATAGACATATATAGACATATATATATATATATTCACCTATATCTGTATCTATCTTTTAAACCAATCTATCTCTTTAAATAAGACGAACCCTGTACCTTGAGTATATATATATAAATATATATATATATGTATATGTATAATATATAAATATTGTTCCCCCTCGTAGTTACCACCAACTGTTTGGGTTCTACGGTAGCTCCCAATGCGGCTGAGGCCAGCTGGATGCTGGACTGATTGAGCGGCGATCGACGGATTGAAGCGGCAAGGCCATGCATGGATAGCAATCACCCTGGGGACACGAATATATGTGAATACAAATACATGGATCTCTTACTTCTCCAGATGTCAAACTTTGGCAGTATGTCTGAATGATACGGGGAAATCTTGGTTAATTTGTTTGAGGAAAGATTCAATTGTCACAGGAACACCTCTATCTCAACCAATTTTTACAAAAGAGTGAACGCTCCAATGAAAACCTAGTTGAATCACCTTTTCCACAGAGACCTGGCACCGAAACAAACAATGAACAGCCGGCTTCGATTCTTTGCATGTTTCACCTAGCGATTTCTGCGGCGGTGGTCCCAACAGCTAAAAGGGCTGGAGATGCTCACCAGTGTTCCTTTGTGAGCTGCAAAATTATGGATACTTCAAAGTTGATGTTCGCACGTGAAATTTGTTTCAAACAAACATGAGATGAAAGCTCACCCTAGGAAAACTGCAGCGGCGAGAAACACTCCACAAAATCAATGCAATTTATGGTTCAGTTCTTTTCAAAATCTTTGGAGTTCCCCTTTGTCTGGAGAGATTTTTGATGAATTTCAGCCATATCACAACCACAGTCTTTCGACGTCTGGAGTAGGTTTCCACGGTCCATCTCATCCAGAAATTTCTTGTAGTACACATAGTAGCAACTGGCGCATGCCTTTTCATCCTTGATGGCCTCTAAATATGCCAAAGCATCCTTCTTAGACCAACCGCCAACACTAGGCATGGCTTTCACACAAAAGTGGCATGTTGGGACTACTCGCTGCTGGAACCTAAACATCCGAGGTATACCAACGCGCAGTGAAATCAAAGATTTCTAACCTGTGTGAACCCGTCAGTTGGGAAAAAGGGGCAGTGGCAAACTCCACACAAGAGCGGTGGAGACTGGGTATTTTGTCTTGCAAGGACAGGTTTTCCCTGTTTTCCGTTTTTTTTGGATTTCGAAAAAAAACATTCCAAAACTGAAAAGCACTCATGTGACTTGACCGATGTCAGGGCGGATGCAATGCATGCATGCTAGTTAACGTTTTTGATATGCACATATTTATATATATATATAAATAATATAAGTGTATTGAAACCATATATAATAAAACTATTTTTAGCTTCTATATACCCATACCTAAGCCATAAAGGCTGTAGGTATGTTTTTTTTTCCCCCTCGCGCTAACATGGCGTCTGCACGATGCAGGTCCATGCAGTCCAGAGTGCATGAAGCACCAATTAATGCAAATTCTGTACACATGCAGCCCTCTTCGGGCCATCAAATTTTGGATGCACTAGATCTACTTTTTGGATCGGACACTGGTAGGTCCACTTTTTGGATCGGATCAGGGCTTGGGGATCCTTGTTGGCTGCAACGGCATCTGGGGAACTTGGCTATGAATGGAGCATGGTTGAGCGCTTGAGCTTCTCAGATGCGATCCAAGTTCTGCAGCAGTCTTCACGCTCGTCTTCTGAGAACACCGGCTGAAGCCCTGTAGAGCCAAGGTTGAGACGGTTCACACCATCTCGTGTACCATAGCTTGGCACCTTTCGAGTCTTCCAAAAAGAAACCCTGCTTTGGCAGGGTGTGTGTGTGTGACACATCTGCATAGATGTAAAACTTCCTAAGTTTAGAGAGGATCGTGGATCGACACTCTTTTACGCAGGGGGCCAGGAACCCATGACTGTCTGTCCTGGCCAACGAAGACCAGACAGCATGGGGGTGCAAACGTCCCTGCAATTTTCCAATTTATCGTCAATGGCAACCGGCTAAGCCAAGTACCGGCATGTCGTTTTATATTCAACTGCAATTTATTCAACCTCAACTTATTCAACTTCTACCTATTTTACATAGTTTTACACGGTCGCCGCAATCTGTTTGAGCTGCATCAGAACAATCTTTTGGGTTATAGTACATGATCGCCGACACTTCGTCGCCGATGCATACTGGTTGGGAAATCTTCGCCGCCGACATCGCTGATGACATTATTATTGTTTTTTTTAACTTTTCGATCCTTCTTCTATTCTTTTTGATGTCGATCCAGGTCATGGAGAACATTCAGGAGAACTTCCATTATTCGTAGGGTACGTCGTAGGTTAATTTGTTTCTCATCTAATTTGCATGTTACAGGATTCAGTTCCTGACGGATCTATTCATAGATCCATTCTTGTCTAGTGTGTGTGCGTACCATCTGAATAGATGTAAAACTTCTCTCTTTTTCTTTCTTCTTTCCTCTCCCTTTCTAATAATCATAATAATGATTGAAGCCCCGCAGCTCCCGCGCCAGAATTTTCCAAGATTCAGCCATGTTGACTGAACTGGGTCAGAGAAGCTTGCAGTCAGGCATAATGAAGACACCTGCTGTTGAAAGAAAATGCCTGCCACGCATCCGAATCCCCCGGAGGAGAAAAATTGGATGGAGAAATAAAAAAGGTGGCAGGTGGGGAAGGAGGAGGTGAGCCACAAGTCTTGAGCGGCGTCACACGGCCTCTCTCACTGCACTATACTTAAATCATTACCGCACTCAAGGTACTCATCATGATTGAAGCCCCTCAGCTCCCGCGCCAGAATTTTCCAAGATTCAGCCATGTTGACTGAACTAGGTCAGAGAAGCTTGCGGTCAGGCATAATGAAAACACCTGCTGTTGAAAGAAAATGCCTGCCACGCATCCGAATCCCCAACCCGACCATGGAGTATGCTATAAAGCCTTTGACAGAGAGGATGCCATGGAGAGAACCAGAGCTCTTGGATATGGTTGTGCAATCAGAGTACGAAAAACGCCAGCTTTGTTTTTGCCTTGCAAAATGGTATGACGGAGACCTGTTGCACTGCAGACTCTGTGGGAACCCTTGCAAAGGCGAAAATTGAATGAAGGCACTTTCCAACCCAGAAATGTGGTGGCTTTGCGCCAAGGCTTGTTGTACTGGCAGAAATGAACATGTTGTGGAGAGGCACCGCGCTTGATTAACAAGAGCATCTCTTCCGTCTCCCACGCTCTGCTGGTGAGAGGGTTCTCAATAGTCCATGCAATGCCAGACTTGATGCACTACAGCGCTAAGGTGACTGTATGTTTTAGCAGGTCGTTCCCCTTTTTTATTTTGAGGAGATCAGCTAAAGGTCTATTAGTGAAACCATACAAATTGGGACCATCATTAATGGAGGAGGGCCCCCGTCCCATTTCCTGGCCCTGCTCCAGCTTTCACTCGGCATGCCAAAATGGACAAAAGAAAAACGTTGCTGATGAATGTCATGCATCAATTGATGGAAAAAGGCAGGCTTCAGCAAATCCCCATTGGCTCCCCAATCAATGTCATAAGCATAGACCACGAAGCCATGAGAACATAGGGCTTTGGAAAAGGCCGCGCATCCAGCAAAAAGTTCCAATGCAGGCTTCAACCCGTTGTGTCTCTTCGGGCAGAAAACGCGATAACCATTCCCTGAAGCAACTGAGGAGATGCCATTGCTTGCCTCTTCACCTGAGGCGGCAGCTTTTCGTACATTTGTGCCACCTTGGCATGGGACTCGTACCTCTTGAGGCTTGAGTCGGCTGACCAGCGCCCCCTCAACTTGATTTCCAGCAGACTTCGGTGCCTTCGGAGGGCATCCCAAGAAGCACCTGAGTGACGAAGTTGGTGCAGCACCGCAAAGTTCTCTTCCAGCTTCAAGGTCACTAGAGCCTGTTTCCACTGCTGAACGAGCTGGGGGTAAGTCAGAGCAAAGAGAGGGGATTTGGGGTGCCCCTGGCCAGTCTTTGGAGAGCACTCCCTAGATAACTGATGGTTTTGGAGTCCAGTAGAATAGCTTCGCCTGACATGCCCACTTTTGAAGTCTCCAGCTCTTCGGCTGCGTTCAGGTTGATTGCAAACTGAAGACCCAGCCCGTGAGACACTGTCAGGTCCTGGACCGTCAACTTGAATGCCTCGCTTGGCCGAATGTAGGTGACAAACATGGTGAGCACCAGTAGGGCGGCCACTACATTGTTCTGCTGCATCAGGGTCAGAGCTATGAGGCTGATGACAGGCCAAGCCAGTGGAGGCCTTGTGTATCCTGGGTCTAAAATCTTCCAACCCTTCAAGGCTCTTCTGCTTCGGCCTAAGCCTGTTTTTCCGACAATGGGCCATGCTTCCATGACTGCAGCTAGATACTTCTGACCGTCCGCTATGTCCATGCCCTCTTGAAAACACTCGTTGAGGAATGTAGTCAGGGCTGAATCTATACCTGTGTGGCAGTGCGATCCGGGAGATGAAGTATTTTGCAATAACTTTGAAACACAGCTGCTCTTCGTGCATAGTCCAAAGCAGTTGCCGGAGATACGGCCATTGCCTCCAAGGTGGTCTGCCCCTGAAATCTCAAGGTGGGGTTCAGTATGCTCACTAGCTTTGCCCTCTTTACCATCCGGTCCTCCATGTCTTTGCCCTTGAGATCCTTCCGAATGCTTGACATCGATCTCACCAAGTGTCTTGGGTTCTCCTGAGCCATGGCAGCTTTCAGAGCCTGGATAAAAGGCAGTTGGCTTGAGGTGGCAGTTGGAGAACTCTTGGAGATCTTTTTCAAAGATGTCACTGGCTGTCTTCCGGGAGGCATTAGGGTAGAGGATCTCGGTGACGAAACGCTTCTTGGCTTTCTGGCTTTCTTCATAGGGTGTCTTTTGGGAGCCCTCGCCTTCCCACTGTCTCGACGGGGAGTCCGCGGCATTGAACTCAGAGGGAATCCATCGATGTACGAACTGCGTCCCACATGCAAGTGAATAAGCAAGCGCGCGTCTACAACAGAAAAGCAATGGAATAGCTTTGGCCCTACCTCTATCAAAAGCAAGTACCATTCCCAAATTGTCCCCCAAATGAAGATGTTTGCAGCCAAAATGTCTAATGCTCCTGGACTTGTGTCTAATGCTCGGTAATGTTGCCCTACCTTCCAAGACAGTGATAGCCTCCTTGAGATACATACGCGAAGAAAACATCACCTTCCAATCAGCGGACAAAGCAATTTCACGAGGAACATTCTGAAATTCATGGTTCAGCTGGAAAGGGTCATACACTGCATCCCAAGGAAGAGCTGTCTCCAAATCTTTGAAAGGGTCAAGTGCTAGGACAGTGTCTCGAGCCTTTTTGCTGGGGAGAGAACTCCTAAATCTCCAAAGCTCTCTGCCTTGCCCTACTTGCTGAACTACACGTGGATCTGTCTCCATGGCACATGTTGCAGTTCCTGATAAACACGCATCAGAAACAGTGATGTGTCCACTCCACGGCTTACGTAGATCAGATTCGCAAAGGACTAGCAAGTGAGAAGCCCACTCACATTCGGCGGCTGCCGATTTCCAGAGCCTGGCACGTCGGTGAAGATTGGCAGTCTTGAAGTCATAAATGCTTCTGAAAATGGATAGGAACTCTCTTCGCAGCATAAAAAGATGGATGCAATGACCTATAATTCTCTCCAGAGATCTCCCCGTGATACGAGGCCGCTTTGCAAGCCATTTCAACGCCAGGATGATTTTGCCGCGTTTCTCAGGGATAGGGTGGACCCTTCCCCCGGCTCCGTCCAAAATAAAACCCAAGGCCTTGGCAGAAGACTTCGCATCTTCCTCCTCGTGGACCCTGAAACCAACACTGCGCAACTGAGAAACTGCAGCATCTTTGACACGCTGAACTTCCTTCTGGTCTATACCAGCAACATTCAAGTTGTCCGCAGAAGGAATGACTACAGTCGTGCCTGAACAAAGGTCTGGAGGTGGTCGCCCATCTGCCAAGATTTGGGTTGCCTCCAGGCCAGCACCAATCATCACTTGGTGCTGATGGATGCGCTGGGCAAAATACATCGCCAGTTCCAACCCATGGGCACAACCCTCATTTGAGGAAAAATTGTGTCTGATTCTGCCATGCCTTGAAGGTCAGGAATACGGTCGCGAAGCTTCCCAGGCCTAATGGGCGGCAGGCTGAAAAAGGGGTACAAATATGAAGGCAATCCACTTGAATAGAAGTAGTCCTTGATGTCTGACTGAGCCACATACATGGTGTCCTTGCCACTGAGCTCCAACTGGCCGAAAGAATATCCCGCAGCCATCGCAATGTCTGGGGGTGGTCGAAACAGTTGATTGGTAGCCCTACAATCTAACACCAACCGCAACCTCTGGTTCTCTTTGATGACGAAGAAGGGGGTTATGATGGACTTTCTCACCTGACCAAACGTGATCATGCCTCGCTGCCACAAATCAAAGATGAAGTCGTGATACACCTCGGCATCGTTCTTCAAAATTTCATCCATGTACGGCTTAACCTTTTTGTCAATGGTGGCATCTGGCATGAACAGGTGCTCCCGAGGATCCTGCAAAATGTCTCGGCCGACCTCGTCAAGCAGCTCCGAAGCTTCAAAGACCTGGGCACCGCATTCAGGAAGAGAGGTTAGGCCTTTATCGTAAGATCTCACTGTGCTCCTTGCCTCGTCCTCGCATTGGTACGAAGACAGGCTAACACGCAGAAGCTCATGCACGGCCTCTTGCTGCTGTACAAAAGATGCACTCTTGGGTGAACGTGACACCTGCTTCAAAAGATTGAATTGAGCTTCCCTCTGCGCCTCTGATGGTTCTCCATGAGCACTCACCTTGTGCCCAGCCAGCATGTTGATGGCCTTGATGGCGTCATTGACCTGGTAAGGATGATAGGCTCGTCTAGCAGTATTTCTCCTAGATCTACTTGAAGAATCATGCAGGTTCACCTTGGGGGAAGTGAGATGATCCGGTAGTAACGGGAGAGGTTAGAAGATCCCGTTGACGACCGGCATCATGTGAGGTGGGGCAAAAAGACATCCCTAGATGGCGAGCCCGAACTGAATCAAAACTGGGGCCAACAAAATTCTCAACCGGCTGGTCTGGCCCTCCACCAACCGGCCGCTTGTAGCTCATGTCTCGCCGGCAGGGGCGCCGGATCCACGGCCACCTCGGCCTCTACCATTGCCCCTGCCTTGTTTCTTGTTCTCAGCCTCCTCTCTTGCCTTACGCGTCTCTTTGGCTATTGCAGCCTGATCCTTGAGACGCTCTGAAACATACTTGGACAGATCTTGATTGGCCCCTGATTCAACCTCCCAGCCCATGAAATAGTCGGAAGCTGAGTAGTCAGGCGCAGACGGAGATAAGCGGTGAGCCTCCTTGATAAGCTGCCACCTTCTCAAAATCAGCTCTCCAGATTTCAGATTTGGGATATTCAATTGATCTGTCATGGCCATTGCTTCCAAGACCCGTGCTAACATCTCCATTTCATACAGGGATCTGTCATGCTTAGCAATGTCACTGCTTCGAACCCATCGTTCATGGTCAGTCACAGGAGTCTGCCCTCGATCGCTCAAACTTCGGAGAACCTGCAAAGCGGTGGATGGCCCCTCGAGCTGGAGCTTGCCCCCCGGGAGATCACCAGAGGTCATCATCGAGACCGAGTCGGCAAAATTTCTCTTCCTAGATCCTTGAGGGTCTGGGTAGGATCCGCAAATCTTTGGATTCAAAGGTGCCAAGCTCAGATGTTTTGACCTTTTTCAAGGCCAGTGCCTCACCACCGTCAATGGGAATGAGAGCCCTAGACGCTCCCAAAGTCACACGCCCTGCTGGGAGAGCATCACCAGCCGCCACAACCACTTGGCCCATCATGTAGGCCCCATGGTTCTCCAAGGAGACCCACACATCCGGATCCTGGGGATTGACGACTGGAGGAACATGAGGTGGTGGGTGAGCAGGACCAGCACCTGCGGCCGGAACTCCAAGCAATGCCCGCACTCCAGCAGCATAAACACGTGCTTGTGCCAGCAGCTGCTGAAATTCCAATGCGCCCAAGGCACCAAATCCATAGATCTGACCTGGGATGACACCTGGAGGAATGGGGCTGCCCAGAGGACCGCAGTACGCAAAGAAGGAAAAGTCTGTGTTGCTCGCTTCCATCTCCTGGCCCAAAGGTTGCCACGTATCACACTGCCTAACAGGCGCTCATGGAAAACGGGCTCCCCATATGCCACGTAACAGATGTCGCCAGCATTCATGTTGGTGATCAATCTTCACGCAGTTGAAGGGGTGCTCCTAAAACGCCCAACGAACCCTTCCTTCCCTTTCCTTTACCGGGAGCAGGAGCCTTCGCACTGAAATGCCACCAAAACAAGATGGATGCCACCAGAAACAGAAGTGAAATCACCAGGAAAGCAATGAGGAATTCCCTCCAGTATGATACGGCAACAGGTGCAGCACAGTGGCACTGGCAAGAACAGGGTTGCTTGTCCTCCTTCTGCCCAGAATTCGAAGTGATGCCAATCCCAACGCCAGCAAAGAAGATCCCTAGAGTCACAAGAGGCTCCATGCAGGAATCCCTATTGAGCCACAAGTCTTGAGCGGCGTCGCACGGCCTCTCTCACTGCACTATACTTAAATCATTACCGCACTCAAGGTACTCATCATGCAGGGGGCCACCGGGGTCCCGGGGGGGTCGGTGGCCACCGAAGACACCCCCCGGGACCCGTGTAAACGTACCTGCATTATCTTAGGTCTAACTGTCTAGGCTGGTTTGCATGTTGCAGGACTCAGTTCCTGACGGATCTTTTCAAAGATCCTTTCTTGTCTAGTGTGATTCCTATGGTGACTCCGACAAGGGTGCCATAGGGCCAATTGAGGCAACCCTGTTTAGGGTGACTGTCGACTGACCGGATTTCTGATTTGACATTTTTGAATTAGTAATTCGTTTAAGTACAGTGAAACAGCTGGCCTTGCTGTTCTGCACAATTTATGTGATGTCCCGCTGGTCCTTTGGTCCCAGGGTTCCTCGCCGAAATGCCTGTCTATCAGAGTGAAGCCGTTCTGAACAATCAGAATCTCCGTTTCTTCCTGCAGTTTTAGCTTTGACAACATGGTCACAACAGCAAGGCAGGTTCATGCTTGCAGGTTTGGTGATT
>Ga0126342_10020050_pt1 | contig 11283 bp, 13 predicted proteins | sample Cyp1metagenome_FD_92528 | JGI IMG/M metagenome (GOLD analysis project Ga0126342, IMG submission 92528) | Coral microbial communities from Lord Howe Island, Old Settlement Bay, Australia - Cyphastrea 1 metagenome | ecosystem: Host-associated > Invertebrates > Cnidaria > Coral ...
CGCGTGAGACTAACAACGCGTCTTGCGCGTGCGCGCGTGAGACCAAAAACGCGTGCTCAGGTGAGGCCTTCTTGCGCGTGCGCACGTGAGCCAAAAAACGCGTGCGCACGTGAGGCCCAGACCATGACAGAAAAAGTTGTCAGGGACTTCTGTGGGAATAGCTTACATCCTGGACTTATAGATGCAGCGCTAGGCACAGACAAACAGTTCCGAGCGTGGGCTGCTGGCACCAACGATGCACAGGCTTGCCATGCAGTAGCCCCGCCTATCAAAGACGTACATCAAGACTATCATGAGCTACTAAAGCTCGTGTTAGCACAAGGATCAAAAAGAGGCATTAAGCTTACAGCAGATAAAGTTGACTTTGAAGCTAAATGGCATCAATGTGCCACCGACGTCTCAGGCGATGATGTCATTACGTTTTACTGGAAGTGAATTCGTTTTGGTGCTCTACGTACAATCGGACTTTGCTTACCTGAGTGGGTGGCGGACATTGACCTGATGCGAAGACCTTCAAGTGATGAATGAACTGCTCACTGCTGAGACACTGTTCGCTGCGTAAGCTCCTGTTTAGCAATCCGTGTCACACGACCTTCTATTTTGTGTCGCCTGACTACGCTGCAGAGTATGCCGCTTTGAGCTACACTGTGTTTTTGAGTGCCTGAAGGCCCTGGTGGGGTGGGTGCAGACTCCTGCGCCGTGAATCCCCCTGTGGCCTTTTAGCTTGTGCCCTGTGGGACCTGCTTCTTAGCTGGTCCACAGTAGTGACTGCTGCCAGTACCTGCCTTGGTGCCCCGTGACAGGGCTGCCCCCAATTGTGGGGGGCTGCCCCTATTACACTATCGCCGCTTTTGAGGACACCAGTCGGTGGATACTGAGCTCACCCTTACGGTGATCATGCCAACTCAAATGATGAACTGCTACTACGTGTACAAGCACTACTGAGAGGCCATTGAGAGCTTTGCAGTTAGGCTGGTAGAGTTACGGCTCGTGGTCATCCTTTTTTGTTTGGTTAGTTCGGCCCTGTTGTATATAGATTGTGGGTGTTTGACTTCGTTTTAATTCGTTTGATTGCGTGACACGATCAGGCATCGAGGGCTTTCCTCATGGTGCCTGGGTGGCTGTTTTGTGAGTGTTCTTGTTGGGCTCTGGCCCCTTTCCTTGTTTGGTTTGTTTCTTTTGGTGTGTTGTTGTTTCCTTCGCGTGGGAAGATACGCGTATCTGACCGGGGGATGTGCATTTCTTCCCTACGCTCGATTGGTTGTGTGATTGATTGCCACCGGAGCTTCGTGAACAGCTGCCACAGAGGCTTTTGCTTTTCTCTGTATTTTTAGCTTCGTTTAACTTGATGAAAGGACCGAACCACTGAGCTTAATCGGCCACATCCCGGGAAAAAAACATCTGGAACCCAATTCACTTAGCACAGGTGGCCTGGTAACTGGCCAAAATTTGGAGAGATGGCTTTGGATCCAAAATGGAACCTAAAGCCAAGGTGGGGTGTGAAATTTACTCCATTGGACTCACATGCATGCAGTAGGCTCCAGATGGATTGAGGTGATACAGAGAAAATTGGAGGAACTGGTCAAGCTGATCAAAAACATTTCTAGAGCGATCCCCAAACATCTTGCACCCACTAGCATGGCCAAGGATGACACGCATGAAACTTCATGCATGTTGTGCCCAAACAGTGGCTCAAATAAAACGTGTGGAAATAGACGCTTGAGTGCTCCGCCAGATTTTCTCAGCTGAGGAGCGACTGTGCTTGAGTCTGTTTGTTGAGTCGATGAGTTTTTCAGGTGGAACCCACAGTTTCCAAGAGGTAGAACCAAGGTGCGTCTTTGGAAAGCGACAGGTGCTGCTTCCGACACCCCGCTTGAAGAGCAGGACCCGCATGGAACTTTCCTTGCAATGGTCAAGGAACTCAAGGGACTGACGCAGGTGAAAGCAGGCCGCATCATGCAGGAGAAGGAGGCTATGCAGTTCTGCAAGAAGATGGGTTACTAACAGCAAACCTGAAGCTGACGAAGGGTTCGAGCTTGGACAAAGGTGCCAAACTTTAAGGAGGGTGCAGCGAAGTGATGCCTCTCATGCATGATATGGCAGCCTAGTGTATGGGTTAGCAAAGTGTGTCACCATGTGACAGTTGGGTGATACATATACTCCGCAGCCCCTAGTGCTTGCAGAGCGAAATTGAACGCCCTCATTTTTTCCAGATCGCCCCAAGCCAAACCAAACCAACACATACACATTGAATGTTGACACGTTGACACAATGCATTAATGTGCAACACGGTTTTGTCCAGGATCATGCACCCGCCCTTTTCATTGCAACATGTTTGATGACTAAAACCTTGGAATCGCCTTGACAAGATCCACCGGCAAAAATTATTTGCTAACCGATGTAGCAACGTATTGAGCCCTGATGGAAAATATGGGGAACCAACAAAATGACAAGTGAACAAGGCTTAGGCATTGAATTGGATGGAATGGGCTGAATTCGAGTTGGACCAAAATGTATCAAATAATGCAGCAAGGAACTGCGAGTTGGGTGATAAATTCCACTTTTAAATGTGGGGAAAATGAAATCCCACATCGTAGCGACAAAATGTTCTCATGTAAATGTTTCATACTCCATTTTTTTTGATATTTGTTTCAAAAACGGTGCCAACGTCAAAGTGCATGTTTGCTTGTCGGCATATTTTTACGCATTTCACTGGGAACCGAAATTTTGACCCAGCTGCAGATCCAAAGGGAGAAGGATGGTTGGCCTTTGGCGTTGCCACAGATCTTGAGGACTGGGGTGACTGGGAAAATTTTTTTGGACCACAGGGCTAAACCAAAACATTTGTGTCCACAACAATTCTGGCAATTGAAGGGCTGAGCCAAACTTCGTAGTTCATGGAAAACAAACGACCTTGATTTTTGGGAGTTTCCACCAACTATGTTGAAATCAGAATGATGATCAATGATGTGAATCATGTGAAGCGAAACTTTCACCAGAGAGAAACTATGAATTCTTCATGGTTGAACCGAAGTAGAGTATCTCATGGATCCCCAAATTTGTGATTTGTTGTTAGCTCTCACAGCATTGTCAAACTTGGGTGCGTTTGAAAATGAACCTCCCAGAATTCCATATGGGGATAGATCAAAAACAATTAAACATCTAAAACCACCCGGATGACTACCCATGAATCCCAGCTATTTTGGGGTGAAAACCCAGGTACCAGGGTTTTCACTCATATATGGAAATGGATGATTCTTCAATGGATGGAGTGGGGTTTTCCTAGAATTTTCAGGTAATTACCAGTCACGGAAATATCCAGGATGGGCAGTGGTGGCTCGTGTGAACTCACAAAGGAAGAGGCGAACTAGCGCCGTTACCTACTGCCGTTGGGGGTATCTGAACAGAAGGACATCCTGTTTGGATGGACCATTCCCACTTATTTTCTTGTCATGAACATGTTGAGAAAGCAGAAGGTGGTCCCATTTTGCGTATTGTCCCATCCAAATCATCCACGTAATTATAGTACTGAAATTTATTAAAAAATCCCTCAATTGTTGTCAAAAATGGAATAATGACATTGTCACGTAACATATATCACCCTAAATGATCCCACATGCACATACCTTCATGATTGTTTTTTTCGACCATGGTTGCCCACGATTTTTGGTACGGACACTTCCGATTCGGTTACTGCATGTTAATGCTTCATGTGGTGCCCACAATGTTTGAAGAAATCGAATCCATGAACGGATTGTTCATTTGTTTATCATTTTTTTGCATTTGAAGTGGGATACCCTTTGAAAATCGTCCAACTTCGTGTTTCTGTCTGGTTCCGCTGACGAAACTCTTCCTCTAGGCTGCAGCCGTGTCAACCGGCCTGAAAGAGGCGCGGTCGGGACATATTGGGACCATGTTGGGATCGGCACGGATTGCGAAGCGGGTAAGGAGGCCATTTTTGAGGAAACCAGTGGTAGATCTGAAAAACATCGTACATTCTACAGACATCTACAGACATCTACAGCCATAAATCTCGATTCAAGTCTACCCAGGTGAGCAAGACAAAGATATGGGATGTGGGACGAAGATTCTGCAGATCTGATGAGATTGAGCAGCTCTGCTTCACATCATGTAGCATCATTGATTAGCAGATTGCCATGAGAAAATGTACACGATCAGACATTAACACCATTAGCCAGCTGCCCTGAAGATCTGCAAGCGCTTTGTTGAATCTGTTGAATCAAACCCACTTGACATTTGATATGCAGGTTGACTTCACAAGACAAGTCCTATCTTTTCCTGTCGAGCCCTGCCTTCCCTCGCAAGGCTCCGAGTCTAAAGACCAAACTGGAAGACCTGCAGGCACAGTTCGAGTCGGCGACAAGTTTCGGTGGAGGGGAATTTCACAAACCTAACATCTTATACTGCTTTAATCTATAAGATGATAATTCATGAAATTGTGAACATACCTGGATGTGTGGCATGTTGTTGCGCTGGTAGTCAGACCGATTTTGTCCTTATCAGATGCATGGTCCATCAGTTGAGGCAGCCGCACAAGAGTCCGAAAAGCTCAAAGAAGAGGTGCTGTCAAGTCAGACCTCATCGACTTTCAGCATCTTTCAATTTGCATGTCAGAAACAAATGGTTCCAACTACAAGAGTCACAATCCTCAACAATCCATTCTTGCCAGAAAGCCAGCTTTGCGGACTCTTCTCACGCGAATCGAAGGTTGCAGCTCTACAAAAACGAGTCAAGGAACTGGAGGTGAGGATCACAATCAGCATCACGTGGTGTCTTTTCCACCAAAGGCCACAAAATCAGCTGGGAGTGTCTGAACATTAGAAAAAAACATGTTCCATCCAGCGGTTGATAAATATGTATGAATCAGCCTATCAGGTTCCCATCTTTGGTGAAAATAAATTTCCCCAAGACTCGCTAATAACATTGTTGGCGTTGCAGTTGCGGCAAATTTCAGTAAGCTCTTCAGAAAGAACATCAACACCTCTTGTAGTGTCGGCGACATGATATATATGTATATATATATACACAATGCATACATTGATATGTATATCGTTCTACCACACTATGTTCCATCATCTCAACTCATTTTTTTGGGGCCTTGTAGCACCAATTCTGACCCGCAAGGCCGCCGCGCCAATAGACCCTGAGGTGCCACAGTCGCGTGAACATTTTGCCGCTGCTTCACCATGAAAATCGGGATTTAATGACTTAATCAACAAGAATTATATCATCAACCGACAAACATGATAATTTTTCTATTATATCATCATATATCATCAACCATAAACTTGGGATATACCCTGTAAAAAATCCCGTAGACTCTGGGCAACAAAGGGAAAACCACTGTGGGTGAACCACAGGATTTCTTTGCTTCAACATAAAGACTCAGCTTGGAGATCAAGTGGGGGCTTAGACAGCAATTGACTGCCAAAACTCTGAGGATAGGAGTGCGAGGACCGCAGGGATCAGCTGAACCGTCTCACAGTCCTGCGTTAGGCAGACAAAGCTGCTGCTGAAAAGTGTCAAGATCTGAGATTTGGAATTGAGCAGGCTAAAGTCCGTTGCAGTGTTGAGTGCGCATTTGTTGAAAAAACATCACGTGAGTAGCTTGCAGGGGTCAATTCCAATGTTGGAAGAAGTGAAGATGTCAATGAGACCCAGAGTAATGGAATCAGGAAGTTAGAGCGCTCCAAACAGCCCCAACATCTCAAGAGTTATTTGATAAACCCCACGCTATGTGTTGGAGGGCGTGACTCTCTTTCAGCTTTCATTGGGTGGTGTCCATTTGCCCCGAGGCAAGAACATCAACGAGGCTGCGCAGGAGGGGAATGTTGCTGCGGTAAGGCACTTTCTGCACATTGACCCTGAGAACGTGGAAAAAAAGGGATATAATGGCCAAATCCTCAGAGTTGGTGAAGAAGCTTCCGAGTTTGAAGGCCAGATGCAGGTGTTTGATGGTAGATGATGTGTATTAAGTTACCGATGAATGGATGCAGTGGAACCAGGCTGTAGGTAGACTCTAGTGTTCGGGGCAAAAGTGCCTGACTGTTGGGGAAAGATGGAGAGAACAGAGGGCCGAGTCATGTCGCCTGACAAACATTTGATTTTGAGGGGCATGCACCTGTACCAATGCTATTTAAGGGCCCAAAGACTCAAATCCGTGCATCTCCATTTACTGATGATTCCATCCCGTTGTTCGTTAGATCCCCAAAATTATTATGGTTGATTCAAGTTTATTTCATCCTGAAATTTCTCATTTTTGTTGGTTCAACCCCCAACTCTGGTTAACAATTTCCACCATTCTTGGTGAAATCTCTGGCAAAATCTCGAAAATTTTTCCATCAACAATAGATTTCACCATTGCCATGGTGTTTTCAAACCAACTAGGTGAAATTTCTTGGTTACTGACTGTTACGTGGATTCACCTGGCCGAGGCATGCGGCCGCTGGCCTACGCGGCCTGCTACGGCCACGCCTCGGTGGTCGAGCTGCTGCTGACTGAGGGCGCCTCCGTGGACGCGACGGACGAGAGCGGCGGGCGGCCCCAGCTGAGGAAGTTGAAGTTATAGGTAACCTGATTGACCTGGGTTATCCATGGTTATCCCATTTATAACTGGCTTAAGGCTTATACCCTCTGGTAATTTGTTACATAGCTATTGAAAATGGCCCATAGAAGTAGTTGATTTACCTATTAAAGATGGTGATTTTCCATAGTTGTGTTAGTTTACCAGACGGTAACCTGATTGACCTGGTTTTTTTCAAACGCCCATTGATTTTCGGTTGCGGTTGTTGCACACTTTTCGGAGTCGACCACAAAAAGTGGTTTTCCAAAACGACTGGTGTTAATTGTTTGTGGAAGAACTGGCATTAACATACACCAGTTTGTCGATTTTGCGATTTTGTGGCCCAGAATGCCTTAATCCAGCAAAAGTAGCTCTGGACCAAAGGTTGGTTTTAACAATTCCCTTGTAGATTGTTGCATTGGTTTTGGTTTCCACAGGTTTTCTTCAAAATTTAAGCAAGAATCCGCGACTAATTTTGCGTTCAAAACGCCTCTACAAATCAGGAAAAGTTGGTCAAATGTGTTGTTTCTGATCCAGTTGTGGTCGTGCCTGGTGGTCAATGACTTCTTCTTGAATTTGGATTGGCACTTTAGACGTTGGACGATAGCTATGGTCAAAGTTAGGCGCACTATCATGTTTCCAAATCCCAAAGAAAAATAAAAAGACATGTGCTGACATATCATAGGCCTCATCGCCATAGCACCCGCATAGCCGGCTGAAAACACACGACCTTTTTTTATCTGGAAATGTTTTTGGAAACACCCAGTTTTGGTAGTACAAATCACATCCTCCAGAAATTTCTGGTAGAATGAAGGTCCAGGAAGTTAAATGTATTTTATCGATAACATCATGATATATTGTTCAATATAATATTGTACTGTAATTGCCATCGAAAACATCATGATATTATTCTTAAGTCTTAGTTGATTACTTTTTCATAGACAAAAGGGGGGTTCTTAAAATGGGGGACCCACAAAATTGTCGAAGTTGTTGGTCATTTAAAAAATACCCTGAAAAGGGGGACTCCAATCATGAGAAACACTCATATAACGATTGGTGATGAGTTTTCCTTTTTGTGCCATAGATGCTTTGCACTGTCTCACCATACTAGGCTTGTTTGATGTTTGACGCAGCAGTCCCTACTTTGTACTTTTCCCAGATTGGTGTGTGTTGATGGGGAGTGTCTTCACCTATGCAGTGGTTTCCAGCTTCAGATCCACTTGGAGGTAGGCTTTGGTTTTCACAAAGAGCCTGGGATTTCAGTGCCGAGTAGAACTTTGTGTTTATTCTCTGATTGCGTAACGGTCTAGCCAGCAGCCTAAAAGGGGTGAGAACTTTGTCGTGATGTGCTTTAAAAACCAAAACGAGGCACAGAGAGGGCCCACACATACTTTTCTTGCCATTAAAATCGCTCAAGTCAGAAGTGTTTGCTAATTTTTGGATGGGTTCACATATATATAGATAGATAGATAGATAGATAGATATGGGGCCTGCCGATTCTCGAAAGTCATCAACTTCCGCTCCCCATCTGAGGCTGCACGGCGCTGCAGTCTGCTGCCAACAGCGGCCAGGCCGCGGTGGTCGAAAAGCTGATCTCTGCGGGGGCCAAGTTGGAGGTAGTGAACAACGAGGGCGCCTCGGTTGTCCCGGTGGCCGATGGTTCTGAGGTGATGGGGTCATGGACCTCTTCCGAGGAAAAGATGAGTTCCACAAAACCATGCGTTCCGAACATGCAAAACCATGGAAAAAAACTGATTATATCACAATGTCATACAATATCTATCAATATCTAATGATTATATAATTACACCGACAATGCGTGCAGTAGCTTTGCTCCAAAGACGTAAACTCTTGTTGCGAAGACTCCAAAGCAGCTTGTGCACTCAGTGACATCTTCAGTCGACAAGGGTGAAGAGTTAAGTCTGACGTTGGAGCCACGTGCTACTGCTTCGCAAAAAACTAATCCAAGTAGGCAGACACATTTTTTAAAAACGACGCTTTCAGAAAACATCAATTGTGTGTTGATTGCCATGAAATGCATCATTTTCAAAATTCTACACTAACAAAACAAACACAACCAGGAAACAGCAACGGACTAGTGATTAGGTAGCTTCTAAACTCCCAGCACGAAAGCCTCCATCGATATACCCGCGTTTCGCGGACATTGGATTTTCTAACCGTAGAAGGACCTTTTTTGGGTTATTCGGTTCGTAAAGATTGAGGTTTATTGTTGGTCAATCTCCGTTGTTGCTTACATCCCCATGATATTCCACTTGATCAACCTACACATTTCAGGTAGATTGCAATTTTTGCTGCTTAAATCAGAATTCCGGTTGGTTGAATCCAGATTTTTGCCGGTAAATCAACATTTGTTTGGGTTACATAAATTCTAATTTTTGTTGGTTCATTCCACCAATTTGGTTGTTTACATCATCATTTATTTTGGTCAAGTTAAATCACAGTTCTTTGTTAAATCCATCCGATCATCATTTTTGTTGGCGAAATCATCATTTTGGTTGGTTACATTCAGATTTTTGTTGCTTAAGTTCAATTCCTTGCTGCTTGGAAATCAGTCAAATCACCATTTTTTCCAGGGAAACCACCATTTTTTCCAGGGAAACCACCATTTTTGCCAGGGAAACCAGCATTTTTTCCAGGGAAACCAGCATTTCTGGTGGTTCAATCCCCACCTTTCCTTGGTTGATCCCCAGCCGCGAAAGGCTGGACGCCGCTGCTGGATGCCTCCGCCAACAACCGTCCCGCTGTGGTGGCGGCGCTGCTGAAGGCGGGCGCCTCCATGGAGGCGACGGATGGATGCGGCCGGGGGCCCCAGGGGGATGAACCGAGTGACCATTGAACATGGGGATTGAATGGGGATACCCTCTGGTAAACATACAAAAAGCTATTGAAAATGGCTATAGAAATAGTGGATTTTCCCATTAAAAATGGTGATTCGGATATGGCTATGGATCAATACCTATGAAAATACAATGGTTATCCCATTTATAACTGGCTTATACCCTCTGGTTATGTCAAACATAGCTATTGAAAATGGCTATAGAAATAGTGGATTTTCCCATTAATAGCATGGTGATTTTCCATAGTTATGTGAACGTTTACCAGGGTATATCATGGGGATCTGACTTTTTTGAGATATGTTTTTGGATTTTTATAGCTAACTAGTCATCTGGTTAGTGGCTTCAAGCCCCTGAAAAACTATGAGTTGGGATATCGTCTCCAATTGGGTTGAACATAAAAGCTCTTGCAAACAACAAGCCAGTTATGAATCCCTTTCCCAGTTCATATTAAACACCTGCCAGAAACCATGGGTTTTCCTAGTGTTTAATATCAGGAGAATGGATTATAACTGAACAACATTTGGAGTATAACACCTATGACGTTGCACCAGGGGTAAATCCCCACCAATAAACATAATGGGAATATACCCATAAAGGGGGATGGTAATCCCTCAATTTTCATAGGGATTGAGGTGCCCATTATTTTTGGAATCCCATTCACGATTGATGTGGAAAACTTGAAAGTATTCATGAACCCCTGGACATATGACGCACATGTTACAAAAGTGAAACCCTAAACTCTCTGACAAAGGAAAAGAAGAACGCATTTAGTGTTGGAACGATGGCCTTTTTATTGAGTGCGATGCTAGACATGTATAGAAATGTGGTGAACCACCAATTTGCCAGATGGCGCCATGGCCACCCGCCACCCGCCATACCCAATGGCCGTGGCCATCGTGGCCATCGTGGCCTTTTTTCCCCAGGTCAAACGGCGCTGCATTTTGCTGTCGACTACGGCGATGAAGCCGTGGAGGTGGTGGAGAAACTCATCGCTGGAGGGGCCAAGGTGGACGTGGCCAACAAGTTCGGACTGGGCCTTAGATCGCTGCATGGGGATATCTCGGACTGGGTGTTATGGACGACAGGAAGGCTTAGCCTGGAGAATTCTATCCAAATTATATAGGATATTTCCATATATTTCCATCATATCCCTATTATAAGTTCATCAAATCACCATGTTTAGTTGGTATTGGCCGTAGTGGCCTTCGTCTATCGTGGCCTAGGTGGGACGCCCCTGGTGCGAGCCGCACAGGAAGGCTACGTCCAGGTGGTCCAGGCGCTCCTCAAGGGGGGAGCTTCTGTGGAGCTGCAGGACAGCGATGGCTGCGGCCTCAGTCGGAAAGGCTGTGGAGAGCTGATGAGTTGGGTGGTAAGGTAATCTCAGCCCCGGATGAAGCAACCCTGGTTGATCAATTTAGGGGGTTCCCCTGAAATTTGGCTCTTGAATGGTACCACCCCAACTGAAGAGCCCAGGGATTTATTAATTTGGGGTTCACAATCGTTGCTTCTTTTTGTGCCAATTTGTTGTTCTGCTCTGCTTGGAGTTATTTTGTTTTTGCTGCTGCAGAGTTCTTGGACAGCCCTGGGATGGAAGTGCCGTTTGATTCTGATGTGTCTCTAGGGCTACCTGATTTCATTGCTGTGATGTATATGCCACACTCATGTTTGACTGACCCGCAGCCTTCATGGGTCAAGTTCCCCTTGCAAGGTTGCAACTCGCCTGTTGTGCCAGGCGCAATCATCCTCGCCAGGTGCTTGAGCTAGTGCCTGCTGGCGTGGTTGCTGAAGCAGAAGAACCAGAACAGGAAGACGGTGTCAGCACCACTTCTGAGAGCACCAATC
>Ga0126342_10020051_pt1 | contig 11283 bp, 18 predicted proteins | sample Cyp1metagenome_FD_92528 | JGI IMG/M metagenome (GOLD analysis project Ga0126342, IMG submission 92528) | Coral microbial communities from Lord Howe Island, Old Settlement Bay, Australia - Cyphastrea 1 metagenome | ecosystem: Host-associated > Invertebrates > Cnidaria > Coral ...
GCAATGTAATGCAATGTAATGCAATGTAATGCAATGTAATGCAATGTATTGCAATGCAATGCAATATGGTATGGTATGGTCTGGTATGGTATGGTAAGGTATGGTATGTATGTATGTATGTACACCAACAGTATTACATGATTAAGGTTTTTCATATTTGGATAACAAGAATGCCGTGAATTGCATTAACATCCGTGTCACTCTTGTATGGTTTCTTTCCCAGTCTTTCACCATGAATGGTCAAATGGACATGGTCCATACGCACAAGTGCTAGAGGAATTAGAGGCCCTTGCAGCCAGTGTACTACAGTCTTCCAAGCCTTCTTTACCACCCTTGGAGACCGTTTGCCCCAAGGAAAAGGGACCGAAAAGTGGTTTGACTGCACAAAATTCCCAGCGAGTTCCAGGAGTTTTGGAACAGGTGATGGATAGACATCAGTTGGACCGTTGGACCTGCTCCGCAAATGGTATATCGGCAGTCACCTATTCTTGAAGCCTGGTTCTTTTTGATTTGCTCAACTCATGAAACCTAAAGTTGAAGTGGATTCTGCCACTGTCGACAAGGGGGACCTTGCTGTATAGTAGGATCGACTTGGTATTGACTGCTGGTTTGGGATGGTGGGGGGATCTCCCAGTGCCTTGCAATCCCAAGGAAGTGTTGCACTAAAGATTGCAGCTCGACGGGTCCTGGATAGTCATGAACCCAGTGCTGCAGCAGAAACTTATTTGTCCTACCCACAGGGATCTTGGGTGATCTTCTTTGTCTTAGTTCTACTCTCTTCTTCAATGAGCTTGCAACGAGCAGGCCAGAAAATGGCAAGCGGCTGTAGTTCCCGATCATTTGGGTTTGTCAATAAGATATCCCCACATTTGATGGTTGAACACCCCATTTTCCCTATTATTGAATGACCACAACTGGGGGTATATCCTATTTTCAGCCACAACGAGGTGATCCGCCAGAGCTCCCCATGGCCAAGCACAAGGTGCAGGGCTTTTTCGTGGACAGTCTTTGTGGTAAACATGGCAGCTGGAATAGCTGGAAATCATAGGACATTCCACATGTTTGTGCATATGTCTCATGTATATATCTATATATCTATTTATATCTATATATATATATATCTATTTATATATATATATCTATTTATATCTATATATATATATTCATTTATATCTATATATCTATATATCTATATATCTATATATCTATATATCTATATATCTATATATCGATATCTCTATATATGGTTATATATATATATATCTATATGACTTGTGATGTTTTCGCCCTGTGGTTGCTGCAGCTTCAAAGGGCGCGCTCTGTATGCGATCCATTTTATTGGGTGTCGCTGGGGATCAAGTCTGGCCTTGGCTTGGAAAGCTTTGTCGGTGCTGGACAGGCCAGCTGCTATAGAGCCTGCGCTGCTTGAGGCCCTTTGCCCCAAGGTGGTTTTTCTGGATTGGTTTCGCTTCACAGCTGGCATCATCTGTGGGGTGTTGCTCTTCGCCTTCGTCGAACTGGTGGTGGGTGTCTTGGTTCACTGATGCTAAGGGTCGTTCAGAGGCTCCCGAGCGGCGACGTGAACGTCCTCTCTACAAGATCCTGTGATTGATGCAAGAGCGGTGAGCGGTGGGGTCCAAGAACAAGTGGTGGAGCTCTCTGAGGAAGTGGGCACCTTATCTGCTTCCCAGCTTTGGCCGAAGCGGCGATGCAAGCGGGCATGCGAGCAGACACATTGGACGAAGTGGCAAGCCTGATGGCCAAGAGTGTGACGGCGCAGAAGGTCCTGGACGTGAACACCAAGATAGCCACCGATCCTTTGTCGGACATCAAAGAGGAGGAGCAGGTGCAGGAGCTGGAAGGTCCCCTGGGCTTGGTTTTTGTGGAGTACCAGCAGATCCTCTTCAGCAAGCGGTGGTCCATTTGGCGGACATTGTGAAGGCCACGACTGGCAAGAAGCGCAGCGGGTCCAAGCTCGAGACGGCACTGGAAGCCACTGCTGGTTTGAGCTCGGATTCAGTGACAGTGGGAACTAGCAAGCGCTCTGCAGCGGCAAGAAGGGCTCTTCGCTCAATGCTCACGGACCACCCAGAAGAGCTTTACGGCATGGTGGAGAAATTAATGATGGAGGACATCATGTCCTAGACGCTGCCGCCACACATCACGACCCCAGCGGTTACAGCCCGAGCTTGTTTGGAGCACAGGTCTCGCATTGGCAACTACAGGACTCTGGCACATGCCAGTTGGGGAGCAGCTGGCGCTCCGGATTGCTTGCGCAGAGGGCAGATAGCGGCAGCCCGTGCGAGATTGAACATTCTCCTCTTGCAGTTGGACCAGAGTGCGTGCGACAAGGGGTCATGGACTTTTGACATCGGAGCTCAGTGTGGAGAACCCTCCACCCTTTACCAGCTTGATGCAACATGAGCCTCCGGCAAAGCAGGAGCCTCCTTACCCTCGACTGTTGGATGGCGGGTGGGGCGAGATAGCCTTGGCACACCTGAGGGAGCAAGAGGATTTTCAGAGCAAGCGGAGGTCCTTGGGCAAGCCGAAGAAAGAGGAGAGCGAGGACGACAGCAGCTCTCGCCGCCGCCCAAAGGCCAAGCCCAAAAGCAAAGCGTCCGCAGAGGCGGACGCATGAGACAAGAGCGCAATGAAGCTATGCATGGTGAGGCAGCTAATGTGGCTTCTCCAACTGTGAGGAAGTTGCCAAGTGAAGGAGCTTCTACTGTGAAGGTGGCTTGTTAGTTCAATGCCGAGGTGACGATGTGGATCATCAAGATGAATGGTGCCGTGCCTTCTTTTTTGCGTTCCATGCTGAAGATGCCCAAGGCCCCTCTGCATGGCCCGTGGCTATCCCTTTTCCGGAGGTTTTGCGGAGCCGCCCAAGAACAGATGCTAAACGCTTGGTGTCCCTACAGGTGGTGGTGATGAGTTGGTTGGCTTTGGGGAGTCCCACATGCGCCCCTGAAGAATTGCGCATTGGGAGAAAGCTGACGGCTGTGCAGTGGAGGGTGGGTCGCATTCTCATGGACTTGACTGTGGATGGTAGTACGCCTCAATTGGTGGATGCCGCGACTATGGGCCGAGCTGCTTCCAAATTTGAAAGCTCTGAGGAGGCGCTGGCTGTTTTGGCACGGGCAGCTACTGCCCTGCATGTTGAGCAGAATGCTTTCTTTGGCTGCTCTCTGCTTGTTTCGAGCGTCCCTTTCGATGTGGTGTCCCCCCAGGGACTTCTACAAAGGCCAATGTGGTGACAGCGAAGCCTCTCATCGCTGGACGGCTGGCTTTTCCTGGGGAGCCGCGTTTTGACCCTGGGCGTTACTTTGACCGGCGCTCTTTGGAGCGCTATGTTTCTCCGATTCTCTTTGGCATGCAAGGTTTCACACGCAGTATGACGGCGAGGTGCCTAAGGTGAAGGTTTTTGCTGACGGCTTCAACAAAGTCGAGGTCAACAAGAAGCTGGCCGATTCAGGCCGGTTGGTTCCTATACTTGCGGATAGCAGGAGAGGAGCGTTTTCCTCCGACCTTTTTGCAGTGACCAAGGACTTGCAGCGAGACTGCATGGTTCTTGATGGGCGACCGGCTAACTTGTTGGAGCCCCAAAACTTATGGTCACAAACAATGGCAAGTCCCACTGCTTTGACTATGCTGTGGCTCAAGCCACATCATGTGCCGCTGGCGAGTGGGGAGGATCCGCGTGATTTTTTTTAGCCAGTTTGTGGTGTCGTCTGAGAGAGCCAAGCGGAACTGGCTGAGCCGCTGACGGGAGCTGAGGCCAAGAATGTCTTTGGCATGTCCTTCCAATGGCCGGAGGATGAAGTGTGGGTAGGGCTCTTGCCATGGGTGATAGCATGGCCTGCGAGTTTGCCCAGGGTTCGCACATAGGCATGATTCTCCTGCACAGGGTCGCCCACTCCTTTCAGCTACTGTGTTTGCACAACCCCATCCCACGAGGTCTTCACCATCATAGATGACTTGGTGGTTTTGGAGCAGATTTCGAATGCCGAGTTGGAGCGTGCGAGAAACGAGGGTGTCAGAACATGGGGTGCCGGGCGAACGGCTCATGCCAGGAAAGTTTATGATGAGGTTGGGTTGGAGACAAACCCCAAGAAGGCCTTCGAGGATGCTGTGCTTTAGCTTCTTTCTGGGGCATTGACCTGGATGGTGAGAAGGGTGTCATGCGCTCTTGCAATGCGCGACTGTGGCCGGCGATGATGATCACCCTGCGCGTTGCGACGTCAAGGTTGGCCACGGTGGGGCTCCTGGAATCGCTTGCTGGCACTTGGAAGGCAATCTATGGGCTTCGGAGAAGGTTGTTTTGTTTGCTCGACATCAGGACCAGAAGACAGTGATCAGGCTTTCGGATGAGCTTGTCAACGAGATCATTAGCATCGTGGTCATGGCGCCCATGGCCATGGTCAACTTGCGGGCTGCATTTGCCCCTTTCCTGATAGCCACTGATGCGTCACTGTCAGGGCGCTGCAGTGACAGCCCAGCTCACCTCCGAGTTTACTCAAGAGCTGTGTAAGCATTCCCTGCGTCGCAGTTCTTGGTCCATTTGTTGCCTCCTGGAAAAGCTTGGCAGAAGCAGCATGATCTCCTTGCAGCTTCGGATGAAATGGAGGACGGCTTTGAGTACTCCGTTCACCCTTTGTGGGAGTTGTGTGCCAGAGGCTGTCGCTTCAAGACCATGTGGAAGGCCAAGGTGGAACGAGCTGTCCGTATCAACATATTGGAGATGAAGGCACACTTGCGGGAAGAAATGCGCCTGGCAAGAAGTTGCTTCCGGATGCATCCCTTTTGGCCTAGATTCTCGGGTGGTGCTAGGAGCCATTACAAAGGGACGAGCTTCCGCAGTTTGCTTGACGAGCAAAAACCTTGGCTATGGCATTGGCAACGACCTCTACCACTTCTACATGGTTTTTCCTTATTTTATGAACCCGGCGGATGGGCCATCACGTGATGATGAGCCTCCTGAGCCTGACTTGGCTTTGTCGGCATGGTGGGATGCACTGAGTGGCAAGCTTTCTATGATGGATCGGTGGCTTTCTTAGTCAGCTTCTGACTTTCATGCCATCAGGCCGATGCCCTTTGTTGAAGTTCTTGGAGATGATACAAGACATGGCCCCGGCTCTGTCCAGAAAGCGCAGCAGTAAGAAAAAAGCACCAAGAAGTGAATGACGAAATGCCTGCGCCAGTTTGTGAGCCCAGCGAATGCTCCCCGAGTGTCTGCTGGGGCTTCCAGCCCTTTGGGGGCAGATAGCAGGCTTGAGAAAAAGGTGGGTAAGAGTCGGTAAGAGAGCTGAGATCCTGCGGCAGTGCCCTAGAAGTCAGTTTTTTCCTCAGACCGGTGAGCTTGACCTTAGCCTTCCGGGGGCGTTGGATCTGTTTTCTGGTTCTTATGGGGTGGCACGCGACATGGTGAAGTGCGGATGCCCTTGTGTGCTGACTTTCGAGATCCACCACTCTGCCGATGAGGATTCTGATCCCCAAGAACAAAGCGTGCATCATGGAATTGCTGGAGCTTGAAGCCTTTGACGGTGTCGGTATGGCGCCCGTTTGCTGTTCTTTCTATAGGGCGGTTACACCTGCTGTGAGGAGCCGCAGGTTTCCAAGGGACAGCTGGTTTGACTCAAGTCGTGTTCAAGAAGGTTAAGCAGGGGAATGCGCTGGCAGACTTGGCGCACGAGATGTGGCATTTCTGCTGGGAGCGACTCATCCCTTTTTTGGGTTGAAAACCATCATACCTCCTTTATGGCTTTTGAAAGGGTGGGAACGTTTTGCCTCACCTGCCAGCTCTGCAGTTTGCCGTCTTGCTTTTTGCAGATTTGGTACCAGATGGCGCAAGAACACCAGATTTGGCACCAACACAAAGTTGCAGGGCGTTAGGCTTCTGCAGTGCTCCGGTAGGTTACTGCAAACAGCATGGAAAGGCATGGGCCAAATTGGCTGAGCCTTACCCGCGTGGGGTTTCACGGTTGCTGGCAAAGGCAATGCATGAGGACAGGCTCAACATTGCTGGTTGCTGCCGCGCTGCCTGTATGCGGGTAGGAGAAGCTTCGAACCCTGGGCCTGTCGATACAGGGCAAGGTGGGAAACCTGGAGCTCGTGTTGGTGAAGTTCTCAGGTGCGCACGAGAAGATCTCCTTTTACCCTCTGACCTTGCTGAAGAGGGCGACTTTCCTGTGTTTCTACGGCTGCGGCAGTTCAAGACAAAGCATCGTAACTCTGCAAGTGTGCAACACTTGCATCTGGTCGATGTAACCACTTATTGGAAGCTGCTGAAGTTGGTTTTCCTAAACCTGGACAAGGATGAGCTGCTGTTTGATACTAGCCCATATCAGTTCAGAAAGCGATGGAACTTGCTGCTTGCCACTCTCTCCATACCTGAGGATGCCACGCTTACTCCTGGAGGGCTGAGAGGAGGTTATGCAGTCACTGCGTACCGCCACGGTGTTTCCATCCAGAACATAATGTTGACTGACTGCGTCTTTGAACGCCCTTGTTGGCCTTGACACTCAAGCACGAAAAGCCCTCTCGTCGGCTGCCAAAGTTCTCCCTTTTCTTCCTGCAGCTGGCTATGGATCCCCAGACCATCGCAAAACGCGCAACTCCTAAGTCCTTGCGGGAGAGCGCCTCGCTTCGTCTGGCTGGCTTGGGCGAGAGTGGATGGCTGCTACGGCTGCTTGCTGCTGGCTCATCACTATATGCCTGTTGTGGAGCTCTACATGTGTGTGGCATTTGGCGCTTGGCATCTTTTTGGTGATGCATGTGACCAGCATCAACGCAGACTTGTCCGGGCAGTATGGAGAAATAGCTGCTTTAGCTGCGACCGCTGCAGCTGTACTGGCAATCAACATATATATATATGTATATAAATAGCTTATACATGATACACATTGATGTTGTCAAAAAAATCATGGGATTTCCTGTAACGCATTTTCCGAAGCTAAATCCACTTCAATGACAGGGGTAGCCAGGTGCAGGGACTCCATGGCTTAGAGCACTACGAGTTGGTAAACATCGGAGCGCTGCAGAGCAGTTGTGAACTGTCTGGTGCTCCGGATCCGAAGGCTCCTAGGTGGGGGGGGTCAAAGTGCGGAGTGATAACCAACATGGACCGACCATCATTGTGATATAACAGGAATATAACAGGAATATATGGGATAAATAGGATAAATCATGATGAATTGATGCGTTGATGAATGGGCTACAGCATTTTCTGAATGTGAGGAGGTTGTAAGGTAATTAATTTTCATTTCAGTGGGGATGAGGCCAACTGTTTTATGGCAATGTCATATGATATGATTGGAAATACCATACCTTCCGTCTAACACGATGATTCTGTCATGAGTGGGAAGACAGTTGAACTTGACTCCTTGAACGAGGCTGGGATTATTCCATTGTAGTCCTCACCAGGGCGTTCACAGCACATAGCAATCTCCATCATAGAGCAGGCTGAAGGAAAACATCGCAGTCAAGATATCCATAATTATTTGTCCATGTTTTACAACACAGTATTTATCCCAATTTATTCATTACTATCTTATACTATCTTACATGTGGGGGTAGAGACCATGGTTTCTCGTCGTCTTTCCCGTGGTTTTGTCCGTTGAACCCAGCGCTTTGTGCTTGATTGGGGTGAAACCACCGAGGCTGGGAGAGGTCCTGCGCCCAGTTCACCAGTGGATCGTGATTGAAAATGGGGATTGACCCTTCAGTTCTGGCAATTGTTGTGGGGAAAATTGAGGGTTTACATTACATTCTGATAAGTCATCAATTTTGGTAGATTTCCCCATGATTTCCTATCATTTTCGTATAATGTTCCGTCCTGATTTGTGTGGGCCCTCCCCCATCCCCCAAATAAATTCTGTACTCTCTTTAAAGTTGATTTTTAAAAAGTTGTCCCCCAGATAGGACACAGTCCTACATTTTAGTAAGGATTTTAGTTGGCAGTTGGCGACAATTGAAATCGGATTGAAACTTTTGTTTCGCTGATGAACTTGTAGTATTTGTAGTACTTGTAGTATTTGTAGCACTTGTAGCGAGTGGGGTTCAGCATGTCGATTGCGTTATTTTTGCACCTCAAGTTTTTAATTAAGGTGTAAAAAGGGAAAGAAAGAGAACGAGAAAGAGAAAGAGAAAGAAAAAGAGAGAGAGAGAGAGAGAGAGAGAGAAAGAGAGAAAAAGGAAAAGGAAAAGGAAGAGAAAGAGGAAGAGAATGAGGAAGAGAATGAGAAAGAGAAAGAGAAAGAGAAAGAGAAAGAAAGAGAAGAATAAAGACAGAGAATGGCGCTTTTGTAAAAGGCTTTTCTTTCTTCTCCTGGCTCCAGGATCAGCTCTGGAAAAGTTTGCTACAACTGTGAACGCTGGGAACAAACCTACTAAAGTGAATTGGACCTTCTCATGGTCCAGTGCCTTGGACAAGGTGGAGACATTTTTATGTCCGATTTGCCAGAACCACGAGCCGTCAAGCATTTGCCCCTGCTGCCTATGCCAGAGCTTCTTGTTCAACCCACAAAGAAGGCGAGGGGGTAATTGTATTGTTCGTTTGTCTTCGTTTTAGTAAATGGATGCCATAGAGAGTGACGGCAAGCCATTGTAGGAGGATGACTATGGTAAAGAAAAAAGTCGATTGCTTGCAAGCCTCCCAGGTTTCGGGTCAGACATCTGAACATTGTCTGTCCACGCTGACTTTCGATGCCTTTTTTGGAACATACTAAATGCAAACTAAAACGGAGTGAATGACAACAACTAGGGCCCTGACTGCTGCATGGCTGCTGCGCTTCCTCTGTGTCTGCCTGCAACTTGCCACATCCAAAGTTCCAAAGCTAACTTTCTACTATTTTGATAGAATATATACATACATACATACATACATATATATATATATATATCTATTTGTTTCTTTTTTATTTGTTTTTTAAGATAATTTTTGTTCAAAGAATTTGCCTGTTCTACCATATAATATTTTCAAAATCATTTTTTTCCCTAATTTCCATTTCTTGTCTCACCCGTTGTGGCGTCTCGGTGTTGTTCCCCTCTTGTTGTTCCCCGTTGTGTTCCCCCATGTTGGGCATTGCTCACCTGTTGTATCTTCCCCATTGTGTGTCCTTGTTGCCTTCCCCAGCTCAGAGACGCCTAGCCTTGAGTACCCCAAATGTTAATTACTGGGTCCCGACCTAGTACACCCACCCCCAAATTAATTTTGAGCAGTGCCGAAGAAGGGGGCGCCAATGATTTGAGGCCCGTGATTTATTTACATAAAGAGAGCGCAGTAAGGCGGAATCAGGACACGGAAAATGATCATCACAACATGGAAAGGGACAGTTTCCAAAATATTTGAAAACAACAATCATTCAAAAAAAAGTTCCAAAACATTGGATTAAGACGAGACCTGGAAGGCGCATTTTTGTACAAAACCTTTTTTTGGTAGTTTTCAATGATCCATTTTTTCTAATTTGTAGCGAGTAGTGAGTAGCCATTTTGGGTTCCAATAGATTTCAATTTTGTAGTGCATTTGGGCGCACCTTTTTGGATTGCTTGTATTCTGTAGACCCGATTTCTGCGCAAAATAACATACCCCCACCTTTATCTTGAATGAGAAGAGGATAGTGTTTTTTTTGGCATGAATTAGAAGACATTATTTGGGGTCCACCTGTGCAAAGAAAAATGGTAGTACCCCCACTCTTGAATTGTTTTGCCTGAAATTAATCTAGGTGGGTGAAAGTACCGTTTAAATCCATTTATTATGTCCAGGTGGGGGGTTATTAGTGCTGACGAGCAAATTCATGGAGGTATTTCGAAGCAGCAAGGACCCTTGGATTAATACTTTTATTAATTGAGGTGGGGGACCACTCTGGAGATGCTTTAGGAGGTAGTCATGGAAAAACTGTTCTTTAATCATTGTTTAATGAGAGCTTTTTTTTTGGAAAGGCAGGCAAGCACGATTTTTTCCATAACGAATGCGAAATCTATTTTTTCCACACAAGCATTTATCATTTGAGGAAAATGGGTCAGCCAAAACTTTTTCCACAATATCGAACCCGGACAAGTAATCAGGGGTGCTGATAAGAATTTGGAGATTTCTAGCCGCAATAGCCAACGCAGCTACTAATCAGGATACAACCTGAAGAATGATCATAAAACCCGAGCTTTCCCCACAATTCTCAGACACCCACGGCCCTTGGCCGAGTCCGTCACGGTGGACACCATGCTGCAGCACCGCCGACAACGGGAGCTGAAGGATCGCCTGAAGCGCTCGGAACCCGAAAAAAAACGGTCGGAGACCCCGGGTTAGCTGCGATGGGTTTTGTTTCCAGATTGTGGAACCCCAAATTTATCCCGTTCAAGATATTGACCAAAACGAAAATTCTATCAACATAGGATCATACCTTCTGTTAGGAGCAACAGATGGTTGTTTTTCAAAGCATCCAGCGTCCAAGGTGGCCCGACACCTCTGCTTCTCGGTCACTCTCTTGGGAAGAGCGGCAGGAACAGGTGGAACCTGGGTTTATTTTAGGCATTTTGATGAGTCTAGAACTTGGAACAAGGCCCCGTGAAGAATCAGGTACTAGATCTGTTACTGGATTTGTACGGGTTATTTTCGAGCAGATCTTTGGACTTGTTCTATTCTGGGTGCTTGAACGGAAGGACGCTGGTAGCCATGGTCTGCCGGCAGGTGATGATGAGACGGCAACAAAGACGCCAGGAGCTGGCACAGACTCCCGTTAGCATCGATAGGTAGATATGACTAGTTTATGATTTATGACTAACTGTGACTATGTACTATATACGATAAAATCAGATTTGATTAGATATGATAAGGTATGATCGAAGGAAGTTTACAAGTCAAACACCTAGTACCTACTACCTATTATCTACTACCTACTGCCTACTACCTACTACCTACTACCTACTGCTACTACTGCTGCTGCTGCTACTGCTACTACTACTACTATTATTAATTATTAGTACTACTGCTACTACTACTACTGCTGCTGCTACTACTACTACTACTCCTACTACCACTACTACTACTACTACTGCTGCTGCTGCTACTACTACTACTATTACTATTACTATTACTACTATTACTATTACTATTACTACTACTACTACTACTACTAGTACTAGTACTAGTACTAGTACTACTACTAGTACTACTACTACTACTACTACTACTACTAGTACTAGTACTAGTACTCACTACTACTCACTACTACGCACTACTACGCACTTCTACTACGCACTACTACTACGCATTACTACTACGCACTACTA
>Ga0126342_10020052_pt1 | contig 11282 bp, 6 predicted proteins | sample Cyp1metagenome_FD_92528 | JGI IMG/M metagenome (GOLD analysis project Ga0126342, IMG submission 92528) | Coral microbial communities from Lord Howe Island, Old Settlement Bay, Australia - Cyphastrea 1 metagenome | ecosystem: Host-associated > Invertebrates > Cnidaria > Coral ...
TATATATATATATATATATATATATATATATATATATATATATATATATATATATATATATATATTATATATATAAATATATATATATATATATATATATCTATCTATGTGTGTATATATATATATATGTATATATATACTGATACACCATATACAATCATATATAAATAAAAAAATAAATGTATATTTATATGTATTATATATATATCATATATATATATATATATACACATAATAAAATCATATGTATATATAGTCGAACAATATGATTTCTTCAAATTTTGATAATTTGTTTATCTTGTGTTTTTTTGGTGGGCTCGAAATTTTGAATGAACATTTTAACAAAAATGTTGTTGGACGGCGTGTGGCTGGCAGCTGCTTCTGGAACTTCATGTTGACCGGCAACCCTGGCTCCAAATCAAAAATGGCTTCGCAAAAATTGCGATGTCATCAAGTTGAAACCAAAGCTGGAAATTGGGAGATCCAGCTTGAATACCTTGTAGATCTTCTAGTAATCCAACCTGGCTCAGGAAAGCACTACCTATTATATTTAAATAGATGATACTGATATTGACGTTGAGCAAAAAAAACTGTTTACAGGGCTGCCCATACCCTCAGCTTCTCTGCCCTGCTCGGCGCCTCGTGTCATGCTTGGGAAACTTCGGGTCTTGGCCTCGTTGGCGCAACGCTTTTGGCTCAGTGCATGGGGCGCCGATGCCCATCTCTACTTACCCAATTTTACCTTTTGCGGTTCTGAAAACAACAGCCACAGCCTTCAAATAGGCGTGTGATTGGATTTACCTCATCAATCTCCATATATCATTCGAAAAATCATCGTTTATCAGTATTATCCAAAATTCTGCTGAATGACTGACTGACTGACTGACTGACTGACTGACTGACTGACTAAATGAGTGAATGAATGAATGAATGAATGAATGAACGAACGAACGAAGGAACGAACGAATGCAACACAATAATTAATACATATATATTACTTATTTATTAATTTATATTGATTATAGACACAATTATACACAATCGTTATTGTTTTGCCAGATCATGTGTGATATGTGCGTAGCTACAAAGGTCTTCTAGCTCTTCCACAGGTGCATCCTTCAGGACAAAAAAGGCAAATCAAAGGGGCACTACTGAGCAAGGCCGGTAGAAATCCAGGAGTTCTCATTGGCATGTTCTATGGCATAAGAACGTTTCTTCATACTGGAAGAGCACATGTTGTAAGTGTGTTGGGTCTGGTTTGTGGATGGCCACTGGTTAGTTCCTCGACTTTTTCTGCCACAACGTAGAGTACAGAAACTCTGCGAGTACGAACGCGCCAAAGATCTACAGTTCCTTCAGAACTGATCTGTGCATGGGTCTGATCGGCGGCTTTAACCACGTGAATATATTAGTCATCAAGTATTCTCATCCCCACAAGGGATGGACATACCAAATGTCCAACAACCAGCCAGGAAACCCAATGCTAAACCATCCCCGATTTACCCAATTCTACCGGTTGGAAGTTGGAATTATTACAACCATGTTGTTTTACCATGGAGGTTTACCACATGATTGCATTTTCACCTGCACCACACATACCCTTCCCTTGCCGTGCTCAAGGACTGATCAAAAACTCATAGGTCTCAATATCGCAACCTGCAGGGGCCCCACAAGCAGCTCCTTTTCTGGACCCACATGGTAGAGGTTCATAGGCAAAATCATGAAGTTTCTCCCTGCCAAAAAATAGGAGATGACAGATGAGAGATGATAGTTTGCGATGATGACGATGATGACCAGTATTCAGCCTTCTATCCTGGTGACCATACTTCCATGCCTGGTGATTGCTGCACGGTGTGTCCACGATTCATGAGGCGCAACTGTGATGAAGGTGGATTGGTCTAAAAATGGCACAGTGCAAGCTTTCCCGTTTGGGACAAACCCAAGTGATGAGAGGCGATTTCCATCCAGAAAACACTGGAAAATACCAAGCTCTGACGATTTTTAGTAGCAAAACTACATAAAAATACTCCCGCATGAGGGGCTGTTCTGGATCGTTCTTGTATATTCCCATTGAACTAAACTCTTCAGCAAGGTTTGCCCTTGCCCGCCTCGGTCGCACGGCGCCTTCCACGCAATTTCGATGGTATCGATGCTTTTGGAGAGATGCGCAGGGCGCCCTGTGGCAAAAAAGGTCCAATGCCTTTTCGATTTGCAGGGGGATGCAGATTTGGTAGAACAGTAAAGTGATATTATCTCATCAACATGGCAAAAACAAACAATAAATATACAATAATATACAGCAAGCAGTTAATAAAACTACAGTACCATCCATCCGGGTTTACCTTGCGTTGCCATTTTTCACGGAATCCATTGGCAGAAAACTTAACTGCAAACAACTCATTGAATCATTGATTTCCTCAAATCAAGCGCCGGTAAAATCGATTTAGGCTGATAGAATCAGTGTTTCAAGCCGCTTGAACTCAGCACTTTTTTCTCCTTCCTTTCATGCTGATGAAACTGCGGCACTTGCGAAGTACCGTGTGGCTATGGTTCAATTGTTTAAGATCCCACGACCATTGTTTTGGTCTAAGCATAACTCTGTCTCTCATACGACTCATACGCACCAAGATTCCCAATGAAGCCTTACACTAGACCTCACGAAACCAAACATTGACATCACATCCAACTTGCGGGCGCATGTCTTGTATGATCAAAGCTTTGCCTCGCTCCGATCTCCGCAGCCTTCGGGTTCAGCCCCTCAACAGCCTGGGGTTCTTGAAAAACTTGACCGTTGAAGTTATCTGTCAATCATGTCTGACCAGTTGAGACTTTCAACCCGAAACCAAACGGGTTGGCGCTTTTGAACTCAAAGAATATTGGTCAAGTTCCATCATCATCACAAAAAAAATGCAAGGAGAAAGCAAGCAAGAACATCACATTACAAACCGGTTTTGATGAGTTGTATCCCTACTGGTCATGAATTCCGGGTGTTAATCAAAGAATTGTTATTTAAAAAACACTTCACCAGCCAATCTCTGTGTTTTTGCATATCTAAAACCCTTTCTTGTGCATATGTCACTGGATCGGTTGAGGACGGGAGAGCAGCCTCTTTGAGCTGAAGTCACAGTCGGAACGCAGCTGGGTGTTTGTTCGCTGCCAGAAATGACTTGTCACTTTGGTCCACTGAGTTCGGCCAAGGTATGATGTGCAATATGTATATAATATATTTATATATATATGTGCATATATACATATATGTATTTACCATTCATTTACATTCATTTATTTACATAAATATGTGTGAATATATGTACATATATTATTGACGATATGACGACATACACGACTATGATGTGTACATATGCATGCCATGGTCAATAAATGGTAAATGGTTAGTGGTCATCCCACCATCATTAGGGATTCCTCATAATAGGTATGTATATGCATTAGTATTAATAAATTTGGGTTGATGACCACGCAATCTGTGAATAGATTGATGAGGGATATAGATGGACAAATAGAGGTCAACAGAGACCAAACAAACAAACAAACAAACACCAAACAAGCAAACAAACAAACAAACAATCAAACAATCAATCAAACAAACAAACAAAGAATTAAACAGACATGTAGATAGATTGGATATGTAGATCATCCCAATGATCCTCTCAAGTTTTCAACCGAGGGATACCGGGCGGCAATCAAGGATAGCAATGGGAATTCCCATTGCTTTCAGAAGAATCAGCATACATGGATACACATGGGCTGATTTTTTAATGAAGAAACAAATTGAAAGTCGCCCAACGCAGGCATACAATCATTATATGCAAATAGCTGGACATAACATAATACCCAAACCCGAAAACCCTTTTAAGGCCGATTTTGGACAGTTCCCTACGTTTCCCTCCCTCCCTCCCTCCCTCCCTCCCTCCCTCTCGCTCTCGCTCTCGCTCTCGCTCTCGCTCTCGCTCTCTCTCTCTCTCTCTCTCTCTCTATCCCCTTCAAGCATTTCAGACATAAACAACTGGATGTGACGGATGAGGCATCTCCAACATTGGATTACAATATCATCAAACACACCGAACTATGGAAGCTTGATGGCTTGCAGGTGCTTCATTGTCGGTTTATCTAAGCCATAATAAAGGAAACAGTTTGCAGCTCAGCTCCAATGAACAAGGTACAAACATACTTTCATGATATGTATGTATATATATACTGTATATGTATCTATATATATATATGATAGATGTTTTGTGTGTACCAGTGTGTTAAATTCTGTGTGAACGTAAATCTGCAAGGTGTAGCATATGAACACGCTGGTGGACATGGAACAACTCCGAAACCACAGCCGAGCCAAGCCGGGCGACGTGACGCGACGCGACTTAAATCATTGGACCCTTCAGAAAGTCGATGGCTAAGGACGTCAGATTCTTTCCTTCAACTTCACAGATGCTACAAAGGCCCCACAAGAGGGAAGTTTCCTCTTCCTCCCGTAGGAAATCATTTGCCTGGTGGCAAGGGAGTGGCTGAAATGAAACCAGATGCCTGGATTCCACTACAAGAGACATCAATTAGATTCTAAAGAGTGCTACAATGGTGGATTTGTAGGCTAAACATGTTTTCTCTGATGTTTTTTGGGGCCCACATCTTTGGGACACACGTTCATGTCCCATCTACTGATCAACGACAACGTCCATCCAGCAGCCACATACGCTTAAACATCTAGGGGCAAATCCGCAAATGGTTTTTGTACTACCCATTACTACCCCTCAATTTCCCCACGCTAACAAAATTCACACGTGTTTTTTGTATTTTTTTGTCGTGTGTGATTTTGTTGAAGGCTGAGTTTGGTGATTCCCCGTTGCTAGACAAATCTGTAAAGCAATATAATTCCCCATCTTCCAGATTCACAACATACAGAGTTGTTTCGAGTCCCTGGTGACATGTTCTGGTCAGCCACGGTCAGCCCAAAAGACTATCCCAATCTTGCCCCAGTTCATTTCCAACCGCCTCATACAAGTGGGACACGCACTGGACTCAGTTTGATTGCAGAAATCATGGGCCATGCAAGTTCACCTAAAATTCTCCTGCGTAGTTTTTAACAGCGCTAAAACCCTTTATCCAGCTCTTCTTTGCGGCTCAGTTGCCCTGAGCTGTGCTTTAACCATGCGCAAACTGGAAGATGTACCAGTGCCCACCACGCCTAGCGCACTGCAACAGCAAAAACGGGCCCAAACATTTCAAGCAGCTCCTCATACCACCCATGTGGTTTGAAACCCAAGTAGTATGGAAAATATAGGAAACTTATGGGAATGGTTTTCAATCTTTTCAGGTCCTCATTGTGGTGGACGGGGACATTATGTATTGACCTGGTAACACTCAAGGGCAATGGAAATGCCAGCCTGGCTTACAAAAATGGTCATGTCATGTTAATGTGCGACACATTATGTCGGATCGGAAGACACCACGTGTCACCAGTGATTGAAATTGTTGTATGGAACTATATGCAGTGTAATAAGTGTAACCCTTGTTTTACATGTGTATATATATATATATGTAGGTTACTTAAAAACATTTGTAAAATATTATAGGTTTATCTACATATATGTCTATACCATCCAAACCTAAATTGGTACAAACCATCTATATGTCAACCAGGAAATTGCTCTATATATATATATATAATTACATATACCTATACATGCAAAAATATTCATCTATTAAACATCAAACTATTCTGAAAATATATATATATATACAAATATCAAATACATACATGCTACAAATAAACATATATATATATATACATATAAACATATATATATATATACATACGCATGTATAGATATCAAATGATTTATATATGTAGAATTTCTGTATATTTATGAAAAAATATACATATTTGCTTATACTATATAGAGATAGTACATAGTAGTATATGTAGCATATATATCTATATATAGCATATATAAATATATATTCACATATATATATATATATATATATATTAGCATATGTATGTATATATATTAGCATATGTATATGCAAGATACTGTGTATATATATGCTACAAAAGACATACGATATATCTTTCGATATCAATACACTCATATAGATTAACGAATACTAATTCAAATAATGAAATACATTTAAATATAAAAACATATAGGTGAATCAACATGTGTGTAAATATATAAATATATACACTCATTTACAAAGATTGACATATAAAAACATCATATGCTAATATAAGTAAATATACATATGCTGATATAATATATGTATATATATATATATATATTTGCACAAATACATCAATCCAAATGACAAAAATGTGCATGTATGTAAATCAATAAGCACCAAAAAACCGTACATTACATTACATTACATTACATTGCATTACATTACATTACATTACATACATTACATATGCATATACATATACAGAAACATTTTCATATATACACGCATACACACACACATATATATATATATACATAAATATATATATATATATACATATTATAATATTTTTATACAACAACAAATTTAGACAGGTATATCAATGAGTAAACAACCATACATTTATATATATATATATATATACACATTTCTTTAAACAATTTTAACATATACATATATAATGAATTAGTGAAATAATATATATATATATATATATATGTATATAGAGAGACAGTACATATGTACATACACTTCAATATATATATATGTATATATGATATATCTCTCTTTCCAGCGCTGTCAGCTAAGTCCTAAACTTTTGCACCATGATTATTAGGGCTATGGAGGTTCGTCCCTGTTGAACGCATCACAGCAAATGAGTTTGCAAGTCCCGATTTCTGTGGTTCAGGTTGCCCTACGACTCCTGGGTCTGAGCATACATATGGTTACTCACCCCCCTCTCTGGTAAACAACCATATCAATTATTAAACATCACCTTTTTTCACAGGTAAACCGGCACAACCATCTATAAATGGACCATAATCCATAGCTATGTTAGTTTGCTGGAGGGTAGATACGCTGCCCACCCTGGTGGAACTGTCCCAGGTTCAAACTCCAAGCCAACACCATGACTCGCTGCCAGTGCTTCAAATCCCCTAATTTAACCTTGACTGCCGCAATGGCTAAGGGTAAGCTTAGGTCCCATTAAAAAAACACACGCACACACACACATATATATATATATGAAATGCTCCTCAATAAAACTGACCAATTAAATAATCAAATTTTCCATTCACCTGCTACTGGTTTTTACATGTATTTACCCACATTTACCAACTTCACCCAGCAATTTCGAGCAAGCCACGTGTTGCACCAGCTGTCTCCAATTTTGCTTTCACGGCTGTAGCCAGTAAGGAGATTCGCGAATTGTCGGCAGGGGCGAACCTGATGGGCATGGTGGGCCTGAATGATGGGTCCCTTTAATGTGGATTCACTAGCTAAAGCATGTCTTTTAATTACCGTGAAAATGATGGAACTAGTTATTGACCAACGAACAGGCAACAAAATCGAGGAGTGAACCAGCAATGTTGATATGCATTGCATTGTTGTTCGAAAATGAATAGCTTATATGTTGACAATCCAAAGAATGGAGCCCCGCAAGTTTTCAGCCCTTTGCCCGGAGATATTGAGGGGATGAAATGCCTATGGATAAGGGTTGCTAAGCGCACTTGATTTTCGGGTGCAGGACTCCATCTTAAATAAAACAAGTGGTAAAATCGTAGCAGGGGTGATGGACACACCGCCCATCCAGCGAACCCGGTCAACATCATTGGTAATCATGGGTGTATGGTAGCCGAGGATCACCAACGGTCACCAAGCACATGTATCATATATTTATATACCATCTTTGTGACAACAATTTGACCCCCCATGTGTGCTTTTAAGTGATGGAAGCCTTGACAACCGCTGGAAGTCGATCTAACATGGAACCCAAACATGCCCAACAACAAACCATTGATCAATGCATACCATAGGAGCACTTGGAATGACAGGAAAGGGAAGCATTCCGGTCTACCAAATGCTGTCTTTTGTGCTGCTGTGGTTCATAGTATAAGTGGATGACTCGAATGGAGCAAATATAGTGTGAATATATTTGCATGCGCACGTAGAATGCCGTGTCCCGTGTATATATATATATATGTGTGTATTCATTTATTCTATTGTGTTTATTTGTTTATTTAGTTTCAATATATATGTACACACACATGTATATATATATGTGCACATATAAATAAATAAATATATATATGTACATATGTATATATATACATGCATTATATATGTTTGGTAGTACCCCCTTGCAGTACCAAGAAAATGCTTTGAATTATTGAAGTCATACAAAAGCACCTCAGAGGTGCCAAATAGATAAATGTGTCAATAAACCGATACATCTATATGTATGTATATATATATATACACATATATATATATATTATACACATACACATATACATATAATTTCATTTAAATATATACATGCCACATATGTAAATACAAAAATATACATGTGTATGTGCTGATAACTTTGTGATATTCTTTGCTAAATAGTCTCGAGACTCTCTCTCTCTCTCTTTCTTTCTATATATATATATATAAACACAATAAATACTAGACCTCATTTGCAAACGTTTGCAAACGGTTTTCCTGCCACTTGGGCCTAAGTTCCTGGACCCAAGATCCAAGATCCAAGATTGTAGAAAACCTTTTCGGATCGCAAGGACCTTGGAGAAAACACTTTTTAGATCTTGAGAACCTAAAGATTGGATACAAGATCCAGGATTTCTTGGATCTTGGATCCAGGTGGGCACAGCCGGACCTCAACCGTTAGCTCCAGATCTCAGCGGGCAGTGCCCCACTGAGATCTGGCGCTCTGGGTTCAGGTCCGGCAGTGCCCATGTCAGAGAGAATGTCAGTATAGATGCCAGAATGAATGCCAAATAGAGTGGCAGAATAGAAAATCAGAATAGATGCTAGATAGAATGCCAGATGCCAGAAAGGATGCCAAATAGGATGTTAGAATCGCTGCCAGATAGAATGCAGGAATCGAATGTCAGAAAATAATGTCAAAATAGAATGCTATACTAGAATGTCTGAAAACATGCCATATATATTTATATGTATACTTCAAGGTGAAATGCCAGAAACTATGACAACATAAATTTCTCACGGTGGGGATCACTCGAAGTAAAATAATTTAATCACATATAAATATATAAATATATGTATATAGTATTATATAGTGTGTATATATATAAATAAGTATACATACATATATGTATACACACACACACGTATGTAAATTTATACTAATTTATATGCATATGCAGAAAAATGAAAATAAAAGGGTTTGCTACATCATATCTAGGTCAAAGTGTGGTATCCGGAGCACCCCCCCAACATCCCCCCACCCGTTTCGTAAGCAAAACAACACAGAGGGGGTGTCTATTTCATGTGGTCAGGTGAAATATTTCTCAATTTCTGTTTGCCTAAATCCCCAAATATTCCAGGGTTATCCAGTGCTAGATGGGGGATATCATGATGTCAGGATATGTGAGGGGACTTGGGTATTTAACCATGGGCAACCTTTTCCGTCAGTTTCTCACAACCAATGTGCATCTCCTCCATCTCCGTGGTTTTGCTCGAGATGTCAATGGGACGCATGTGGAGCCGAGTGATGTGTACAGGGTTCTTCCTGTCACTGTCCTGTGGATGGAGTTCGGCCGCCGTGCTCTGCCGAAACCACCAGAACCCTGAAAAGAAACCGCATGGGAATCAACAAAGACTGGCACATGTTCATCAACAATGAACACTTGATTGTTGATCAAAAATCTGTTGTTGTAAGCACGTAAATCTTCCGCCATCTTGAAAATTCTACCAGGTTTGATCCTTTGCTCAAGGGCCAATGCAATAGCATATGTACTGAACGCGGGGCTCTTTGCAGCAGATGTTTGATGATCAAGGGGGGCAGTGGCCATATGCCAAGGTTCCAGCCGTAGAAGTTCTGGACAAAAGGCTAGGGAAGCTTTCAAGGGTGCCTTGGCCCAATTGATCCGACTGGGTAAAGAATAAAACTTCAATTTTACAACACGATCTATCTGTGCCATAGTGCCCATGCACCTAAAGACAAATATAAATGCACGTAATTTGGGCTTGTCCAAAAGTGGTGGATCCTGCGAAACGGCACTGTTCATGGAGAATGGAATGTGGTAATTTGGAAATCAACTGCCCATATTCAGAAATAGAAAATGCCAAGTAGCACCCGCCTGAAGCATCTACATGGCGTGGATACACGTGTATTCATGCACGCTACTACGAAACATACCCCAAAATACAAAAAACATGTCCCTATCGGTGCTTGGTGGGAGGGGGGTGGGACCCCAGGTTTTTTTTTTTAATTAAATGGGGTCCCCTGCAGTATGGTTTTTCCCAAAATTCATCAGTCACTGATACCCTCCGATTATTTTTTTGTTACTAACATGGGAAATTAATCCAGCACAATCCAGTTCAGGTCCCCCCCAGCTCAAAATGAAACAAACTACTTGACAGTACCTGGTTTGGCTCCGTGAAGACGATCCGGCGTGGACAGCAAGGTTCTTGCACAGTTGGGAACAGCATTGCTGCAGCCCAAATACTCCATCTCAAGCAGAGCAAGTCCATGGGAAAGGTGCTGCGGGACCATGGTAAACTGTTTCTATCTGTTTCGGGCCCCTTGCGTGATCCCAGATCAGGTCAGAATGATTAATCAAGGGGTGGGTGAGTCCATACGTACTGAACATTCATTCGTCAGGACACCTTTGGCACCATAATATTCATGGGATTTATGGTCACCAGAATAATTAAACAAGGGGTGGGTGAGTCCACATGTACTGGGCATTCATAAAGATTCATGTGTTGGGATACCTTTGGTGTTATCATGGGTGTAGCCATGCATCTTCATCTACCTTGTGTTTTCATGTATTCATGATACCTTTGGAAGTGTACATCATTCATCTTCCCCTTCCGCATCGCTTCCCTCCAGCTGGGTGCCATCATGGCAATCTGGCGCTCCTGCATCAGGCACCACTGTAGCCAATATAATAGAAGGGCATGGCTACACCCATGATAACACCAAAGGTATCCCAATACATGAATCTTTATGAATGCCCAGTACATGTGGACTCACCCACCCCTTGTTTAATTATTCTGGTGACCATAAATCCCATGAATATTATGGTGCCAAAGGTGTCCTGATGAATGAATGTTCAGTACGTATGGACTCA
>Ga0126342_10020053_pt1 | contig 11282 bp, 15 predicted proteins | sample Cyp1metagenome_FD_92528 | JGI IMG/M metagenome (GOLD analysis project Ga0126342, IMG submission 92528) | Coral microbial communities from Lord Howe Island, Old Settlement Bay, Australia - Cyphastrea 1 metagenome | ecosystem: Host-associated > Invertebrates > Cnidaria > Coral ...
ATATATATATATAATATTTCGTTATATATATATATGTATGTATAAATGTATACATATTTCGTTATATATATATATCGTGTATATATATATATAGCGTGTATATATATATATATATATGTATCGTGTATATATATATATATCGTGTGTATATATATATTGTGTATATATATATATGTATACATTTACATATTATACAGATACACATACATACATACATACATGCATGCATGCATGCATGCATACATACATACATACATACGTTAGGTTACGTTACGTTTTGTTACGGTACGTTACAGTACAGTACATTACATACATTACATACAGACGGACGGACGGACGGACCGCCGGACCGCCGGACCGACCGACAGACAGACATACATACATGACCCAAGTAGGCGGCTTCAGGGTTCGCTGATCCCACTGTCAGGTGCTTACAATGTGTCGACACTACCGTGAGAAGTTGCTGCTGGTGACCAGAGAAGTGGACGCCTTGCGCCGGGACCAGGCCCTACAAATGCCACTGGTGGGAAGATCAAATGGGTTTAGGTAAACACATTCTTTGACAATGACAAGGGCACAAGGGGATATGTATATATATATATATATATAGACATACTCCAGACAATGGGGCACCAAGAAATGGATGGGCAGCACCGAAAATGACCAAGAGCCGTTTTGAATTTTGATTGCCGAATGAGCTGGTTTAGGGAACGAGGACCGGAGCACCGGGGAATGAGGAGGCTCCAAGTACTGTAGTTCTCCTAGTTCTCCTGTTGACCTGGGACCAATGTCGGCAGGGGCAGATGCTGAAAAAGTTCAAGAACATGCTGGAGGATTCGACCCCAACTGTCGGACGTTATGCACTCATTCGCATTTTCTTTGGAAACACATTTTTTCCCACTTGTCTCAGTTGTTTGAAGCACTTGTGGGAGTTGACTCTGTCGGTCACCCCACTGCAGTCGCCAGAGAAATTAAAAGCTACAAGCTGTGATATCCACATCTAAATCAATTCATATCGTTCAGACTTTGAAGAGTCTGACAGCTCTGTCGGCAGGACCCGACTGCCATGCTGACAGCCTCTGGAGAGCACGCGAAGTCCTTGAAGAAATGGAAGGCGGACTGGGTTCGGCAAGCTTCCCTCGAGTTTGGGAGGGTTCGAATCACAGAGGGTTGGACACAATAAGAGGCTTCAGAAGCACAGCACACCTCCTAGGGAGCAAGGATTGTGCTTGGAGCTCGCAAGAGACAGTCAACAAGGTTCTTTCCAAACGGTCCACAAAGGTCAAGACTGCCATTTCCATGACTCCAATGGCGGTTTTTGTGGAGCTTTTGTCAGCTTCTTCTCAGCTTCTTCATCCAACGTTTCATCACTTGGAACCGTCACTGCTGCGAATGGCCTCCGCAGGATCGCATCGTTCGGCGTTTGCGTGCGGAACGGCTTGGTACTGGCGAGACGGAGCCTTTTTTCGCAGTGGGGCATCCTCCAGAGGCCGTTGGCACAATTATTTCATATTAATTTCTATGTATCAGTATTATCATTACTATTACTATAAGTACCATTAACTACTATTTTTTCCTTATATTATTACTATGATTAGAAATAACTATTGTTATTAGTTTCACGATTTCATGATTATCATGATTACTATGATGATTACTATTATTTCTATGCATTCCACAGGGACAATTCTAGCCTTTGGATGATTTTTGAAATTGGGTAATGTAATGATCTCTCTCATTCGTTCGTCTGCTGCACAATAATTCCTTCGTGTTTCTGGCCTCCCTGGCTTCGACTGTGGAATTTCGCTATCAGATCTAATATCTTTCTTGTATCCATGCTTCTCATGGAACTCTTCCTGTTGTTACTAAGTTCGTGGGGGTGCTTTATCAGTGTCGTGGGGGTGCTTTCATTGCTCCGCTAGATGCTGATATGGGGGTAAGCGACGATCTGAAAATCAACGCCTTGTAGGATGGCTAAAGCTCAAATTGGACGGTGTGCTTATGCTTTCTGCGTGATTCTTGTAGTGATGAAATTTAACTACTATGGTGTTTTGCCAGCCAGTTTACCCGGATTTGATATTGGTATCAATGTCCTATAGTTTGAGAATTTCCCTTCATTATATATACACAAAAGTATGAATCTTGTAGTGCGAACTTGGGCTACTATTCCGAACCTTCAAGCAAGAGTCACCAAGTAACAATTGGCTAAGGAGCTGGTGGCCCTCATCCTCGCAGCACTTCGCGGTGATCGTTTGAATCCTGAGGTGCACAACGGGGGAATGGTATCGTGAAACTTTGGTATGAACCTCTTGGGATAGATGGTATTTGGTCTCTTTCAGGTGGCCTTGCCAAGCGCTTTTCAAAATCCAGAGAAGTAAATCTAGAGGCTATTGACTCTTCGGGATCATACAGGCAGTGTTTAAGGAATGGTTTGAAGGACCGGTACTTTCAGACATGTATGCACTTGTAGGTAGACTTCCTACAGTGTCAACTTCCAATCTGAGTGCAGGACGTCCTGATGTTGCAGAACCGCGAGAGGTATATGGATGCCGTCGAGGCTGCGATCTCCCGGGGGTGCTGTGTGACATGCAGCGAGTTTTGTGCCGTGCAACGCCAGGAACGCCGCAGCACCGTGGTGTTGGGATTGATGGAGATGCCTCCGGCCTCACGATGGATGCAACACACGGAGCGCCGGTTTGAGACCAGCAATCTCTCTCTCTCTCTACGTATATATATATATACATACATATATACATACGTATATATATATATATAAACTGTATATGTATAATATACCTGCATTTGCAAGTCCATGCATGTCCTGGAAACCAAAATGCGTTGCTGTCGGATGTTCTTTTTAATTTTCCAGGAGTTAAAACTGATGGTATTTATATTTCTTTCTTGGTCAATTCTCCATCTTGGCTGCCTTTGTTTCGTGAGGACATCAACGCCTTGTTGTCCTCGCCCTTCGATCTCATGCAACGGATCTTGGGTGGAAATGCAGAGATCCTCGGTTGATGGTGCTGCAGCCACCACTTGGAGTCCCCTGATGGTAGAAAGGATCTCCTTGTCAGGTTGAGGAGAACCATTGTTGAATTAGAATGTCGAACCGATCTTGGTATTCGCCTGAGGCAACACCCATTCAAAACGAGCAGGCCCAAAGTAATGACTATCCAGAATACCCAAATCTCATGCTTTCATGAGAAAAACACATCACCAAATCTGGCGCGGGTCCTAGCAGCTCTTTTTTTTGGGTCACCAATACCCACATTTTTTTTTTGTGAAGTTGCTGCCCTCCGCACCTTTGATATGCCATGAGCCAAGGAGGGACTCTATCTACGACACTGGACCTGAGGTGGGATGCTGAAACAGCATCGTCGATGTGGACGATGTTAGACATGTGCTATGCTATTATGTGTATATATATATATACACATACACACATAGTATACACGCATATTTATGCATATTTATGCAATTACACATGTATATATTTACATATATATATATACATGCACATATAATATATATATATATATATATATATACGTAAATACATATGTTTACATACACACATTACATGGCATGGACATGGGATGGTTTGAGTACTTTTTACATTCCCAACTTTGGAAAAACATGGAGAATCTATCTTTGTGCCCATTGAAGTTCTCCCCTGAAGCCTCCAAGGTGCCGACCATGCGAAATATGCCATACGTCATGGCTGTTCCTTGGCTGCACCGCCGTGGAACACCGTGGGAGCCTGGTACCTTGGAGATGGTCGAAGTGCCAGGTGGAACACATCACGGAGATCTGCAATGATAGCGAAATGTCGCGGGCTTGGAATGAAATGAGATCCGTTTCGGGACCTCCGGGCATTGTTTGGATTTCCTGGATATTCCTGGCTTGGTGAGTTTAGTGTTTACTGGCACAATTGTGCTTTCTTTTCAAGGACGCCACGTACCTTGGCTACAATGCACCAAGGTCTTTCAACAGCGATGGTGCCGTGTCTCTCTTCATCAAGCTCTACTCTCTCTTTACACAGCATTTTGCCGCAAAATATGGTGTGACGCTCCTGTCGTAGATTCTCCAAATATGGAGACAATTGTTTGTCTGCTATGCATAAGAAAATAGGAGGCAAGAGGGTCCGAGATTTGCTGACATTTCACCATAACACCTAAAGTCCTAAAGCAAATTTTTTAATTCAGATTGTGTTGCGCACACGAACACTCGAGTCATCTACAGATTGCGAGCTTCATGAGGATGCAACGCAGGGTTGTGCTAGATTTTCTTCCTTGCTTCAAGCTGTTTCTGTTGTCAGGGTCTTGCGAAATAGACTTGGTTTGACGCTTGATGGTTGTTGGTTCCTATGCTTTTTCCTCGTGGACTCAGGTCATTGGGTGTAAAATTGCCACGCGCAGCGCTAGACTCAGCAGAAAAACATGTGGTTGAGATGAGCCAAGCATGGTGACATCCACTGAGAGAATTTTTCATTGTACGAACTGAATTGTACTAGCATTCAATTCATGTATGAAAGACGAATCATTCTATTCAGCACCCCAAAACAATCAAGTCTCAAAGTTTTGTGTTGGCAAGTTTTGCTGCATCCGAGTCTATCGAACTTGTGTTGCGTGGGAGTATTGAAGGTCAAATATCATCATGTCGTATAATCATATAATCCCACCATATTAAGCTGATATAAACAGAAGCTTACCTTCATCCTTTATTCCCATATATTCCCGAAATGATTGTTGTTGGCAGCTTTGGCCAAGCCAAGGTGAATCCTGTGCATCAGCACACCTTCGCCACCTTATCCTTGGCACTGGCCGGTGGAGGGCGCAACCATGGTATGCTGCAGTCCCTGTGCCTTGGACGAAAGACGTCCTGCAATGTCCAGAAGTGCTCTTTGGTGTTCCTTGATCTTAGTTCACAGAAGTTCATAGATTTGGATGCAAGATCCAGTGTGGCTCATTCTGGGCAGGCTACACATCTGTCGCCGGAGCCGCAAGGCATTTGGGAGGGCCGTTGCAAAATTTCACCTGGCATCACATATGAAACGGCCCCGATTCGCATAGATTGTAAGACTTGAGGGCTGTCCGTGCCAGCCATGGGACTAGAGACAGCAGACACCAAGGTACCATCCAACCAGTTCCTCGCCCGAAAGACAGTGCCCAGGTGTGCGAATGTCTACCACGCCTGGACCGGCCTCGCCGCGTAGTCTTTGTGCGGCAGTGGAAGGCCAAGTTGATTGCTGTCCACAGGCCCTGATCCGCCCGGGAAGGGTCTCAATTGGATGATGCCCTTGATGAACAGCAGCGTTGCGTACATTGTTCAAACATGTTCAAACGATAGAATCCAAATAGCAACATGCCATCAGGCCGCAAGTAATTAGTTTCTCCTTGAGCCATGAGAGATGGGTTGATCGTTTGTAAACCCTGTCATGACAGCTTTCTTGACAATATGTATCTATCCATCTCTCTCTTTCTCTCTTCATACACATATGTATATAATTGTACATATATATATATCTACATCTACACATACATTTACACATGTAGATATCATATATACATACAATTCAATTTCTCACTCTTTTGGGATGACATGGCTGTGGTGATGCGGTACAGTTTGGTATGACCCGCATTGTCGTAGGAAGCTCATGGCGCTGGCCCAGCAGCCTGAGATCCAGCTGGCCACAGCCGGGGACTGCCTGGGGACTGGCGGACCGCAGAGCACTTGAAGTCACAACAAGTAGAGTTGCATGGCTGGGCGTGTAGCAATAGTGATGATGATGATGATGGTGGTGGTGGTGGTGGTGATGATATCATCATCAGGTACTTGTTCGCAAATGTTCGCAACAGAATCACGCATGACTTGGAGATCGGAATCCTGCCAGCTCTGCAGGAGGCTGAGGCGGAGGATGCTATGGGTATCCGACCGGATGAAGAGGCCAGAAAAGATCTATCAGAACTCACCAGTTGCATAGAATTTATAATTGTACTTGATTCCTCTCGATTTTTTTTGAATATGCATTATGTATAATAATACTGTATTTATGTAATGTAATATAATATAGTGTAATATAATATATGTAATGTAATGCAATGTAATGTAATGCAATGCAATACAATGTATATATATATATATATATATACATACACATATGTATGTATGTAAGGATAACTGAACACATGTATCATGCATTTATGCACACATAGTATATATATATATATATCTATGTATACACACATATGAGGACGTTGCCAAAGACGACCAGTTTCTGGTCTTTTTTTCTTGCAGATCCTGTCAGGAGGTGCCAGTTCTCCAGTCGATTGGCGATGAACATGGTATGGGAGCCCTGGGAGATCCTGTGGTGCACAGCGTTTCACATGGCCCTGCGGCCGTTTTTCATGGGCCCAGGTGGTTTATGTCCTCATCTCGTCTTCGCGCCATCGTTGGGAGAATCTGAGGCTGGGTTTGCGGCAAGCAGCCTGTTTCCAGGAATGTGGAATACTTGCATTACAATTTGGCTTCCACCCCGAAACATTACGATTTAAGCTTGTTCTGCTGCAGTTGAAATCTGGTTTTCAGGACGGCCAGACCATCCGACGGGCGGAGTTCCCGCTGGGCCCGTTGCTGGGCTGCATGGAGGTTGACGAACCTCATTTCTATCCAAGATCCATTGAATCAGAGATGATTTGGTTCAGCCTGTCCGGCAAGGTTAAATTGGATTGACATTGGCGGGAGTTGCTGGATTTTAAATGCCAACAAAAACTAAAATCTGGGAAGGCATGTCCTAAGTTTGATTCAGGGATGGCCAGGGTTCACAGCACTGCGAGTGCAAAGATTCAGATTTAGTGTAGCTGGTTGCGTGAGTCGTTGGCACAACGGAGTGCTTGTCAACAATGTTAGAGGATAATTGCCGAGGCCTTTTTTCGAGACTCCAGAACACAAGGACTGGGTATGTTGAGCAAAGATGAGCAAAGTAAGTGATCAAATTTGCACAGAAACCTTTCATAGCCGCCCAGCCTCCAAGTGTGGTACAAATGGAGGATTTGGTACATCATTTCGAGATTTCAAGGCACTGCTTTATAGGTAGAGGTATTATACGTCACATGGGGATGGATCTTGCGGCCAATGTCAATGGTCAGGACCTGCAATGTGGGGAACGGGTTCTCATGGCGCTGCAAAGTCCACACCTGAGTTTGCCCAGGGTCAGCTGCGGGATTTCCTGGGTTTGCCTCCGCTGGCCATTGTGATGTCCCTGCATTGCTTCTTTTTGGATATCTGCGAAAGAGACTCACATTTCCCAACATGTTTTTTTTGTGCGGTCAGTCTACCTGTGCTGCCAAGAAACAACACATTGGTTACTTCGTCTGAGGTGCTGTTGCTACCGGTGGTGGTGGAAAGAGCACTGGCTGGGGCTGGGGTGGCAGTGCTGCCCTCAAGGCTTGCAGTCAATGGAGCTTGTGGAGCCATGGACCAAACTTGGGCGTGACCAAAATTGGGTACTCAGATATAGTAAAGATAATCAACACGTGGCGCATGCTTGTCTGCCTTCAATTTTGACTAATACTCTATAGATTTTCGCAGAAACTGTGCCGGGAAACTCATTTGCCGCTTCTTTGGACGAGTGATTCGTAAACTTACAGTCGCAACCAATCTTCGCATTTGATCATTGTATCACGTACTTCCGTTTTCAATAGGTTTTTTCTCCATTTTCATCCATTTCTACCTCCTACCAGTTGATTCTTCCAGGTTCCGTACCTGGTGCAGACCTGCAGGCCATCTCTGGCGATGCCCCGCTGCGCACCAGTGACCAAGATCTACAAGCCTTGGCGAAGCAACCCATGCAGGAGGCCATGCTGGGCTTGGTGAAACCTCCACGAAAGCCTGTGAATTTGGCCATGAATTCTGGATCTTCCCGGCATGCTTGGGAGTCATGGAAGGATATTGATGAGTTTTATGATGAGTTTTGATGTCGCAAAAGTTTAACAATGTTGCCGAATGCCATTTGAATGAATCGGTGTCACAATCTACACGATGGCTGGTGCGGAGGTCATTGATCTCGGGCACATCATTCGAGAGGTGCCGGACAACCTACCCACAGGCCCGGTGGCAGGTCAATCAGTCAATCCTTTGATCGAGAGGCTATGAACGTGCGATCCATCAATTCTATTAGGGGTTGCCCAGGATTCACACCATCGGCATGTCATTGACCCACAATGCACCACGTGCTCACAAGAGCTGGACATAGCTGGACATTGTCATGGGTCTTTCATGGTCTTTCCTTTTTTCCTTGGAGCTTGAGAGAGCGTTAGAGCGTTTCTTTGGAGGCAACCTACCCTTCGACATTTCTGCTCACCCTGCTGTTCGACATACTGTTGCCCGTCGCTTGCTGGATCGTATGGAAGCTGACGCTCGGCAGTGGCGCCAGTGCTGGATGTGACAGGTGAAACTGTTGGATGTTGGAACATGTTGGAACATGTTGGAACCCTCCGCCTCCCCATTGGACCCATTGGATTCCCTTCTCACATCGACATACATCGACCATTTTGTGAGATCCGGGGTGTGAGGAGATGCTCCGTTTCTCAGAGATGCAGAAGAAGACTCCGGCGCCCAAAGTGAAGGAGTTGAGTGAGGTGAGAAGATTTGGATCTGTTTGGATGATTCGATTTGCATCACCAGTCAATAATTTGAAGGGACAGGGACTTATATATCCAAAAATTGGATACATGATATATATATATATCAAAGAGTTTTTTGTCAGTGTTGTCCTGGGCTTAACTAATCTTAACTATGTAGCTAAAGGATCCTTAACTGATGACCGAATTTTGGAGCTCCGAATGTGCCAGGTGGAACTCACCAAACTCTCCAGTGGCAGCAAGGAGGCCGCCCAGGCTGCCCAGCAGGCACAGTTCTGTGATTTGCTTGTGGTAATCTTGTGGTCACTATCTGAAAATACGGAGACGTGAAGCGGTTTCAGAATGTTTCATATGGCTTTTGGATTGCTGTTTTATGTTTTTTTCGATATTTTTCTTGCTTTTGGTTAAGGACGTCACCCCTGCTGTTGCAGTGTTTTGAGGCCCTGAGCGACATCATCAAATGCATCGCGGACATGAAGGCGGCAGATGCCGCTTTCGTGGACTCGGCGTTCAAGGAGGTCTTGAAGCGTGGCAACACCATTGATCTGCAGCTGGGATAGCAGGATTCAGAATGCAATGGGGAAGGTGGACAGAGGCCACACCGTACCTGGCATAAACCAGAAGTAGAAGTAGACGGTTATTTTTTGTTGCTTTTTGTCTAGCATCTTTTTCCGGAGCGTTGGGACCCTTGGCTGGCAAGGTCAGAGGAAGGCATTGGGAAGGCCTCCAATGGAGGTGCTCGTGCAGCTCATGATGCCAGTTTGTCTCGTTTGAAACATTGGCTCCTGCGCATCTCTGGCACCTTGGCACCATACCCGACACCCCATTGCCAGCTGTGTGGGTTATGTTTTTGGAGCGCGTACAGCTACAGCTGCTAAGGCCATGAATCAGAAGCTTGGTTGCAACGGGCCTGCAGATCACTGCTCTCCTCATCAGCAGCTGAAGATTGGCAACGCATCAACCCCTTCCTGTCGGAGCAGGAGGTGCAGATCCTGGGATCAAGGGATGAGGGTCCAGAAATATCGGCTGAACGAAGGGGCCATGGATATTGAGAGTGAAAACATGGCAACCAAGAGCTTGTCTTCAAAGGGCATAGGGTCTTTTTGGTGCCGAGTACTACTTGCCAGCCTGCAACTCGTGCCCATTTTGTGGGGATTTTGCACCTGACGACTGACGAGGTTCGAGATATCTTGCAGCTGACTTCACATGCCACGCTGCGGGCGGTGCGAGTGGTCTTGGCCAACGGATCTCTCGCGGAAGCGCGAGACCTGCAGAAGATGCTGACCAAAGCCATCTCTGTCGTGGAGGAGGAGTGGAACATAGTGGAACGCCAAGTGCAATGCCCTTAAGATGGATAGACGAGACGAATCTAGACGAACTTCAGGGTACATAAAGTCCAGTTGCACACTTTTTGGGAACATGACCAGACCAAAAGACAGCACGACATCGCATCTGGGTTTGGATGCCAGTGATATCCATTGCGTTCTCACATTGATATCCAGTGACATGCAGTGATGCCATAGCATATGGGCGCAGGAGGGCAAGCTGCCCAACGACCTGCTGGTGGGTTTGGCTGAGAAGGGTGAAGTCTTGGCCCGACGCTTGGACGCTCGCAGGCATTACGTGCAAAACAACTTGGCCTACGACCCGCACTTCTTGGTCTTTGAGTGTCTTGGAGATGCAGAAGTTGGGATCTATATAGATCTATTATATAATTTATATAATATTAATATATGATACTGTATGTTTTACAACATTTTACAACAATACATGTATCTTAGTTACGTATATATATATATATACACATACATATACATACATATACGTATACGTCTACAGATACATATACATATACACGCTAGTGTACAATTATGAATTTTGTGTGGTCCACCCTTGTTGGGACTTGTGACTGATCGGTTGCGAATTCTCGGGAGAAGAGAGGGGGGGTATCTTTCGGGCTCGTTATGGACGAGTGAAGTGAATGAGACTTCAAACGGATTTTGTTGAGAGACTCTGAGTCTGTCCATTAATCATTCGTGCTGGTTTCTGGTTCCCTGCCAGGTTTTCAGACAACAAGATGCTGCACGAGAGACAGGTTGCCATTATCTCGGACTTCCAACGAACCGTGGAAGGAGGCGAAAGTGGTGTGAAGCAAATGATCATGGGAGCTGGCAAGACCACAGTTGTGAGCCCTCTGCTCTCAATGCCGCTGCGCTGAAGAGAACTTTTTTTTTTGACTTGACAGAAACGGACCGAAACAAACTTTCAGCTGCACTGCATCAGTGGTTGTGTTCGTTTGCATGTTTTGTTCATTTTGTTGAATTTGTTGACTTGCCGGTTGCTTGGTGACCTGGAGTGTGAGGTTACTGGCTGATGGAACCCGCTTGGTGAGTCTGGTGGTGCCCTCCGCATTGCTGGAATTCTGTCGCGGGGTGCTGATGGCAGTGTTCTCCTCCATCATCCAGAAACTTGGAGAACAAGGGTGGTGGATCTGTGATGAGTGGAGTTGACAAACTGATGTGAGCTATGGTCAATACTCATGGTTAATAACCATTAATAGGGGCTAGTCATCCAATGGTTCATAGGGATTTATAATAACCATTATAAGGATCCTTATTATGGATGGGATGACCATCAACC
>Ga0126342_10020054_pt1 | contig 11282 bp, 10 predicted proteins | sample Cyp1metagenome_FD_92528 | JGI IMG/M metagenome (GOLD analysis project Ga0126342, IMG submission 92528) | Coral microbial communities from Lord Howe Island, Old Settlement Bay, Australia - Cyphastrea 1 metagenome | ecosystem: Host-associated > Invertebrates > Cnidaria > Coral ...
CCGCGTGTGCGTAACTGCTGCCGCAGTTCCAGAAGCCAGGACAAGCCTATATATACAGGATGGGGCCCCATGGTTTGCTAAGTTGGTTTACAACTATAATAACCATAGTGTATGGTACTTATAACCATATTTAGATGGGGTTAACCAACTTATAACTGGAGGGCCCCATCCTGTATATGTCAGTATCTAAGGTTGACCCAGAGTTCCAACCACATTTCCCCGCCTCCGCCATCTCGACGGAAAAAAAATTCGCGAGACTTTTTTTGAGCTGACCTGGCGAAACGAGAGACGATGCGGCCGGAGCTCCATTCAGAAAGAGAAATCCCAAGTGTTTGTTTGGGATATCATGGGATTCTATATGTGATTTAATGGGATTTTTCATGATCATATAGAAATTGGTGAAATATCATCACATTTTTAGAAAAGGATTATCTAACAACGATAATCTGATATATCATGTGAAATATGATCATGATATATCCCATTAAATCACATTAAAATTAGAAGTCCATAATATCATGGGAACACATTGCCTAACAATGTAATTTATGGACTTTATCCTGGGATATATATATATAACTCTCCATCATGATACTGGGCAGGTAATGGGAATGCTTTTTTGAAAGCGGATCTTGTTCTGGGATACGGGATACGAAAACTGGGATGATGCAAATCAACAATGGGCAAATCATGGGATATCATGGGATATGACATAAGCATAACCAACAATAACAATACGGCATGTTTTGGGCTTTAAAACGGTGGATTTAAAACACCATGGTCACAACATGGTCATGGCGATGACCGACCATGATCTACCTCAAAAGAACCCTGAGCCCAGCGCAGGCAGAATGTAGAGGATGCTCGGCAAGGCAAGATGTGGAATCAACAATCGTCCGCGAAAAAAAGTTATGACAATTATGACAACTTTTGATGAATAACAAATGAAGTCAGCAAAAATATGTTCAATACTTAACCGTTTAGAAAGATGTGTTGTGCCAAGCGCTGTCCAGTATTAGACGAAGGATTTGATCAATGATTGTCCAATCTGTGCGCACAGAGTTGTCCATATGTGCGCCGTGAAGCGCTTGAACCAGGTACACCGAGCAAACAGCTTCTGCCCGAAATATGGGGGTATCAGAATCAGTATGGTTCAATTTTGGCATGACATGGCATGACCCGGAAAATCAGAAAGTCTGGCTAGATTGGTGTTTTTCAGTACTCTTCAACATCCATGGCCGATATGAGTCACATGAATTCCAACAAAGCTACAAGTAGGATCAAGTAGGTAGCAGAATCACACTAACATGAAAGTCAGAGTCAACTGGGCACTACGTGGCCTTGCAAAGCTGCCTTTTGCACTTGTTGCACGTAAATTTGCCCCCAGAGACGTCTTCTCAAAGAGGAGATATCTCAGCAACTCTGCTACCACATCCACACTAATGGAGTCGCCAATCAGCTTGTAACCTCAGCATTTTTCCCCAGCCTATCCACCTGTAATCAAACATCTGCCTGTAAATCCTTTCATGTAAACACGATCTATAGATATGGATAGAGGATTCTTATTTTGCCAAAGTTTTTAGAATGTAAAAACGTTTTCTTCCCACTGACCCAATGTGGTGTTTCTGCTCTCTGAAACTCCACAGTTGCTGCAAAATGATAATTTCATCAACCCAATGTTGCTAGCCCCCAACAAACATCTCTATGGAAATCCATTCAACTGTTGACCGTTCGGACATGATCTACATTCGGTGGAGTGTCCATATCTTTATGACTGTATGGTACAGGATGGGGCCCCCAAGATCGCTAAGTTGCCTTATAAGTGGTTTAACTATGGTTTATGGTAGATATAACGAACTAATTAATGGGGGTTTTGTCATGGTATATAAACCAAGTTATAACTGGGGGGCCCCTCCTGTAGGATGTCTACTGATGTCTACCATGGACAACTGTGGCTCCGGCGCTGGTGCTGCGTAACGCTTTCTGGGAATTGAAAGTGCTCCGAAAAACCATGCAAACGCAACAGCTCGACAGTGGTAAAATACCTGAACGCGGGTCCAAATTCAACAGCTAAGCCTCTAGAATCTCTAGAAATCATGCCAGGCCGGAAACATCAAACACATTTCTGAAGTTGATATCACTCATTCATTTTCCATTGCCAGAGGGTCTCCAAAACAATGAGAACCGCCTAGGACTGGGAAAATCAGTACAGATCAGCAGATTTGACCTGTTGGAAAATCGGCCAAATTGGGCAACCCAAAATGCTGGCATATCTTCAAAAACATGTTCTGTTGGAAAATCCAATGGAAAAACATGGTTTCTGGTTTCGACACATGCCCGTCAAATGCATCACTTTTCCTGGCTAAATTCACAAGGTTCGAGGTTTGGTTTCGTCGTGTGTTAAGTTGCTACATTTTGTGTTTTTGGGGGTCGGTGAAAACCCAATTCTTTAGACTACATCCTGTTTTTTCTGGTTTCGCTCCTGAATGTTCATCAAATTGATGACAGTACGAGAACTGGTGCTTGTATGTTTATATGTGTATACATATATATATATACATAACAAGCGTCTTGGGTCGTTTCGCCCCAAATTTCATCATCTCAAATTTTGGTGAAATGGGTTTCCTGAGGCTGCGATTGAAAAGTTTGATTCTTGAGAGAATGATTTTGGATGCAGGAAGGCCCACCATAAAACAAAAAAATGGTTTCTGTTCCTCAACCAACTGTAGATGTGCGGAATCCCTCACAAATCCAACCAGTAGCCTAAATAGCCAACCCAACTTACCCTGCGTTTGTCAGGGGCCATTTTGAGACAACATATGGGTTGTTCTCAATATCGATTAACATTAATTTGCCAGTGTATATCATGTAGAAACCAAATGATCCCGTCTCTACTCCATAGCCTATACTGGATATCTATCTGGATATTAAGTATTTTTGTTGGTTATTATAAGCATTGGGAGAGTTATTCTTTGGGGCATTCTTATTCTCCAGATACAAGATATATTTTTTGCAGTTGCTATCATCACCACCACTAGTACCAGCACCTTCATCATCATCATCGTCATCATCATCATCATCACCATCATCGTCATCATCGTCGTCATCGTCGTCATTGTCAGCATTGTCATCAATAATGATTGTCATTGATGTGGCAAGCCCAACAATGAAGCACCCCCAATTTCACCACAAATGGGAAATGGTAGCTTTATGGCATTGGGTTGCCTAGATTATCAGCCTCAAAGGGAATAATTATCCTCATCATCATCCATTATCAATCATAATTATCATTTATCGTCCTACTAAGTTACTACTACCAATAATAGAAAATCATCATAATAACATCACAAGCATAATCATCGGAGTTGTGCTATTGGCACTGCCATACCATATAATATCATATCATATCATATCCTCATCATCACCACCACCATCATCATCAGAAGCAGCAGCACTGCCATCGTCATCATCACCACCACCATCATCACCACCACCACCATCATCACCACCACCATCATCACCACCATCGTCATCACCACCACCACCATCATCATCACCACCACCACCATCATCATCAGCATCAGCACCATCATCATTACCACCATCATCATCACCACCATCATCATCACCACCAAATTAATCATCATCACCACCATCACCACCATCATACCACCAGCATTAGCATCAGCATCAGCATCATCACCATCATCATCATCACCATCACCATCACCATCATCACCATCATCATCATCATCCAGTCATGATTGACTATCATCGTATAATTAGATTACCATTGTCATTCCACTCATGATGATTATCATGACTGGTACTACTACTCATGAAATTAATCATCATCATGACCGTAACCATTACAGCACCAGACTATATGATCAATATTACTACCATAGTACCGTAATAATGACTATAATGGTTACTCATATTAGTGACTGGTACTAGTACTAATGATAGTCATTATTACTACTGGTACTATAAGGTACTATCAGATTCTCTGCTTACAGGCAGAACTCCGCTGCCTCAAGTCCTCTCCAGGCTCCACCAAGCGCTGTATGCGGCCCCCCGGCAACACCCGGGGCCGTGCGTCCTCCCCGCGGGAGCCGGTGAGGCCTGGTGTTTCCAGAGGAGTTCAATCTGGGCTCAGTCAATGCGGGACCAACAAGGCTTTCCCCATTGGCAATCCAGGAAAAATGTGAAAAAGTAAGGGATGAAGTTGGATATGTCCAGGAAAAAATCAACTTGAAGCGACTTGAATGATTTAAATCAAGAAGAAAATCGCTGGATATGAAGCCAAGAATTGAAGATTTGACGAAAGCAATGGGCAGGTCTCAAGTGATATGGGGTTTTGATTTAACTTAAAGTGACATTGATGAACAAAAAAAAGCAAAAACACAAATCTACTGTACCGAAAATCCAACAAGCAGTTCGTCAGTTGGTATACTTGACTCTTGGAGTATGAGTTGTAAATCGTTCTTTGAAACATTGCCCCATTTTCAGACCCCATATGACCCCAAAAAGTACGTGACACAAGATGTTCCATGAACTCAAATATTGGACTAAATCATCTCACCTATAGTGCCGATCTGGAAGATAGACATCCAGTTCATTACCAGCTCTTGTTGGGCGGGTGAAGTGGTGTGAGTTGCCTTCGGAGTCTCGTGCCAGGAGAGGTCCGAAACGGTGAGCTTCGTAGCAAGCTGTCGTATATCCTGGAGTTTCCCGGCGCAAAAACTGGACCGGAAATCTACAACCCCTCAGTGGTCCAGATACCTATGAAGTATCATGTGAAAAAATGTGGGTCAATTGGGTTCCAGGTGCAATGGAAGATGAAGTGAAACAAACCACCAAGCACTTTGTTTCAGCTTGGAACAAATCCTAAGATATGTGAAGGCACCTGAGGTAAAGGTAGATGAGCTGGTGCTCTGGCCGGTGACCACCTGCGTTGGAAGATAGGGCCCTGCTGGTTGGGAAGGCCTACTGAAGCCTCCAATTGAGTCGAAAATGAATGAAAATAAGAGAAACATAGAGAAACCTTATGAAAAACATGTTGAATATTGTTGAATCAAGTCTGCCCATATTCTTTCGGCAAGTCGCCCTTGATCTCTGCCGAAAAATATTGGTCCTGGTCCTCATCGTCCTCATCTTTGTGGAAATTTCAAAGGTACACTCCGAAAGGTATCCCCCAACAATACGGTGGGTGGAAGATATCCTGCACCACCAAAAGGATGGTTGAAACCCTATAAATAATGGGATAAACCACCGTTTTCAACTGGTGCAGGATTTCTTCCATCCACAGTAGGACGTTAATATGGTGCCCTACTTCTTTGATGAACCGACCACAGGATCAGCCTCCCATCTTTGTCCCTGGTCCCATAGTAGCTCCAGCAACCGCTCCGGGACGCAAGTGCTCTCGGCATCGATGTCCTACGGCTAGAAATTGGCGCACATGTTTTCAATGCAAAGTTTCCAGGAGCCGAAAACCAGCTTTCCAACTCCTCAGCTTGTAGATATTCTACCAGCTGGCGATTTGGAGCCGTATCCAAGCTACGCCCTGGAAACTCCTTGGATTTGAAGAAGCGCAGCTGGAAATTTCGGAAGATTTTCAGAATCACGGAAACAGAAACGCCAAACGGGTCCTCCTTGCATTTCGAGAATGTTGTGGTTGACTCAAAAATTGTTTTGCATCTTTCAGAAGGGAGGGTAGAACTGTTCCGAAAATTCTGCACACTCTGTGCCCCTCTGTCCGTGGCTCAACCGCGCCACTGCGGACTCAATGGATTTCAATCACCTCCGAGCAGTAAAATAAATGGGGTAGATAGGTTGTGGCTTGTTCTTATTATGGTCATCATAATCATAACATTATCATTCATATCCCCATTGTCATCACCATCACCACCACCACCACCACCACCATCATCATCATCATCATCGTCATCGTCATCCTCATCGTCATCGTCATCGTCATCGTCATCATCATCATCATCATCATTCTCAATACCATCATTCCCATCATCATTGCCATTCCTATCATTTCTGTTCTTGGCTCTACCACATAAACAATGCTCTGCCAGCTGAGCTGCGGTCTTCAGCGGATGCACAATGGGATGTTCCGACTGACAAGCCAGGACGTAGATCCGGGGTCGACGGTTCGGAATCCCTTCGGGTCGACAGCAGTGGAATCAACGACCGGTCGTAGTTTGAATATGGTATTCATGGAAATCTAATGGGACAAATGAAATATAAAATCATGTAAGACCAGCCATTTCTTGGAATATCATCAGAAATTGCCAGCAATTTGAAAACTGAGGGTGGGTTCTGAAAGTGGGGCGACCCAAAATCATCCAAAATTGATGATTTTCAATGTGGAAACAATGGAAACTTGTACATCTTTCAGTCAAGCTTCCGAGCTGCAGAGGGCTGAGGCTGAACTGATGAACTTCCATGCCGGCACCACATAGTGCCTGTACATCCAGCCCTGATGCGATCGGAAAAATGATGTAAAAATAGATCTCGCATCTGACAAATCATCCAATATCTTACTTTATGTCTTACAATGCCTGGTTCCCCGTGTGGGTTCCCCGTGTGTTTCAATGAGTGTATCAATGTGTTCAACTAATGGTTTTCGTTGAACCCAAGTGCCGAATCCCATCACCTGCAGCATCAAGCCTGGGACAGCACCTGGAAGGAGCCCGAAGTTTCAAATCCTCGGGCTAAAGATGTGTAAAGACTGGAGAATGATGAGAATTCACCCAAATTATGGCCATTTGAATGGGTTTGTTGGGGAGTTTGACCCATTTTTTGGGTGATTTCGCCAGCAATTCGGAACAAAGCCAGATCTTCGTGACGAAACAATGTGTTTTTCACGGTCAAGGTCTGCTTCCAACTGTTTGATCCTAAACCCAAGAACCAACATGAGCTCCAAGGACCCTCTGAGGTGGCAGCCAACCACATTCTCCAACAAAATGGCCTGCATTTTGTGCCGCAAAAATCAGCTGGCAAAACCTCCAAACATAGTCTATACCGGAAACTCGTAGGAAATTGTACACAGCATAGCGTGGATCTTGCATGAAATCTTTGGGTGAGTGAATCCCCACTTTCCTTGATCAAAATCCCAATCTTCGTATAAAAGCTCTACATCCTCTACTTTCCCACATAACATCCGTTTAACGTCCATCACATCCCCCTGTGTTCCTATCGCTTTCCTGTAGTCAAAACCGCCCTGGCCGCACCTGTGGTGGTTGCTGCAACTTGGGCACCAGCTCAGTGAGGTGCAGCAAGGGTTTGGCGCGGCGATCCTCCAAGTCTCGTTGAAGACCCATCCGCGTGTAGGGCTGGCAGGGCCTAGGCGCAAGGCCAAAAATCATCTAAATGGGCTGTGAAAAATGGAGGGACTCCATATCAGCATGAAAAATTCGGATATTTTACAGAAAAAAAATGAAAAACTGGCAAGATTTCAGCATCAAACATGCTGCGAAAGTTGGTTGAAATTACCACTTGATGGGGAAAATGCATGGAAAAACATAAGCTTCAAAAAACCAGGCGTGGCTGGCGTTGGTTGATGAAGCCGGGCCATGGGGAGGTACCGTATGCTGATTTCAGTCAATGAATGTCAGCATTCAAGATCAAAATGTAGTTTAACAAAGGCTATGAATCAATGATTTCGTCGAAAATCCACACTTATATCATGTTACATAGGTGATTTTCACATTAAAACCTCCATTTATATAGATGAATGTCAGCATTCAAGGTCTCCTGCGCCCCCTTGAGTGGCCGACGGGGACATCAACCACAAGTCTGCTCCCTCCACCTGCACGGGAACTGAATCAACGGGCAACTGAGTGTGGCCATTGCATAAATGGATGTAGGAGGGGGCAAACAGAACCTGTTAATGGCGGATTATAAGTTGATTTAAGGCACGGGCAGCAGTTTTAACTAGCCTCCGTTCGCAAACCCCTGTATTTTCAGGAATGTCCAATCAAGATTCTTTTTCTGCCATGTCAGCCTCGCGTACAATTCAGGCAGCATCCATCTTCTACTTGGACAACCTTTTGGCGACCGCTTCTGCACTATATACCAGCTCCGCCTGCTGTTCGGGCAAATTCTTCTACATCGACATTTTCTCCACTCACTATTTTCTGTATTTGTCGTGTTCAATTCCTTCCTCATGGCTGTGGGGGAAGCCTTGCACAGTCTCTTCTACATTTCGTTCTCCAAGTTTGCTGGAACCAGTACAAATTCAACCATCTCTTACTGGGTCTCCTTGTGTCTCGTTTCGGTCGCATTATTCTCCACGCACATTTTTCTGGATTTTCCACATTTCACCCCAAGATGAAGACAAAGGGGGACGTCTTCCACATCAAGCTCTCTTCTTTTGCTGACATGTACACTCCTCGTCATTCTGCACTGAAGCAGCCGTGGCAATTTCCATGTCCTGTTCTCGCGGGACTGAAAATCCCTGTTTATAAAGCGAAATTTGTTATAAGGAAATTTTTGCCTGGAGGTAACTACCACCAGGAAACTATTATCATCAGCTCCAACCACACCATGCCACATCACAGGTGGCGAATTTCTATTGAGCTCTCTCCGCTTCATTTTTAGGGGCCAAGACAAAATTATTCCTTGCCGCATTAACTCCATTGCCTCGCAGCTAAAGCTCGCAGGGGGAGGCCACGGTCACTCCATCGTTGTTACTTTCTCTCTTTCCTAATTCTACTCTCCAAAGCGGGAGACAAGTGGTCACGAACCCTGCTGTGCGTCACGGGACCGACCTCCTTAAGTATATTTTCTCCTTTGTGATTATTGTTTCTCCGTCGTTTCGTTGGTTTTGGGGTCCACCTACATAAAACCATCGGGTCCCGTGTTATAGGTGCTGGTTAGTAGCTTACCCTGCAGCCACAGATTCTCCTGTTCTTTTCATTTTTTCTCTTTTTCATCTTGTTTCTCCATTCGGCTGACGGAAAGCTGCTGCTGAAGTGTAGTTCTACTACATGAACTGCATATCGCTGCGGAAAAAAATACTGTAAGTTGATTTATATTTTCTATAACCCCGTCAACTATTGATATAAACCCGTACACCATAGAATTAGCATCTTAAGAGCACCCAGATCACTTCATGCTGTTGTGACCGACCCAGACCGGCCATGGTTGTGCACCCGCTCGGTTTTCTCTGTCTGTAATGGTCTGCGGACGACGCGGACGTCTCTCAAAATGGCCCAGCGGCACAAGCCGGGGCTTCTTCAAATCTTGGGAAGGCGTTGCCACCTTCTCAGCCTTCTCACTTCTTGATAGTGCCCTTGAGCTCCACAGTGCCTTCATCAATGCCGTACTTCTTGATCACTTTGCGGTCATGGAGCATGTCGAACTCCTCAGTGGCGTCCTTGCCAGCAAACATCATGATGGACTTCTTCCCGCCAGGGTGCTCACCTTGCAAGGAATCAACATGAATCAACAGGCCACCTGCCTCGTACCTGCCGTTTGCTTCGGATCATTGCTGATACCACAACACAAATACAGCTCAAATAGCCTCAGAGCATAGCTATGAACGATTCACCTATATTTGCCTAGTTAAATATGCTGATTTTCCATGGCTATGTTCAATGACCAGTGGGTATGAAGCATCTCAAGAAGACTAACATTTGGCATCTTCGATCAAGCAATGCGAGTGGCTGAGGAAGTTGGTGACGTCAAGCACCTGGTCTCCCACGATGACCCAACAATCCTTGTCGGTGTTGTGCTTGGCAACCTCCTCAGCGCTGACTGACATTGTCGAGCTGACGGATATGTCGAAAGCGGAGCGCGGAGCAAGGACGGTGTTAGACACTAAGGCTCTGAGCCAAAAAGCAAAGTGTCAGATTTCATTGCTCGGATCTCGCATGATCATCCCTTCGCAGACCTAAAAATTGGTTGATTCTTCCAATCAAGAGACACAAATGAATTCTACATGATTCTGGATATGTCAATTCCTGTTAGTTAAAATCATGTTTCTGACCCCGTTTTTCTCAACCAACCTCGTGTTGCATCAAATTTCCCCGAATCAGCAGGATCCAACCTCTGCTTGCTCAACTCTGCGAATGTCCTTTGGCAGCAACGGTTCGTATGGCACGTGGAAGTTGCTGCTGTAGACCTGCGATGGGAGACTTCCAGTTTCATGCGGCGGGTAAGGATTGATCCCCAGCCTCATTTGCAAGCGGCGACGACTCAATGTTCACCCATTCGCTCATAGCGCTGGGGTCCATGCTTTGTCCTGCAACAGAGTTGTTTGCCAGATAAGAAATGATAGTTATCCTGAATTTCCTGAATAGTGTATCAACCTGGATGTTTCTTTTCATGAGAAGACTGGAACCAAAAAAGCGCTGGCATCCATATTTTGGAGGTCTTGGAGGCTTTGACCCGTAAAATTCAATTCGATGAATTTATTCAATATTCTTTCGTTTCCTCACATGTTGATTCACTGATCTCTCGATCTCTGTTGATTCACTGATCTCTCGGTCTCTTTGTCTCATTGAATTGTTCATTTAAGCATATTATACATACGGCTACATGCCTACTCATACACACGTACCCTCCGGCAATCAAACATGGTTTGCTGGCAAATCCCCCTGCAATAGTCCGATGGCCCCTTCATTTAAGAAATTTAATGGACCATTTTAAGGATATTTCATTTGAGCCATGCTTGATTCTTGTTGGTTATAGTTACATCCCCATAAGAATCCCCATAAGAATCCCCATAATTCTCCACAAGTCACCATAAAATCTGCATGCTTCTTGGTTTTTCCAGTAAAACCTCCATTCAGTTTGGGATTTCCCGGCTAGCAATGTGTGAGGACACCAGGCTGGCTACTCCTGCTAGCCTACAAGCTCGATGGAAGGCAGCCCGAAGTCCTGCAGAGTAAAGCCTTGAGGACCTTTTCAGACCTTTATTTATACATGTAGTATGCATCCCTGCATGCACCTGTAAATTAAAAAATGATAAACATGAAAATAAACAATATATAAATAGATCAATAGATAAATAAATGAATATATGATCACCACCCTTTTAATGAGGGGGGACGCTCAAAATGCAAGCTTGCTAATAAGACGTTGTTTTGGGGGGACCTATGAAAATGTATGCTTACATTTTTTTCAACGTCTTTATTGCAAGCTTGCTTTTTGATAGGTTCGTAGATTGCAATTATGTACCCCCACGTTTTACCGACTTGCAATTATTTTCCAGGGGGGGCGTCCAATATTGCAAGTTGCATTTTACGGAAACAAATGTAAGAACA
>Ga0126342_10020055_pt1 | contig 11281 bp, 13 predicted proteins | sample Cyp1metagenome_FD_92528 | JGI IMG/M metagenome (GOLD analysis project Ga0126342, IMG submission 92528) | Coral microbial communities from Lord Howe Island, Old Settlement Bay, Australia - Cyphastrea 1 metagenome | ecosystem: Host-associated > Invertebrates > Cnidaria > Coral ...
GGCCACGGGCCACCGGCGCTATAGTGAGAGAGAGAGAGAGAGAGAGAGCGAGTGCGCGCGCGAGAGCGAGAGCGAGAGCGCTATAGTCTATTCTAATCTCCGGCCGCCGGCCACGGGCCACCGGCGCTATAGTGAGAGAGAGAGAGAGAGAGAGAGCGAGTGCGCGCGCGAGAGCGAGAGCGAGAGCGCTATAATCTATTCTAATCTCCGGCCGCCGGCCACGGGCCACCGGCACTATAGTGAGAGAGAGAGAGGGCAATTTTCAGATATCTAAAATTATCTAAAGACCTTATCAGACTCACATTCGTGATCTGTCCTGAGGCATCACCAACATGCTGTGCTTGGGTGCCGCCTCAATGTTCCACATGGCCAGATCAAAATCCTGCCGCACATCTGTGACGAAGGCCGTTCCCTCGATCTGCTTGTCGATGTCCATCAGCAAGCCCGGCTGCTCGTAGATGGTCAGCGGCTTCGCATACGTCAAGCCCTTGGAGCTGAAGAAGTGGAACTCACCATCCGCGGCTTCAAATTTGCTGGGTTCATCGTACTTGATCCTGACACTGGACTTTGATAGAAATGCCACATCTGTTTATCAAGTGGAAAAAAGATGAAAAGTTTGGACTACGGCGCAGTCGTGGAAAACAAGAGAAGGCACAAAACAGAAACACACGAAGAAAAAGCCAAGAGGGTGTGCTTTGAAGGCCATCTGGCGTGTGTCAAGATCAACCAGATTTCTGAGCCAGCCAATGTCACAATGTCCTTGTGCTTCCATCTTCTTCATCTTCTTCAATCTTTCCAACCAGACCATTTTTGTCGATGGTCCACACGGCCACATACTTCTCCTCGCCTGCATCGGTGGAGGCGAAGATCACGGAGCCGTTCTTCTTCCAGGCCGCACTGACACCCAGGAGCTCTCCTCACATCAGCGGCACGAGGAAGAAACATCGCCCCCATGGGAACTTCATAGGGCCATAGGGGAGAGCCAGCCACCTTTCATGTTGCAAATCTGAAGTAAATATTGATAGATAGGATAGGATAGCTTAGATTAGGTTAGAGTAGGGTAGAGTAGAGTAGAGTAGATTCGATTCGATTTGATTAGATTAGATTATATAGGTAAGATAAGATTAGATTAGATAAAATAAGATTAGATTAGATTGAGATTAGATTAGATTTGATTAGATTAGATTAGATTAGATAGTCCATGATAGTCCATGATGGTCCATGATAGTCCTAATTTTAGAAGAGTGTAAAATCGGAAATGATCACTGGCACATGGATGGAAACCTGATGTTGAGCTGATGATATTACTATTATTGAATATTGAAACTATTTTTTCATTGAACCCTTCAAATAATATGTCACACTTCATGCCAATCCCCTGTCCTGATTTCTTCCCTTCTTTCTTTTGTTTGGGTTCGTACTCTCCCAGCAGCTTGTTGAAGGCTACATGGTTGTACACCGGCAGATCCATGGACATCTGCATCAACAGCTTGCCATCTGCCGACCACAACCACACTCCACGAGCCTCTGATTCTTGCGTAGCGGTCACCCACCTGACCTGGCAGGACACGGTCAATCTCAAGAATTGGAGAAGGGTTGAGAAGCCTTCTAAACCAAATGGCTGACTATGGCTCCACCACTAAAACAAGCATCGCCCACCAGGGTCCACATGGTCCACATGGTCCACCGGCCTTCTTATCGCCATAGTCCCCCACGAAGCGGCAGCAGTCCACCGAGGATTTGTGCTCCAAGGTGTACTTCACCTCCATGGGTTGCAACAACGCCAAGACCTGAGCCAGACAGTCTGGCAATTTTGGTGCCAGAGAGTCACCTTTTTTGGGTGTAAAAAAGGTGACCCCAAAAAAAAGGCCCAAAAGATTCAACGAGAACATGAAGTTGACTAGGCAAAGGAAGGCAGACATACTGGTCTTCCACTTCCGATTCCTCATCATCCATGTCCATGTCCTCCATATCCATATCCTCTTCACCAAGCATGGCCGCTTCCATGTCGGCTTCTTCTGTGACGTTTTCTTTGTTGGGTTCTTCTTTTTTCTTCTTGACCGCGCGGGGGATACCAGCTCCTTTGAAGAAGAAGTGAGCCACTGCCTCAATGCCTTGTGGGGGATCATGAGGTGGTTCATACGTGGGATTCGACAGTTCCGTGCATTCAATGCTGATGATCTTCACATTGCCGTCATCACCGCTGGTGGCAATGTGGAAGGTGTTCCCATTCCTGAGTGGCGACAAGGGGCCAAAAAAATGCGATGTGGTGGGTCAGAAGGGGGCAGGTGAAACGTGACTAACGGGGGCCACAGCACAACCACAATCAACGAGAACAATCAACCGCACCAACCAATCAACCAAGGTTTAGTTATTGACTTAATTGGTAGGTATAGTACGTCCCGTCAATACAGAAGATATTCGGGAAAACATCGGAGATCCAATCTTCTTTTTGAAACAGGTTTGGAAATGCTGTCCCCCCATTTAAAAAGAAGACAAAAATTATTCAGAGACACGACATGGGAGAACATCTATATAGTTTGTCTTCGTTTTGCACTTGCAATATCTTCTGTTTGAAATGGTTTTGGCCGCACCCCAAAATTTGCATCATCAATTCAAATGATAATATCTTCTATCTTATCGGGGAAAAGTATATGAGTGCTTTGGTTTGGTGGCTTGCAATCCTATCTTTCCCTTTTGACATAATTTATGGTACGCAAAATGATGTGTATATATATATGTGTGTGTGTGCGTTCATATTTAACAATATTTATATATTGTAGAAAGGGATATCTACAAATCTAGGGCATTTTTTGCGGCCCTCCGTCAAGGGGGATATGATTACCACCCAAGCAGGGCCGGGATTCCAAGACCCCAGGCCCCAGCCAAGTTTCTCCTCGTTACGGTACAGGGCTCCGACGGCAAGGTCATGGATGGGCCCTTTGTGGAGCCCCAGAATCCTCTGGTAGGAACTCTTTACCTCCGCCCCGCCCTCATCATCTTGGAAGTAAAGATTGTGCAAGTAGAAGTCTCCATGGGCATTACCTGGCCCAATATGGCCCAATCACCATTATGAGGCAAGGATATGTTTTAATGGGACATGGCATGCATGCCAAGACATCAAATGTATGCCTCGAAGTGATCCCCAAAAATGACCAGTCCTGAACCGCAACAGATTTCAACCATGACATCTCCCACCCTCCGAAGTTTCAGTAGAAGTCATCTTGAAAAAAAGTTCTGGGGCACCCGGGGTTTGACCCCATCCCCTGCAAAATCAACAACTATGTCCCAGAACTTGCTTAAGGAAATCTATGGTTAAAAATTATTATTAATATTGTTATTATTCGCAGTATTATTATCATTTTATGTATATATATATATGCAGGTAAAAAAACACACAATTTCCGGTGCAGATCTTTCTTTAAAAGAAGAATTTGTGAAACTAATCCATAGATTTCTAGATGTTTGTTCCTTGGAACAGCCCAGACTAAGCAAAGTGGTGAGGATGCCACTGGCGATCGGTCCGTTTCGCATCTTCTCAGACTTGTTGAAGGCCAAGTCCTGAGTGGTTCCGAAACGAGAGCTAACGGGTGCCACGGCCGTCACCCCAACGGGGTCCAGCTTGTCATAGTCCACCTCCTTTTTACCTTGGTCCAAGGACTTGTTGGGAAATATATGGACATATCATGACATATCACATAGTGGATGTGTATGGTGGTATCTCAAGAGTTTACTTGTGGTAAAGGAACCTAATTCCAAAAGGCGAATCTAAGTGTGGCTATGACCCTAAACCCAGTTACCGAAGGCCATCTCCCACACTTTTCCGCACATGCCCTTCTCTTCCACTGGGCTGGGCGGAGGCGTTTGCACCAGGATGGCAAAGAGGTCATAGGCCGCGTGATGAACATCATACTTCCAAATCCTCCCGGTGTTCTTGCATCAAAATGATCCTACAAAATCCTACCTATTGGAAAGTGCAGGAGATACTGAGGAGTCAAATTTAAATCCGAAGCCAAACGGCTCCAAACGTGGCCCAAGAAATGCCATGACGCCCCCCCGCTTTGTTGTCCGCGGGTCCCATCCTCACTGTGTAGTCCACCCCGCCGCTGACGACAAAGTCCGCAGCGGCTGAGGCATCGACACAGGTGACCCGCCCGTCATGGCCACGGGAGAAGAAATGCCGCAAGAGGTCCATCATGCTTTCGCTTCCGGTTGCGGTATAGGCCACCTGCCAGGATGCCACAGGATGCCATAAATGTCGTGGTAAAAGTATGTAAAGGTCCTCCCAATTCACTGGGCTACAATGAGTAAAGAGTACACTTCATGTGTTCAACATATCCACTGATGGTGCCTACTGACAACTGGGTTGCAGGCGCCGTGCCTGCTTTGCTTCCATCTCCCCATTCTCAAGCAGACTCTCACGTGCTTGGCCATCCTCTTCTCCCATCGCTTAGATCTCAAAGAGTTGGGACCCGGCCGCTGAGGCGCTCGCACAAGGCAGACTTTGAACACTTGAAATTGGCTTCAGTACCACTAATTTTTTAATGACAAGCAGCAGGATGGCTGGTCAGAGATTGGCCTGAAGTACTCAACCGAAAGTTCTAGGATATACCAGACATACCCTCCGGTAAATCGAACATAGCTATGGGAAATGGCATGCTTATCATGTTTGTAGATGACTTATATACCTGCTAAAAATTGGATTTTCGATGAATGTTAGATCACCAGAGGGCAAGAGCCATGGTACAACCCCTGTCAGTTGTCACCGCAGGATTTGCAACACCAAGTTTCGCATGGCCGCAGAGCACCCGGGGCCCAGATTCCAAACCTGCCTGAGTTGATAGAGCAACACTTCCAAGGCGGCAAGATCGGTAAAATGCAAAGCTTCAGCAACCCCCAAAATCCCCCAAGTGATATTTATATTAACTATGTATGTGCATATAATATATATATATATATACCTAAATATGTTAAAAAATATTATATATATATATATATTTATATTTATATTTATTTATTTATTTATATTTATATTTATATATATATATATACATATACATAATTGTTTATATCTGTGTCCTTCAGGCGCCCAGATGCGATGCAAAGCACAGGACCTGCTGGAAGAGCTGGCTGCTGATGCTTTAAGGCACCTAGGCCATCGAAAATGCAGATGCTGCCATCAGCATAGACCACAATCCTTGGATCGGCGCTGAGGGTTGGATGGAACTGGGTCTCCAGTTCTACTGAACAGAGATGGAACTGGTTGAGACTGGTTGAGAAGTTCAAGAAATGTATCTTGCTTGCCATGTGTGCCAGGGAGCATGTGGCCGTCGAACTGCAGCAAACCTTCAGCATTGACATGGTCATGAGACATCGTGAGACATGACATGGCCTGAGCCCATGCCAACTTTGCAAAACTAAAATAATAGGAGCTATTTGAACACAACAGTCCATGATGTATGTGAAGCCCAGATTGCTAAACCCTGAATGATGAATTCCGGAGGCAAAACCCAACCAATGAGAGATTGCTGGTAGCATAGGATTGAACCCTACCAAACGCAACCCGCTTGCATCCCAGCTTCGGGAAGCTTCGCACCATTGGAATTACACCAGAATTTTTAAGAACCTTCACCCAAAAAAAGGGATTTGCTTGGGTTTTGTTTCCATGGTCTTACGTTTGGTTTAGATGGTTTTGACGCTTAAAAGTTTCCATTTTCGCGTGTGGTGGGGTGCCCTCCATCAAAACAAACCTAGAACAGAAAATCCTACCTTCTTTCCCATTGTAGTCCCTTCCCCCCAATATTAAACACTCCCCAGAAGCCATGGTTTAGTGGGGGATTTAGACATCTTTGGGACCATTTGACTCATGCAGTTTAGGGGGTGTTTGACACTAGAGGGTTGGGATTAACAATGGTAATAACCTCCATAAATTGGGATATAAACCCCATAACTGTGGTTAAGTTATATCTATATCTACCACTTAGAACTTATCCACTGACCCTCTGCAAAACAGCTCCATGGCTGGAAAATCCACAATTTTTTGCGGATTTTTCGCAGCTCTAAAGCTCCATCGCAGCAGGTTTCGGCCTGCCACGAACTTTCGAGGATCCAGCTGCTTGACCACTTTCAGCGTGGCCAGCTCAACCTCGTGGCCGGAAACAGGTGGGTTCAAAGGGGTTTCATGGGTATATGGTATAGAATGGCTATATAATGGGATAATGGGATGCTAATCACTGGACTAATGTCAAAACCAAATCAGATTTATTTGGGTTCTTTCCCCAAAAAAGTGATGATTTGCCACTGAAGTGGTACACCCCAATTAAACAGCCTGGGTTCCTAATCCAGGACATTCTAGAATACCCACAAAGTGTGGATTGTGTTATTTAGATTTTGCCAACAAACATGAGGGGTTTACCAGAATTTATCCAACAAACAATACAACATTAACCAACACAAAATGCGATCTCTACACGCAACTCAATTTGAAGTAATTAAGCGGCTTAAATTGCGATGTAACCAACCAGAGTCAGAATCAAAAATACACAACGAGTATCCAGTCGGAATCCCAAAGTTCAAAACTGTTCCAGATCGACCATCAGCATCCACCTTGTATTTTGTTGGACCCTGCTTTGCTCTGATTGCCATGTTCGTTTGCGAAATCTGGTTTATCCTGGGAACAAAAATGTGGAAAATAGTGATCGCTTGCAATTGAAATGGTACCCCGCAATTAGACAGCTTGGGGTGGCCTTGTCTTTGGCCCTACAGCTGGCACCAATCAACCAACGGTCAACCATGTTTATTTCAGAGCCGAACATATCGAAATTCAATTCATCCCCTGGCCCTCAACAACTTGTTCATTCAGCAGTTGATGGGAATCATAAAACTTAAAAAAAAAACGTTCTTGGTTGGCAGTTGCGAGCCTGTACCCATTAGTTTACCCGCTCCGAGAATTGATTCAGAGGAAATGTGGAAAGTCCATCGCTTCTTGTCGGATTTCCCCGAGCCCTAAACCAAGCCACTGATGATCGGTTGAATCAAATTCCTCCAAATGGTGTGGTCCAAAATGGCAGGGTGCCCCTACTTTTGAAGGCGGCCTTCATATTTCAATGAGGAAAATGATGATAAACCATGATAAACCAGCAAAACCTCGAGCTATCCCGGGGTTTCCCAAGATCTTCAGCTCCCCCCCGGCGCCCGCGCTGCGCTGGGGGACTAAGGCAACCCCTGAGGTGCCACCGACCCAAAGGCCCTCGCCCAGCACTGCCAAAGCTTGGACGCTGCTGGAGACGCCTTCCGAGATGGAGTGAGTGCCTTGGCACGTGGAACTCTGGCTGCGGTGTAAGTGTCAGCATGCTGCCTTCATGATGTATCTTGATATATCATGATATGTCCATATGTTTATGGCTATCAAAGGAAGAGTCATGTTGGAGACAGAGGATGAGCAGTCATCTGCTGGTTGGATGCCCTTCATTTCTTCGTGGACCCAGACGTCTCACAATGGTCCCTTCCCTCTGTTTTTGCAGCGATTTCCCGTGTGTGGTGTGCAGTCAAGCTTGCTTCCAACTATCAACAGCTGATTCTTTCCATTCCTTTCCTGTTTCCCAGGTTCTTGCATTTTTGGCTGGTTGGGGAAACCGTCACCCAAAACAACATCCACCGACCACTCAACCGGCCACTCACATCATGAAAGGATAATTTACCTGCTGCTTCAGGCCAGCAAATGAAGTTTTTCTTGCGGAGCGGCGTTATCCCCTTCCGTGAAATCTTCATGATGTTTCTACACTTATCAGATTTGGACAAATAGATGTTGGTGAGGGTCCTGGCCATCACAGAAGCTGGAAATGCTTTTTTTGCGTTTCATGTCTCTTGGCCGAGGCTCACTCGAAGGTCGTGGTGTGCTGGTTCATCTGCCAACATCTCACAGAACCATCAGACGCACCGGAGAGCAGCACGTGTTGATGGGTCATTAAACCTGGGCGAAAAAAAGTGCCCAAACTTGACATGGCTTGACATTTCCCGGATCCAGCCCCGTGCCAAGCAGCACGACACCCGCTTCGTGTGCCCGTTGAGCACCGTTTGCTGGCCAGATTTCATGAAGCCCTGAGGAGTGGAATCTCCCTCAGGTGATGCTGAATCAATTCATCGTAACGATTCCCAACAAATGGAGAGCCAAAGCCAAATTGAAAAACCACACATAATCAGGAGAATGAGGATACTGTTGAGTTTCCTAATCATTAGCCACTGTATAATGGGATCCTTGCAGGAAATCTAATCTAGAGGCGGCTAGAAGTTCACAGCCCCCCAGGTTTTTACATTCAATTGTCAAGCTACCGGGCTGGGGAACTGAACCACTTCATTCTGCATGAGTTCAGCTCAACAAAGGATTTTGCCAACAGAAAATGGTCCCAAAGCGGATGTGTCGAGCCATGTGTTACTTCAAAAAAGATTGGATGCCGCTATCTGCTATCTTTTTGTGTCACATTTTAATGCCATGCTATCCATGGCAGGCGGCTTCTTTGACCCACATCCTGACCAGCCTTGATGGTTCCATCTCCCAGACCGCAGAACAGCCAGTCACCAGCGCTGATGAGGCACCAGCACACGTCCCCCAAGGGCACTTCCAACCTTGGAGCTGGGCCTACCTGCCCGAAAAGGTCGGCTTTCTTTATGTCAGACATGGTTCAGGTGAATGCCACAGGTCCGTCAAAATACGAGCTATACCATCTGATCATTTCACAGAGCCATGGAAAATTGATGAAAATTGTCAATTTACAAATGATTTATGATTTAGCTTGAAAAACGGAGGTTTTCCATAACCATGCGAAATAACCAAAGGGTACCAACACCAACGGGATAATCATCGTGTTCCATGAAGAAATCATCGAATGGGGACTGGAAGCAGCTTTTTTATCCAACTCTTCATTAGTTCAATCCCCTGCAGTACATGTACTACTCAAATCTACCACTTTTGCTGATATACCCTGTGGTAAACATACAAAAAGCTATTGAAAATGGCCATTTATAGTGGATTTAACCATTGAAAATGGTGATTTTCCATAGCCATGTTAGTTTACCAGAGGGTATATCATAGCAGATCTCAGATCATCATATCATGATACACTATGATACACTCATGTCACTATCGATCCTCTCTCTCTCTCTCTCAGTGGTTTGTGGATGAAATCCCCCATTCCCCGGGCAAAAAACTCCTCACCTGGCTGCAGCCCTGCAACTCGGGCTGCAGCTCGAACTTGCCAGTGCCGGCCACATTGACCTTCCACCTTGCCAGGTGAAAAAATCTGCCATTGAGACCCTGAGATGCCCTGAGATGTGGCATCAACGGTGCAAAAACCCGGGTTATAGACGGCTACTTGGCGAACAGCCAAAAGTTTGGATTGTATCTGAACTCAGATTGTGGCAAAACATCGCAAGAATCCCTACCCTCAGTCAATTCGAGCGGGGAAAAGCGTGTTGAAGTCATCGCCTCTTCAGCGTCTTGTCACGTGAAGCGGTGTAGATACAATCGGCTGCCATCACCACCGACATCACAGCATCCTTGTGTGCGCCAGTGATCTCAGAGTGCAAAAACATACCGTCTTCTCCTGGGCCAAGATCCGATGAGTAGAGAAGTTTCAAGATCCCCCGGATCAGCCAAGGGCCCCACAAGGGGTCCACCTCAGGTTGCCGAGCGGCGGACTTCGGTCTGCACGTTCACCGGCAACGGCCCAGCGGCGCGCCCGGCGTTGCGCTTCCGAGCAGAGGCCGTCTTGTTGCGGCTCTGACCTTGGACTGGGGATGCTATCTCCATGGTTCGGACAAGGTTTTTGTTGGAAAATGTGATATCTGATGGTGATTTAAACACGGGTCATTTAATGTCATTTATATATCTGTTTTCGAAAATTATGGCCAAATTTTGGATGAGAAATTCATGGTTTTAATAGCCATACCCCCGTGGAAGAAAAGGTAGGTCATCGACAAATTGGCAATCGTCCGTGGCTGTGTTGATGATGACAAAAAGCGTCCATGGCTACAATAACGATCCGGTTATGATGTCATAAATGTGGATGTGACCCACGAAAATATGCAGTTTCAGGAATAATAAAAAGAATAACAATAAGAATAACAATAATAACAATAATAATAATAAAAAGATACTGTAATATGAATATTGGTAACCATTCAGATAAACCATAATAACTGAAAGTTAATCTTATCCCTGTGTGGGCATGTGTATGTATCTACATATTTATATATATATATATACACTTGCTCAGAAATATCGTCTCGAATTACTGATGTGGAATGCATCTTACGTGCAAAAACACTTCAGTTAAACCTGACAGGAGACATTGGATGATCAGGAGTGAAAAACTGTGCGAAGGAAATCATTCAAATCGTTCTGATGCAGCTCAGCCATCCTCTACTGACAGTGGAAATTCAGATTGCGAAAACCGTGCAAACCAAGAAAATTGAACACAGGTTGTTTGAAAACGGCAAGGTGGTTCTTGGGTTGGCCACTTCCCATGGCAAAGAAATGAAGCAGGTACGTGGAGCTGATCAGACTCCATATCAGTCGTGGCATAGCCCTCTTCGTTGGGCAACCAGCTATGCTCACGAGGTTGCCCCCTGCTCTAAAGTGGATATTGACATGGAAACGGCAATTGAAGTTGACAAAGCATCATGAGGAGAAAAATCGAAAAAACGAAAACCAAACGAACAGCAAAAATCGACATCATCAGGTAGAAGTTTTACATCTATTCAGATGTTCCACACACACGCCCCGCTGCCGCGAGGCTTTTTAAGGCCCCGGCGAATGAGATGAAGGTGAAGATGAAGGAAAGATGAAAATGAGATGACGATGAAAATGAGATGACAATTACTTAACCGGAACCCAAGAGGGGGAACGCAAAAAAAGAAAAGGAAAAAGAGAGAACACCAACACCAACACACCTGGCCCGAAACGGGCAAACCCTGAAAGGGCAAGGAAAAAGAAAAAAGCGGACGGACGACGGGCCAAAAACCAACCACAGGAGGGGGGGGCGGACAGAAGCGCCTGACACAACCTACAAGGCGAGAGCCAAAGCCTACCTAGGAACGCGACGGACCCAAACCTGACCTAGAGAGGGGAAGCACGCATGAAATAAGGGACCAATGGGGACCTAGTTGATGAAAAATGATGCATCCACATGACGTGCAAAAGTTCGTGATAAGGCTCAAGGCCCTCGGCTTTCAAGTCACCCCTATCAACAGCTTACGTCGTCAACCCCTGAATTACGTGCAC
>Ga0126342_10020056_pt1 | contig 11281 bp, 9 predicted proteins | sample Cyp1metagenome_FD_92528 | JGI IMG/M metagenome (GOLD analysis project Ga0126342, IMG submission 92528) | Coral microbial communities from Lord Howe Island, Old Settlement Bay, Australia - Cyphastrea 1 metagenome | ecosystem: Host-associated > Invertebrates > Cnidaria > Coral ...
ATGAAAGCCCGAGAATGTTTGGTAATGGCGGCTTTCGTGGAGAACTGAAAGGACCTTCCAATTATGGTATTTCCCTTTGGAGGAACCAGGTTACCAACGTTGATTTTCGTCCTAAAACCTATCCAGAAAATTTTAAAATCCTTGCCAAAGATGAACTGAATATTTCCTTTCGTTTTCAGTCTATTATCAAAGTAAAACCAGGTACCATACGAGCGGTTGTGGAAGATTACGCAGGTGAGGCCTTTTATGATCGCTATATCAAAGAACCTCTTCGGGCTATGGTCCGGAAGAATGTTCAATCCTTGAAAAGTCGAGAGATCAAAGAAAAGCGCAAAGAAATAGCCGCAGCAGTGGCAACTGACTTGGAAAAACACCTCAAAGGAACCCCCTTCATCCTGGTCTCCAGTGTGGTGGGTAATGTTGATTATCCCCCTGTGGTGACTCTGGCTGTTGAAAAAAAGCTAGCCGCCCAACAACTGCTTGATGAAAAAGAAACCCAGCGGGAGATTGCTAAAAAAGATGCTGAAATCCGCATTGAAGAGGCCAAAGGAATCGCTGAGGCCCAGAAAATTATTAATACAACCCTGACCCAAAACTATTTACAACATGAGGCTATTCAGGCTCAGCTCAAGATGGCCTCATCCCCTAACCATACCACTGTTTATATTCCTGCCGGAGCCAACGGAATACCATTGATCGGCACGGTTAACAAAGAATAGCGATTACAAAGAGAAGCACTATGAAAATAGAAGATGGCAAGACCGTTATCATTGATTACACCCTAAGCCTGAAAAGTGGGGATATCATTGAAACCACCCAGGATGAAGAGCCGGTGACCTATGTTCAGGGATCAGGTGAGGTGATTGGGGGGCTGGAACGGGCAGTGCTCGGCCTTGAAAAAGGCACCAAAAAAGATATCATTCTCCCGGTTGACCAAGCCTTTGGTGCCCGTGATCCCGAAGCCCTGATTGAAATTCCGAAAACAGATCTGCCCCCGGAATCCCTGGTCCCGGAAACCCTTATCCATGCCAATGGCCCAAAAGGGCAAACAATTAACGGCAAAGTGTTGGAAGTAAAAGAGAACACTGTTGTTGTGGACTTCAATCATCCTTTGGCAGGGCAGGAACTCTATTGTGCTGTTCATATTGTTGATGTTCAGTAAGCTATAAAAACAGGAGAACAATCCCATGACTGAGCAGGTAGTGCAGAAAAAAGGCGTTTCCTTAAAACAGGTCTTACTCATTGTTGCAGGTGCAATGTTCTTAACCATCCTACTCACCTTCTTTGCAATCAAGACCTGGCTTTTTCCCTCTCCCTTCACGCCGGTGGAATTGACACAACAGGAAGAACAGCAATTAGAGCAGAAGCTGGGTCAATTTGACACGATTGCCGGGGGGGGCCGCCGCCCTCAAGATCAAAACAGCTATGATGCAGCAAATGCACGAGCACGTTCCTATACCCCACAACCAGAGGATTATGACGCCCAAGGTGCTTTGAAGCCAGAAGCCTATTCTGAAAAAGGCGCAAACCGGGAAATCACCTTTAGTGAGCGTGAGCTCAATGGATTACTTGCAAATAATACCGATCTTGCAGAAAAATTGGCTGTGGATCTGGCTGCTGATCTGGTCAGCCTGCGCCTGCTGATTCCGGTTGACCCTGATTTTCCGATTCTGGGCGGTAAAACCCTGCGGGTCCGGGCTGGGGCGGAACTGGCCTATCGTAATAATAAGCCTGTAGTTGCTCTCAGAGGAATTTCTATCATGGGTGTGCCTCTTCCTAATGCTTGGCTGGGTGGCTTAAAGAATATCGATCTCATGCAGGAGTTTGGGGGTGAGCCGGGGTTTTGGCAGAGTTTGGGTGAGGGGGTGGAGAGTATTCAAGTTCGGGATGGGGAGTTGTATGTAAAGCTGAAGGAGTGAATGTTGAATAGAGCTATGGGATACTAACGCCCATAGCCTCTGGGGTGACACCTATACTCATCCAGAGAAGAATCGATATTTTAGAATACAGTACAATGCCCGAAACCCATCCCGAATACCTATTTTCTTTCCTTCCTTATAGGTTCGTCCACTATACGAAATGCCAACCTCATAAATTCGACATCCAGTCCGAGCGACCTTTGCGGTTATTTCGGGTTCAAAACCAAAACGATCTTCCTGAATGGTAATATCCCTGACAATTTCTCTACGAAAAACTTTATAGCACGTTTCCATATCGGTCAGGTTCAGATTGGTACACATGTTCGAAAGCAGGGTCAAAAAGCGGTTACCCATCATATGCCAAAAATAAAGCACTCTATGGGCTTCAGAACCGACAAATCGGGAACCGTAGACCACATCAGCCTTGCCGTTGAGAATAGGGCGTAATAATTTTGGATATTCCTCCGGACTATATTCCAAATCAGCATCCTGAATCAGGATAAGATCACCTGTCGCTTGAGCAAAACCAGAACGCAAGGCTGCCCCTTTCCCTTGGTTTTTTTCATGATAGAGTTTGATAAGGTCTTCACTGGGCAGTTGTCCAATGATCTTCCGTGTTTCATCAGTTGAAGCATCATCAATGATGATAATTTCTTTTGTCAGGGGCAAGTCGACATTACGCACTGCTTCAACGATTTCTGCTAAGGTATTCTGTTCATTATATACCGGAATAATAATAGAAAGTTTTTTATAGGTCTTGTTTTTGATATTCATGAATATTTTTACTCAGTATTTTTTGCAGAAGCATTTTTGTAGATCGGCACCAGCAGCATTAAAAACAGCGGTAAGGTTTGCGTTGTCAGCCTGTTCCAGGCTGTTCCAATCTGCCAATATATTTCTGCGTTATGGAAAAGAATAATAACAAGGTACCCGAGAAGCAGTCCAGCAGGCAGCAATAAATAGAACTGCTGCTCTTTGTGTCCAAAACCGAACAAGGTACCGAATAAGAAAAAAGTAATTCCGAAGCCGACAATATTCCATTGTCGAATATCACTCCACATTTTTACAATCACTTCAAAGGCTGAAGGGGCACGCTCAAGTGCTCGGTGGAGTAAATTTGTATCAAGATGCAGCCCGGTAGTTGCATGAGAGCCAAGATCGTAATAAATCCTGGACCAATACCACCATAACAGATAACACAGTACAAAGGTAGAGCCATAAATGAATGCCGCACGCGATTGATTGCGACCACCTAAAAAGAATAAGGTACCAACAAGCACAGCAAACAATACTCCCTCATTTTTAGTGTATGCTGCTGCCGCTGCAAACAGAGCTACAAGAACAACATCGCCTTGGCTTGACCTGTCTTGCCAGCGCAGAAAACAGGCCAATCCGCAGGTCATCATCAACCATAACGGTGCTTCGGCATAGCTCCATGAGGCAAGAAGCGGGACATTGGGCATAGAGACAAACAGTGCTCCGGCCAGTAATCCTGCTGTCAGGCTGCTGCATTTCTCCTTGACAATATGAACTATTTCCCAGACGCAAAAAAAGAGAAAAATTGTTCCCCAGCCCTTGCTCCAACACTCTTCCCAGCCACCGGACAGCCAGCCTGAAAAACCCCATATCGTAGGCCACAGAAGTGGATAGTCAGGGTGACCAAATTTGGTTGTATCATGTAAAGGCCCTGTTCCCAGAGCCAATACCTTGGCTTTACTTCCCCAAATGGCCCAAGCGTCCCAATCATCAGGAACAACAACAACCGACATAATAAAGCTCCAGAATATCGCCCCAAGAGTTATTCCGAGCAAAAGGAAGACGAGAATTTGTTCTTTTCTTTTCTTTCCGGCAAACGGTACGAATAAAATCCCTGTTACTCCTTCTGTCCACCTTGCTTTATCTTTTATACTGATATGATTAAATATCATGCTTAGCCATCCCATTACTCCGACAAGAGTCGCTCCTATAAAAGCCACGTTGGCAGAGTGAAAGAAAAAACGGGTGGGCAAAACAAGCAGGGTGAGAAGAAAACAGGACAAAGCCAGAGATTCCGGCCAAGTCAGCCTTTTTTTCCAGAGTTGGCGTATCACGCCAGCCCAACCAAGCAATACAGTAAAGGAAAGAACCAGTCCAAATGGATTGTTTGTGTCAGGGAGTTGAGTATTTAAAATTTGACGCTGATTAACATTGGCTTCGGTGAAGGCCAGTTCTTCACCCTTGACCTGCACAGTGTAGGAAGTGTTATCTGCCGGGATACGGGGAATCAGCAGGTATTTTATATAAGACAAGGAGGTTGAATCATCATGGGGTTTATAGCGGGTATCAGCAGGCCACTGCTTGGTCAGAGCTCCGGTTCTTTCGACCAGAGATGAAGGAAAGCCAGCCCGTTGAAAAACGGCCTCCCGTTGCTGTGTAACGCTTTTACCTAAATACAGTACTCGTTCTCGCTGCCACCAGAGGTGGTACATACCAGCAAGAGCAGCAAAGGTCACTGACAGCCAGCAAATGCCGAGCAACCAGATTAAAATTTTTCTTAAAGTATTTTTCACCCTTGCCTCTTATTCCAACATCTCTATAAAAAATAAGATTATACTTTCTTATTAAGGTGTTAAGTTCCCCGAAAAAATTCCTATTGTTCCAGCTCCCAGATATGATCACATTGGAACCTTGGGACAGCATACTGTATCCCGTGCTCAGATAATTTTTGAAAGGTGAGGGGGGCAACTTGATGAACGTAAAACCTCTTATAGGATCTGTCCTAAAAACAGTTTCGTCCGCTCGGACTGCGGGTTGGAAAAAAAGCTCTCTGGATCATTTTCTTCAATGATTTCACCGGAGTCCATAAAAAGTACCCGATCTGCAACGGTTCGGGCAAAACCCATTTCATGGGTAACACAGAGCATGGTCATGCCTGCCTGAGCCAAGTCCACCATAACATCCAGTACCTCTTTGATCATTTCAGGGTCAAGGGCCGAGGTTGGCTCATCAAAAAGCATAATACTGGGCTTCATACAGAGCGAACGGGCAATAGCCACACGCTGTTGTTGTCCACCAGAAAGCTGACCTGGATATTTATAGGCCTGATCAACAATTCTTACTCGTTCCAGATAATCTAAGGCAATGGCTTCGGCCTCCTTTCGTGGTTTTCTTAGAACCCATACCAAGGCCAGACAGCAATTTTCCAGAACAGTCAGGTGAGGAAAGAGGTTGAACTGCTGAAAAACCATTCCAACATCACGACGAACCTGCTCAATATGCTTAAGATCATCATCAAGCTCAATACCATCGACCCGGATAACCCCGCGCTGATGTTCTTCCAGCCTGTTGATACAGCGGATAAGAGTTGATTTTCCACAGCCGGAAGGACCACAGATAATAATCCGTTCTCCTCGATGTACGGTCAAATTAATATCTTTGAGAACATGGAAGGTTCCATACCATTTATGCACCCCTGTGAGTTCAACAGCAATGGAACATTCAGGATTAATCTGGCCTGTTGGTTTATTTTTCATAAATCTCTTTTGTTACCTTGCCCATGGTTTTGCTTTATTTTCTCTTGTTTTCAATGTCCGGTATGCAATTTCTTTTCCAGGTAATGGCTATAGCGGGACATGGAAAAACAAAACAGCCAATAGACTAACCCGGCAAAAATATATCCTTCTGCGGAAAATCCCAACCACTTGGTATCAGTAAATGAAGCCTGCACCGTTGACAACAGGTCAAAAAGTCCAATGATCAACACTAATGTAGTATCTTTAAAAAGTTCTATAAAAGTATTAACAATACCAGGGATAACCGTTTTTAAAGCCTGCGGCAAAATAATCAGCAGCATGGCCTGCCAATAGGATAATCCCAGAGCATCTGCTGCTTCATATTGCCCCTTAGGGATAGACTGAAGTCCACTTCGTATAACCTCTGCCATATAGGCTGACTGAAACAGCGAAATGCCTATCAGGGCCCGTAACAGTTTATCAAGACGTACCCCTTCAGGCATAAATAAAGGAATGAGTACAGAGGACATAAAAAGAACCGTAATCAACGGAACTCCGCGCCAGAGTTCGATAAAGACCACACTCAATGCTTTGGGTATAGCCATAGAGGAGCGCCGCCCCAATGCCAAAAGCGTACCAAGAGGAAGAGCAAAAAGCATTCCCACAGTTGACAGGATAAGGGTGAGCATTAATCCGCCCCATTTATGGGTCTCCACCACTGGGAGGCCAAATACCCCACCATAAAAAAGAAAAAAGGCAATAAAGGGAAAACCAAAAATGGCAAAACCAGCAACACGGCCCTTGTAGGGGAGTTTTTTCAGCAGGAGATAGAGAAGAAGCAGGCCAGCCATTCCAAAAACTATAACAGGACGCCATAGTTCAGCTTCTGGATAAAAGCCAACCATAAAGTGAAGAAAGCGTAACCTGATAAAAACCCAACAGGCTCCTTCACCGGAACAAGCATCTCGACTGGTACCGGTCCAATCAGCATCAAGTAAGGCCCAGTTGATCATTGGGGGCAAGACCAGATACAAAATATAAAGGGCACCCAAAGTCAATATGGTATTGACGGGGGTTGAAAACAGATTTCGTCGCAACCAGCCTACAACACCAACACTGGTCATTGGTGGTGGTAAGTCAGGGTGGGGAGTATGCGCTATGGCCATAATATTTCTTGTTTACTGTTCCTGAGATAAAATTCGCGCATTATATCTATTCATTAACCATGAAGTCGTCAGGTTAAGTGTCAGGTAGACACCCATTGTCATAGCAATAATTTCAATTGCCTGACCGGTCTGATTTAAACTTGTTCCAGCAAAAACCGCCACCAAATCCGGATAACCAATAGCAGCAGCCAGAGAAGAATTTTTAATTAAATTGAGATATTGGCTGGTCATTTGTGGGATGACCACGCGCATGGCCTGGGGGATAACCACCAGCCGCAGAATTTTTCGTTGCGGTAAGCCCAAGGCGCGGGCAGCTTCTGTTTGAGCACTACTGACTGATAAAATCCCGGATCGGACAATTTCGGCAATAAGACTAGCTGTATATACGGTTAGGGCAAGTAGAAGGGCAGCCAGTTCTGGGATAATGGTTATCCCTCCTTTAAAATTCAACCCTCGTAAAGTAGAGTATTCCCAATGCATAGGTCCACCTGTTATACACCAGACAACAGCGGCTGGAAGAATGAGTATAGCAAAGGAAAGGGGGAGGATAGGCAGCTCTTTTCCTGTTTTCTCTTGGCGTTTTCGTGCCCATAATACTAACGCAGCAACCCCAATAACACTGATACAAAGAACAGTAATCAGCAGGATGAATCCTGGATCAGGGAGTGGGCGGGGCAGATATATCCCACGGATATTTAAGAAAAGCCAGTCGCCTATATGCAGGCTATTCCGAGGTAAGGGAAGAGAGCGCAGAACTGCAAAATACCAAAAAAATACTTGTAGCAGTAGGGGAAGGTTACGAAAAATTTCAATATACAGGGCTGCCAATTTGGCAATCAGCCAGTTAGAAGAAAGCCGGGCAATCCCAATAAAAGAGCCGAGGAGAGTTGCGCAGATGATGCCTAAAACAGAAACCAAGATGGTGTTGAGCAAACCAACCAAAAAGGTTCGGCCATAGGTGCTGGCTTCATTATAAGAGATCAGGGTTTGGATAATGCCAAAGCCAGCTTTTTGGGAAAGAAAGGCAAAGCCACTGGTTATTCCTTGCTGTTCAAGATTGCTGAGAGCATTGGCTCCAATTAGAAAGAAAAAGAGCACAGTGCCCAACATCAGGGTAACCTGAAAAAGCAAAGCCCTGTTCCGGCCCTGATTCAACCATCGTGTTATGGTCTCTGTTTTATTCATAAATACTAACGCATAGGCGGAGCATACTGAAGCCCTCCGTCTTTCCATAAGGCATTCAAGCCGCGATCAATTTTCAAGGCAGAACCACTTCCCACGTTACGCCTAAAACTCTCGGCATAATTGCCAACCTGTTTAATAATCTGGTAGCTCCAGTCATCGGGCAGGTTCAAGCTCTTCCCTCTATCGCCGTCCAATCCTACCAGACGCCGAATAGCAGGATTAACAGACCTGCTTCTCATCGCATTAACGTTGGCAGATGTGACCCCCAGTTCATCTGCATTGATCATAGCAAAAAAAGACCAGCGCACCACATTAAACCAAGCATCATCTCCTTGACGGACAACAGGCCCCAGTGGTTCTTTTGATATGATATCCTTCAGAATAACAGCTTCATATGGTTTTCTTAGGTGAGTGCGCAGGGCATATAGTTGTGACTGATCAGCAGTCAGACAATCACAGCGGCCAGCATCAAAGCCTTTTGCAGCCTGATCATGGGTATCAAATACAACTGCCTCATATGTCATATTATGCTTGGCAAAATAATCTGCTAGATTGAGTTCACTGGTTGTTCCGGCATGAATACAAAAAATCGCTCCGTCCAATTCTTTGGCTGAATTAATGCCAAGCTTCTTTGGTACCATAAAACCTTGACCATCGTAATAGTTCACACCAGCAAAGTTTAACCCAAGTGCTGTATCGCGTTGCTTTGTCCAGGTGGTTCCACGTACCAGTACATCAATTTCTCCAGACTGCAAGGCTGTGAAACGCTCTTTGGCATTTAAGGGAGCATATTTTACCTTGTTTGCATCACCGAAAACAGCAGCAGCAATGGCACGGCAACCATCAACATCCAGCCCTTTCCAATTCCCTTTTTCATCGGTGGCGGAAAATCCGGGTAACCCTGTGGAGACGCCACAAACCAGCGTACCACGTTTTTTTACTTCATCTAATGTCCCAGCGATGACAGGGGGCACAGATATTATGAGCAGACAAGCTATCATACAGATGATTGCCCTGATTGAATACTTTTTCATTCTTTCTCCTGTGAGTTCTCAATCCCCATATCTGTGAACATATAGTTACAGATAAAAATTACTGCTCTTGCAGACCGTTCAAAAGCGGTTGGTATATTGCGCATATGGAAATAAAAACACGGTCTAACAATCTCGTTTAGTCTCCACAATCAGCTGTCATTACTCCTTCGAGACTAACAAGAGCAAAAGATCGATGCATGATGAAGTTTTGCTTGCAGTGAGAGTACCACGACATGCTCTCGGATGGAAGAACTATTCAACATTTTGAACCCTAGATATTTTTTTTCTTTACTTTAGGTGAATTTTTCATGTTTTTTTATTATCTTGGCAAAATAATAATGAGAAGGGCTTAGGTATGAGTTGTAACCTTATTCCTGCTTGACCTTTATCATCCCACAATATAATATTTTATTTTATGGTAGAAAACCACTCTTTCTACGAAGATTATTTATTTTTTCTCTACTTCTCTTTGGCAAAAGGCGCTGGCAACCTTGATTCTTCAGACAGGAGCATGCCTTTAACCACAAGAAAGAATAAACATCATGGTTTATCATTATGCAAGCATCTGCTGACGTGTTGATTATCGGTGCTGGCCTTTCTGGGCTGGCAGCAGCCACCTTTTTAAAACATAAAGAGCCGGACATCTCCTTACTTGTCATTGAACAGGGTGATCATCCTGGCGGAGCTGTTGCGTCGCATATTGAGGAGGGCTACCTTGCTGAAGCTGGGGCTCATGGCTTTCTGGATAACTCTTTAGAAAGCAGAGTGCTCATTCATGAGGCTGGACTTACTGAAGAAGTTGAGAAAGCTCCCCTTTCTGAATTTGTTCGTTATATCTGTTTGGACGGTCAACTCAAACTCATTCCTCAAAGCCCAGGAAAAATTCTTAAGGCTCCACTGGTTCCTTTAACAGCCAAGCTTAGAGTACTCGCCGACCTCTGGAAAAAGCCTTTGCCAGATAAGCCCACAGTAGCGCAATGGGTAGAACATCGTTTTGGTAAAAAATTCCTTCCCTTTGCTGATGCAGTTTTTACTGGCACCTATGCTGGTGATATTGAACGTTTAAAGATGGAAGCTGTCATGCCTGGCCTGTATAATTTAGAGCAGACCCATGGCTCTGTATTAAAAGGAGTTTTCCATGAAATGCGTGCTGCCCGCAAAAAAAGCAAGAAAGAAAAAAAGAAAAAAAGCCTACCTGCTATGACCAGTTTTCATGCTGGCATGTCACGCCTGCCACAAGCTATGGCAGCTCGACTGCTTCCCAACAAAGAAATTATGTACCGTACTGTCGCCCGCTCTATTGCGCGAGACGAAAAAGGGTGGCTGGTACGAACAGGCCAGTTAGAACTCCAAGCCCGACATCTCATCATTGCCTTGCCGGTAAACCGTTGCCTGGAGCTCCTTGCAACCAGCGAGCTTCCGCCACCTCCTCTTTCTGTTCTTCCTGAAGCACGCATCGCCACTGTTGCCCTTGGTTTTACGAACAAGGCAAATATTCCCTTTGGCTTTGGTTACCTTGCTCCGGAAAAAGAAGAACGTTTTGTTCTTGGATCCCTTTTTTCTTCCCATATGTTTCCTGCCCGGGCACCTGAAGGCCATGTCTTGCTGGAGGCCTTAGTTGGTGGGCGCAGGCATCCAGAACGACTGGATCTTGACGATACAGAATTGATCAATAAGGTTTATGACGATTTGAAACAACTTATAGATCTCCCTGAACCTCCATCCTTTAGCCGGGTTTTACGCCCCAAGTATGGTATTCCCCAGCTGGAAGAAGGGTACCCTGAGCTTCTTGAATGGCGTCGGCATATCCACGCAGACAACGGCAACCTTCATCTTTGTGGTTTTGGTTGGCAGGGGATCGGCATCAATGATATGCATAAACAGGCCTGGAAAATGGCCAAACGTATCCTGGCAGGTTATCAGGAAGAACGTGAAGAAGAGGTAAAGGGAGTATATTTCTGATTCACTGCCACGAAAACTTTTTCCACTTCTTTGTCCTCCTCTCCATCTCTACTCATCTTTCCCCAAACCTCTCTGCACAAATAGAGAGGTTTTTGCTCTCTCGATCGGTATCTTGACATCAGGCTAATCATGCTTACTGTTGGGGTTTACTAGAGAATAGAGAAGGGCAACTTCGCTCGCTATAACGACCATCCTCCCCTTTTGGATGGGATAAAAAACACGAATCATTTAAAATACTCCAAACAGGTAACCACCATGAGTACACAGGCTGAAACCAAACAATTTCAGGCCGAGACCCGAAAGGTTCTCGACATTGTCATTAACTCCCTCTACACCGAACGAGATATTTTTGTCCGGGAGCTCGTCTCCAATGCCTCTGATGCCCTGGAAAAATTTCGCCACCTTTCCCTCACTGAGCAGCCGGAATTTGACTCCCATGTCCCGCTTGAAATCAACCTGAACTGTGATGAAGAAAAACACACCCTGACCATCACAGATACCGGTATTGGTATGACAGCAGAGGA
>Ga0126342_10020057_pt1 | contig 11280 bp, 11 predicted proteins | sample Cyp1metagenome_FD_92528 | JGI IMG/M metagenome (GOLD analysis project Ga0126342, IMG submission 92528) | Coral microbial communities from Lord Howe Island, Old Settlement Bay, Australia - Cyphastrea 1 metagenome | ecosystem: Host-associated > Invertebrates > Cnidaria > Coral ...
ACTCCCCCCACCCCCCACCCCCCCACCCCCTAACCCCCTATACCCACCCTTACAAAACACTACACTGCGGGCAGTGGGAGAAGAGAGACCACAACTCGTAAGTAGGTGGTGGTTTCAATCTTTCGACGATATGAAAATGTATAAATTATCAGGGGCCCCGAGTGCCCGTGTAACCAAAAAAAAGGGACCAACTTGTTTTCAGCCATGGCTTTCGAATCAACATTGGGATTGTTTCTTTGCAGTTGAAAATCAGACAGGGGCCCAACTCCATGACCTTGGATCCAAAGAACCTTTTCACGGACCTTCTCTTGAGAAATTAATCTCTTTTTCAAGAACTCCGAAAACAAAGTTCGCCATTTCGCCTGCAAGCGGGTCTTGGTCTGTGACAGTCGACCCCCAGAAATCGGACATGGCTGTATACTGGTACAAAATTGGCAAATACCCGGGGAGGAACTGGAAAGTCTTAAATGGAGTCACCGAAGTCCTACAAAACAGCGGCTGACAAAAAACACGACTTGACTGCAAATAAATTAATGTTCTCCATCTGTCGTTTTGATGGTCTTTCACAAAAGCGCCCGCTGGCACTTCTGCAGACCACGCCTGGATGTTCGATGAACTGCTACCACCATGACTGCTGGTAGGTTTGGCAGTGAAGCTTAGCAGCTGGAGCATTGGCCAGGGGCGCAGCTGCAGCTCTCGCACAAGTTGAGGAATCTGGTTGATGTCCAGCAGCACGTCGTAAAAAAAGGGTCATCTCACTTGCATGCAAAGTAAGCACAATGTGGGATTGAACAAGGAAGCTGTTCTTGCAACAGGACAGCAAGATGGGTGAGTTAACTGGTTCATAAGCAGCTGTTAACCTGTTTTATTCTGTTATATTATGTTATATTCCTGCACATATAAGAGATTACGCGTATATTCCTCAACCACTCGCGAAACCACATGGAGGCCATAGATCATCTAAGTCTAACCCCCACCAACCTAGATGCAACAATGGGGCCCGATACCCAGCCCGACCGGTAGCGGCAATAAATTGACCCAGCTACGGAGGCATTCCTGGGCAGTCAAAGCATATTGCGTTGAATCACCAGATACCCGGAATCGCACAGGGACCGCCTTGGCCAAAAGCTGCTGGAACCAATTGAAAATTAAAAACCTTTCACGGTTCTCTGCCATCTACCATGAAAGAACTATCCCTTTCATGTGGATTTGCCCAGACTAAATATAGTTCCGTAACTCCGTAACATCCAAAAATACAAATGCACGAAGCAGATTTCCTTTCCAATGAAGGTTCCCATCGTGGATAAACACAATGACAACACAAAAGTGGTAGGTTTTCCTTTTAAATAGGACAGTTTGCGTATCGGATGGGGAAATTGCAAAGTTTGACCCACAAATTATATAAAAGGTTTCGCAAGAGATTTCCCTTTGAAAGAGAAGGATATCGCAAATTAGATGGCGAAAATGTGTGGTTTCGTGACCCTAAAAAGATAAATGGGTTTCGTGACCCTAAAAAGATGACAGGGCCAGGAAATGGTTTTCCTCCTCTGGATACGTTCCAAGTTACTTGGTGGTGAAAATAAAACGGTTTCGTGATGCTTCGTGATAGCAGAGTTTCGAGAAGACTTTGCCTTTTGAAGCAGCAGCAACAACAACAACCACCACCACAACAACAACAACAACCACAACAACAACACCAACACCAAAACCAACACCAAGACCAAGACCAAGACCAACAACAACAACAACAACAACAACACCAACACCAACACCAACACCAACGACAACAAAAAGGACAAGGACAAGGACAAGGACAACGACAACAACAAGGAGGCCACGAAGCATTGACATTTCCGGGCATTAGGTTTCAAGATGTATACAAACGTCTCAACACTAGTCCATCTAAGGCATGATACGCAGGCTCCAGTATGTTCTACCCAGCTGCCACATCCAGCTTGATGATCAGCTTCCGGAGCTTTTCCAAGGATGCTGATTGGAGACCTGTTGGGTGCGGTAGGTCCGACTCCGACATGGCTGCCAATGTTAACTTTCTAGTTGTCTAAGCTGTTTGCAAACATGAGTCCAAAACCATAATATTGAAACTGATCTTTAGCATAACTCCTATCAAATTTGTTGCAACACATGGCTTTTCCCAATCAATTTAGCATATTGATGGGCAGTTTCTCAACTTTTTGAAAATGTGATGCATCACACTTGGGCACGTTGGTTCCTGTATTTGTCTTGGTTCCATCAACAAAAACGTTGGAATCCGCTTGTTTGATTCGTTCACGGGCACGAATCCGCCGTTGCTGCCACTGTCAGCGACCCTTGTCGAGACAGTCCTGGGCCCAAAAATCAAGGCTCAGCTCACTAGGCCTAACAAGGCTTCATTCCCCAAGCAGTTCGCGTGGCGTTCTTTTTCATGGGGTGAATGATGTGAATGATGACGCTCTTAGTCGGAAAAACTTGCATGTGCCAAAAACAGAATCAAGTGGATTGACCAGAACGACCAGATACACCCCCAGCTTTTCTCATGGACAACAACCTCAACGCACAGCTGCATCCCCGCTACATGTGTGGGAAGTGCCATATCCAATATCAAAAGAAATAACTTTATCACAAGCAACCCCTTGGTTTAAGTCTTTCAATGATTAGTCCCAAAACGTGGGAATAACACAACCCTGGGTGCTAGTATATTTACCCACAAAGCTGGGTGATTTTTAGGGTAAATGTTGGCAAACATTGCATACATGGAGCATTTGGGTATGCTCACTTTAGTGACACTTAAGAGTCAAACATTGTATGAAAATTGAAAGCAACCTTGAAACCACCAGCCAAATGTCGTGGTTTGGCAAAACATCGCCACCGAGCAACATAACCAAGTACTGGTTTTAAATCCCTCTTACCAACTTTATGTCCTAAAAGTCCCTAAAAGTCATCGTTTTGCCACCATCATATTCTGTTCAATTTGCTCGCATGTTTGATTTTGTATCTTGTGGATTACGTTCTGTATGGCAGTTTGTTACTGGCATACCTTTGTCAGTTTCAACTTCCGACCCGGTAACATATCCAGCTCAAGTTTGATCTCATACACTTCACCATGCTATGACAGCTGAAATTTCACATGCAACCAAGAAATTCAGTCCGTCCAAAAAGTGGACATGTGAGAATGGTTCAAATCTATTTTATATATATACATTGCTGAATTATGTCAATAATATCGCAACATATCGTAACAATAAAATGAAGAACATCTAATTATGTATATTATGGTCCTTAGTTGTTGAATAATATGATCATATCATTAGTACCGTACGCACATAGATATTGGGATGTTCGCCTACAGGTGCCCATCATCTTTGATGGGCCCTGGGATTAGTTACAAAAGTGGTTAGCCACTGGCGAAAAAAAACAAACAAAAAAACTGGCACAATAATGGATTCTCACACATTTCCTAACTACAAGTAGTCCACTAATCCCATGCGGTAGTAGCTACTAACTAGCTAAGTAGTCAACTAATCCTATCATCTAGCCTATCTAAGTAGCTGTTCATAATTAGATTTTAAGCATCATCTAAGTAGCTGTTCATAGATTGTAAGCGATGGCGATGACTATTCCCTAAATCTATGGAACATTAAATGTCCCAATTTGTACGTGTTTTTCTATGACTAACTAATAGTGGGCCATGTTCACTAAATCGGAAAATCCATGGCGTACCCGCAGGCTGCGCATCGCTTGTTTTGCCTCGGAGAAGATCATGAGGGGAGAGTCTCACCAGATGGTCCTACCATGTGGGTAGATGCTACATGGGTTATCCGTGGGTATTGTGATGATATTCCGTGGTAAATCCCGTTTCTGGTTGGTGGTTTCAACCTGCCCCTCTGAAAAATATGATTTCGTCAGTTGGGAGTATGTCATTCCGCCCAATATATGGAACAATAAAAAATGTTCCAAACCACCAACCAGGTTTTAGGTAATATGTGTTGGTTCACAAGTGGTAAATGAAACTAAACATGGATGTTCCGATTGGAACCTTCCAAGGGCTAGTCCCTTGGTAAACAAGTAAATGAGCACCAGAAAGAGCACGAGAAAAGGCGGAAACAATAAGCTTCCTTTTCCAAGCAAACCCCGCTGATGTAGTGCATAAATCGGGAACTTTCTAACCAGGGTTATGAACCAGTCAATTTGTAGGATGCAATCTACAATACAGTGCTCAGCTGGCTAAGTTCGTCTATAACCCCGATATATCTAACATTATCATACATTATCTAACACATAACTATATCGACTATAAATACATCTAGCATATTCTGTTCTAGCATAAGCATACCCTCTGGTAAACTAACATAGCTATTGAAAATGGCCATTTATAGATATTTATAGTGAGTGTTCCCATTAAAAATGGTGATTTTCCATAGCTATGTTAGTTTACCAGAGGGTAAACCTTTGTTCTTGGAGCTATAAAGCCACCAACGAACTCGCGAGTTGCCGTACCATGGGCGGTCTCCCACCGGGGATTTAACGAACAAAAATCCAGTCGCTGTACGTCCCACAAAAAAAAGCCAAGCGGATTTAATAGTCCCGTGGTACCTGAATAATGATCTTGAATTCATTATATACCTTAACAAACCTTAACTGCTTATCATTGGTTATCCCAATCTTTTTTAATAAAGTGTGCATTCCCATGGTTATGACATGTTATGACCCACTTGCTATCGGGGATGCCCTTCAAAGATCTTCAGAGTAGCCATCCATGTGCATGTTGAAATTCGCTTAGAACCCCGAAGCTGCCAAGCTTGTATAGATTTGTTTCAATGTAATATAGATAGATTGAACCATTGAGCCGTTGGAATTGACCTTTTTGATCTTTGTTGTGAAGCCATTTCAAGGTTTAACGATTCCATCTCAGGAACTTATTCCAGGTGGAAAGCAAATTGAGGCTGATCCTAAGTACAAATCTGAAAGTGCTGACTGTTTGAAACGATTCACAAAAATCGAGAAATGGATCTGAAGCATTGGTTTGTTGAAATATGTGGAAGGGGAATATGATGATACATATGATACATTGAATAGAGATGAATAGAGTATATATTTCTGAGTAAATTACTGGTTGGTGGTGTACCTACACCTCTGAAAAATATGACTTCGTCAGTTGGGATGATGAAATTCCCAATATGATGGGAAAAATCATCCAAATGTTCCAAACCACCAACCAGATTATAATAATTCACTAACCTGAAATAAGACCATTTTGGATCATTTTGGGATGTTTCCCCGAATCCTACGTAATTAACCATGATTCCCAGGGCTCGTGCAACGAACCAGTCCAGGAATGACTCAGGGAATCCCCTAAATCAATGAATTTCGGCATGTCCTACCGAATGACGCAATGTAAATGGATGCAACATATTCTAACGAGGCTTCTATGAGGAAGTTGACTCTGATTTAGGGCGATTCAACAACTATGATTAGTTAAATAGTCAACAAGTTGGAATTGCCATTTCCAAAAAAAAGAGGTATAAACACCGGATTTCCAAATTGGACCACGTTACAGGTGATAGGAGCGCTTGCCACATCGAGGGCACAGGCCTCAGTGATCTACTTCGAGTGGGCCCTGGGATTTGTTAAGCGGTTAGAAAAAAAAGGCGGGAAACAAAAACTGGGCAATTAAGTGAGATATAGTGGGATATGATCACCCAGTTACTAACTGTAGTTGACTAATTAATGTTTTATGGCCAATCGAAATGGATTTAGAGCTTGAAAAGTGGTCCATACTTGACATCGCCCATCAGATGTGCTCAAAAGATCTTCAAATCTCAGATGGGGTGTGATCTCAGATTGGTTCAAACTGCACTATCTCTAGGCAAAATTATTATTCAATCAATTGTAAAGAAGTTACGTGCACTTGCAACTGTAATATGGATGTGTCTGAAATAAAGATACCTCCAATTTTGATCAATTTTGATGTTGTTTCATCATGTTTCCCTACCACATTCGCCATCAATTGAGGGCGTACACCTATTTTCAGACGCACCCAAAACTATTCATGGGTGAATTCCACATCTGTTCATTAATGATTGGTGACACCTCCATGTTACGTGGCTCAAGTCCCTCTTTTTTTTGATGGCGAAAAGTCCCTATTTTCATGGCTGGTGTAACACCCCACATCCAACCCCCAATGGGCCACCCAGTCACCGTGCGTCTTCTTGTGACGCTTTCCCATCGCTGGCCTTGGCGGGCGGAGATAGATGTTGCATGTTGGATGAGATCGGAACCAATGGCAATCAGAATATGTAATATGAGAATTTTAACATCATCATCATCATCATTCTGTTAAAAAAAAAACAACGTCAACAATAAAAAACATCTTTGATGTGTGTTCTCATGTATGTATATATATATATATGTAGCTTTAGGATGGCTGCTGCTGATGCTGTGCTGCTGGTCCAGACGTAGATTCGCACTCGGCTGTTTTCCCCTCGCTTTGGTTCAAAGATTAAAACTTGAGTGCCAATCCATAAATTTGGTCATGCTTTGTCTTACCTTCCGGCAAACAAATCTGGCAATGGAAAGTACTTCGTCAATTAATAAATGATTTTCCCATTCAAATGTCCATTCATAGGGGATTTCCCATTGCCACGTTTGTTGACACCGGAGGGTAACACCAAATCTGATTTGGTCAGTCTTGAGCCGCCATCCAGCCATCTGTTTCTTTTCAAAAATGGGCTAGCCTGTAACAATCAAACGCTTCATCATGAGGACAAGTCAGTTTCCTTCTCAAAAACATATATAAGTTAAATTTAGTGAAAAATCCATTGGTTTTCCCTTGTGACACCACAATTCTCATCAATTTAATTTGCTTGATGAAGTCCCCATTTGTTGCTCTTTTTGCTGGACATCCCAAATCCTCTCGAAAATGGGCCACCAGACGTGCCATCACCCATGCTGCCGACCTGTGCTTGGCCGAAACCTATCGATTTCCATGGCGAAAAGCCCATGGGTTTTCCGGTGAAGATCTTCAACCAATCCAGTGGATACCTCAAGAAATGCCACTAATTTCGAGGGCCCCATGACTACCCCCTGGTTTCCACGTTCACAGAAAACGAACTGGAAAGATCCACCATGTTTCATGGGAACATTCACTATTTCGACTGGGCCATTTTCAAGTTCGCAAACTGTTAGTCATTACCAGATATCCCACTAATATCCCCATTAATATTCATTAATATACGATAAACCAGAGGCTAGTTCGATGATAAACATTTTATGATAAACACCGAGATATCAACATGGCGGTTTCTCACCGTCATCCAATCTCCAAAGATCTGATCCGTAAACCCCATCATTCCAGTGAGGGAGAACGGTGAGGTCGTTGTAATTTAGCCAGAATGTATATTGATGACATTTGATGACTATTACATTGTACATTGATTTGCAGATTATTCTTTGCTATTCAAAACTTTCCAACAATCATTGGCTTTCCTATACAGTTTCCCGTATTTTTTCCCGCAAGCCGGTGTTCACTGATTGACTATCAAACTTGGCATGGTTTCCTGCTTCACTATTGACATGTGCCTCTTTCTGTCCTGTACTATCGACATTAATCTCGTGTTCGCCTTGAAGATTCGATCTTTAAGGTAAATCAAAGAACCCTATTGTTAAATTATTAAGCATATCATATATTAACCATCATTAACCATCATTAACCATATGAAAACAAGATATGAACCATTATTATCAGTATATTAACCAGCTATTAACCATTTCTGGAAACCACATATCTTTCTCCTTTGACTATTGAAATTGCCGCGTTGTCTATGATCACCTTATCAGGGTCCCCGTAGGAAAGCGTGGTTGAAGATGGGATGAAATCACATGTTTGGGTACGGCGTGCTTAAGATTGGGATGGAATTCAATGGAATTCAATGGAATTCAATGGAATCCACGGTGGTATAGGACTGTACCTAATATATGATAAAACCAAAAGCACTTATCTTCACCACTAAACATGGGGATTGGACAAAAATGAGGATTTTCACTGCTAAAAATTGTTTTTTCCCTGTAAAGATGACAACCATCACCATCAGTCCGCACCTTCACAGCCGCGAGGCGCGTGGTGTTTTTTGTTCTTTCAGTGTCCGTGTTGATCCGCTGGATCCAAGAAAAACAGTGGAAACATGCAATAGGGAGACATCGTTTGCAGCGACCCCAAAATACCAAACAATGTGGGGATGGGTCAAAACCTTGTACCCCTGGTGAACATCAAAATAGCTGGTAAATGGATGTTCATTCCCCTAAAAATGGTATTAATAGGTATTGATCCATAGCCATGTGGAAAAACGAACCATAACCTAGATGTGGAAACATCATAATGGCTGTGAATACATAGATGTGGAAAATCCAAATAATCCAATACATACTTTCGGATTACAAGGGTGTTTTTCGATGATCCAAACCTCACAGTCAGTCAAAAAAATGCCAACAACTTGAAACGACCTCCTTTCAGAAAAATCCAAAAATGAGACTGGGAGACTGCAAATTCATAGGGTTTCCCATGGTATTCACTTGTGAATCACCCGTATCCCACTTAAACATTGACATTTCATGGGTAGCCAATTTTCAGAGACACCCAAATGATCGCATTTCATGATCATGATGATGATGATGATAATATTATGTACATCCAAAGGCTATGCGCTCCATGTTGACTTTTTGGACGCTTTCAGGGCCCTGCTGGCACTACTCGCGGATGGCACAGGCTGATCAAAAGAATGCGAAGACGTTTTTTGGTGGCTTCAAAGCGCCTGAACAAGGATATGATCATTAAAAAACTGATATATTGGATGTTTTCCATCCGTAGCAATATCATAGTGATGATAGTATAGTAGATATAAATCATCAGTAATAATCATGATAAGCCAATGATCGTTGTTAGTGATGATCATATGGAGGTTTCCTAAAATGGGGGATCCAACCAAAATGGGGGATGAATCTTTGGGGTACCCAGATGACTTGGGAAACAACAAATATACTGATGTAACCATCAACAATAATGACTTACCCTCTGGTTATGACTAACATAGCCATGGTATAGATGGCCCATAGAAATAGATGGTTTACCTGGGTTTACCCATTAGAAATGGTGATTTTCCATGGCTATGTTAAATAACCAGATGGTACCTACTTAACCATCAAAAATGGTGCCCCAGTATCCCCAGTTCGGCTTCGCAAAGTTGCTGCGACTTGTTTGAAAAGGAGTGATGGCTGGTGGATATGTGTTGTCCTCAGCGGATAGAATGCGAACGATTCCGGTATCATTGTGACTAGTGAGACTGTGCGAAAAATGCTGGAGATGTACGCTTTTGGGTCTTAGCAAATTGACATTGCGCCCAAGGTGGCTACCATTAAGGGAGAGATCTATGCTGCAGCCATTCGCCAGAAACACGTGTGTCGCAACTGCCCATAACGTGGTCCAGCCGTTACAGCGTGCGTGTTGGAAGACTTGGGCAGGACGTGATCATGGAGGTTTGGATGTGTAGGACACATGCCATGATGATCTTACCTTGATGGGTTTATATGGTAAATCCATCTAACACACCAAAACTATCAGTGTTTGGCTATAACCAATTCCGTTGCACTCACAGAATGTCCTTTCTTTGTTTGCGGTAATTGACTTGCAAGCCCATTGGTTGAATTTGACCATCGTCGCACTTATCAAGCATCACCAAGCCCTCCTGAAAGCACCTAAAGCTTAACTCTTTCAGGTTTTGGATGGCTTTAATCGGTCTTGGGAGTGCAAACCCTTTCATTTAGCCAACAACGTTGCGGGCACAAAACTTCTGATGGATCAAAAAGTATTTTGCTATGAGCTGGATGAACATCCATCTATACAGTACCAGCCATTATGGGGATAGCTACCAGGGGTTTGACACATTGAGGATAGTTACAAGCCATTTATTTATACTGGTTGGTGGTTTCAACTCCTCTGAAACATATTAGTCAGTTGGGATGATTATTCCCAATAGATGGAACAATAAAAATCATGTTCCAAACCACCAACCAGTATAGATCTGGGATAAAAACATTACAAGGTGGTGCCCCAGTACCAAGTTGCTGAAATTCCAGGTCTTTCACTGGGTCCAGTCAATTAGCCAGCGATTTCCTCCAGTTACTAACCACTTAACTAATCCGAAGGCCCATATAAGTAGGGGTTAGAGGGGATAATCCCCAGTGATATGGGTTGTAGCTGTTGTTGTTGTTGTTGCTGTTGTTGTTGTTGTTGTTGTTTTTTTTCAAATTTCATAAACCTACTTACAGTTAGACTAAGGCAATCCCGTCTTTCTCATCTAACCGTCCACATTATTATACAAGCAAATTCTATGGGGTTAATACCAAAGACAGGGGAGCAACACCTTATAGACAACAATAACATAAATCATAACAACAAAACAACAAAACAAAAAAAACTCAAACAACCTAAACAATACAATAGATTATAAAAAAGACTATACCATAAATCATAACCAAAAAAATAGCTTACTGTATATAATTTTGAACTTAAAAAAATATGTTTGTTGTTTCTTCAAGTTCTCCAGATGCTTTGTTGTTTGTGTGTGTGTCTCTTGTAATTCTTACATTGAATTTCATAATCATCACATACATGGCCATTTTATTTTAGCATTCACTTGTTCAATGTTTTCTGCTCTATGAATTCTTCTTCGTTCATTTATTTCTTCCCTGTGTGTCCTACCATAATTTCTAGCATATTCGTTTGCCTCCACTATATGATTGTAATAATAGTCTCTCCTCCTTTCATTATATTTTTCTTTGTTCTTTTGATGATTAGCCCTCATATATTCCCTACATTTAGCACAAGTTTTGTATTTACCCTCTTCCATTTCCTTACAACATTTAGAAAACTTGACTTTAGTATCCTCCATTACCTACTATAGATAGGTAATAACTCGCTAAGTGTCTTTCCTATCCCTTTCCCCTAGATTATAACATAATCAACAACAAAATCATAACAACAAACAACAAAAGAAAAAAACAAAACAACATAGACAATACAATAGATTATAAAATAGTCTATACCATAAATCATAACAACAATAACAAAATCAAAACAACATACTACAAACAAAATTCAAACAAAAACAAAGCAACAAAACAACAATAACAAAATCCTAACAACCTACTATCAATAAAACCTATGACATAAACCACAACAACCTCATCATATCAACCCATCTCATCCATCTCATCCGTAATATATATATA
>Ga0126342_10020058_pt1 | contig 11279 bp, 20 predicted proteins | sample Cyp1metagenome_FD_92528 | JGI IMG/M metagenome (GOLD analysis project Ga0126342, IMG submission 92528) | Coral microbial communities from Lord Howe Island, Old Settlement Bay, Australia - Cyphastrea 1 metagenome | ecosystem: Host-associated > Invertebrates > Cnidaria > Coral ...
GAAATTGTCAGAAAATATGTCAGAAGAAATCGCGACAAGATATGCCACAGAAATTGTCAGAATAGAGGTCGAAGAAATCGTGACAAGATATGCCAGAAATTGTCGGAAAATATGTCAGAAGAATTCGTGACAAGATATGCCAGAGAAATTGTCAGAATAGAGGTTGAAAGAAACCGTGACAAGATATGCCACAGAAATTGTCAGAATACAGGTCGAAGAAATCGTGACAAGATATGCCAGAGAAATTGTCAGAAAATATGTCAGAAGAAATCGTGACAAGATATGCCAGAGAAATTGTCAGAAAATATGTCCGAAGAAATCGTGACAAGATATGCCACAGAAATTGTCAGAAAATATGTCAGAAGAAATGTCGGGAAAAAAGGTTTGAAAGATGGTGGGACAATATGTCCAGGGAGATGTCATGATATATATATATATATATTCACGATATGTCACGATATGTCGCGATAAGTATCATAGAATTTACGAAATATGTGTCAGAGAGCTTGTCAGAATATATGCAAGCAAGTATGTATATCATATCTAGATACAAGAGTCATGTCAGAACTTGTCAAAAGATATGTCCAAATAGCGGAAAATCTGTCATGTTACATGGTGCAAAAAAGTATGGCGGCTGTTCTATCTACATGTTCTTGTCGGGGCAGGGTCCCTCAATTTTCCTTGAGGAGGCGCTTGCTCGCCCAACTGGACAAACAACTGGTCAAGTTCAAACCCATGCCTTCGGCACGCAATCTTGAACCATCTCTTGGACCACGAACCTTTTTTGAACCATCAAGCATCTTCCAGGCTTCCACACCCGCTCTCTCCCTGCACTTCTGCAGCACCATCTTCACTCACAGGTGCCGCATCGTGCACAGGTGACACTTCTCTCCTCTGCAAAGTCAACAGAACAATGAACTGGTTTGCCGCTCTGCGTTTCTGTAGCTCTGCAAAAACAGTGAGCAAGCCAGCTTACTAAGCCTGAAGGATTTGGAATCTTAGCAACTATATGGATTTCATTACTGAAGAGGAAGAAGGGGAATAGCTCCTGTCTGCAAAATCCTCAGCATTCATTGACCTCAGCGTGGCGAACTCGCGATCTCCGTGATCCAGACTTACGTTTGCAACCGCTAAGCAGATCTTCTCACCACGTCCAACCTGCGGCGCTACCTGGGCCCAGCACTGCACTTCAATCTCGGCTGCCAATGTCTGCCTCCTGCGCCGGGATTCCGCTCAAGTGACAGCAGGTCACAGTTGGTCTTAGCATCTAGGTGATGGCAGTCCAGCAGTCCCTGTCCCTTCTGACTTGTCAACCCTGTCCTCCTTCCGAAATCTTCATCAGCTTCAGGCACCGACTCCTCTCCTTCCAAAGGCCTAAGACAAAGGTTCCTTCATCTTGAAAAAAAACTATCATGCACGCTTGGAACTTTTTGAGATAAAACGAGTTCATGTTTCTCCAACCCTCTGGACCTGAGCAATGCACAAGTCTTCCGCGCTGCCTTCTATGCACACTGATGTCTCATCTCTCCTGTGCGCAGAGGCACAAGGGACTTTGCACGGCACCAGCACTGCACCGCTCCTCACATCTTTTTCATCTTTTCGTGCTCTCTGTATCAACTTCGAAAAATCCACTATAAACTGAAAACGGATCAAATCGAGGTCCTTCTCTCGCCTTCTGCATCGGCATCCAACCTAAGCCAGGGAACGAGGTCGGGTCATCTGGGGCTGTGCCAGGGATACTCAGACCTGAGCCAATAAGAAGTTAAGGAGACCATGGGAATCAATGGAAATTTCCCATCGCCAGGTTAGATCACCAGAAGACGATTGAATGGCCCATTACATGACTAGGTACTGCAGTTTTTGCGGTAGTTTTTCGGCATGTAAAGAACGAAAGCAAGTTGCCTCATAATCGGACAACCCCCCTTCCATCCTATAGTTAACCAATTGGGTCTCACCCCTCATGAACTGAGACGACGCCATAGATGGAAGCAACACAAGGGCCATTGAGCTGAGATCGTGACGCTTCCTCATTCGCCTGGGTCACCATGACACTGAATCAGCTGAAACCAACCTAGAGTGGAGCAGTCTCAACTTTTGGAAACCCAAATCCTGATTTATCATGATTTATCTATGTCTCGGCATTTTACCATTTTGGAGTAGGGATCAAGGAGATGCATAAGGCCTTCAGCCGTGGCACATAAGTTGCTCATGTACCCACAGTCACCAGCGGTCAGGCGGCAGTATTGCGGCAGTAATAGCATTTGCTGAGGAAGACATCGAAAAAGTGTCACTAGGAAAACGTGCTTCAGAAGAATTCAAATGAGAAATCAACGGCGAACCTTTCAAGATCACCACCTAGTTTGAAACATTTTCCTTAAACCCGTCTTGGGCGCAACCAACTGACACCAACTGATCAACTGCGGAAGGGAGACCCACAATGTGTGTGTGTCACCACGTTGGAGAGCACGAACCGTGGCTTGATCGGCTCCACTCCTCGTAAGACATGTCATGCCGGCCGCAGCAACCCTGATCCTCCCCAATGAACTAACAGTATCATGTTGGATCAACTCTGTGGAACCAATGCTACCGATGCCATGGGGCTCCCATAAGGCTCCTGTGCGATTGGAGCGATGCAATGGCACGATGAATCGTGCCGCTTTCTGCGTTGCTGATGACTTCTTTGGTACTGTCGAGAACATTCTCGCCGCCAAGGGCTTGGCTTATGGTGTCCAAGAGCCCTTCGACAATGCCTCAGAACAAAAAAAATACACGGGTCGTCTTTAACCCTCAACTCTCGCAGCAAGCCCTTCATGGGGCCCCTTCAGCTAATGTCCAGGCAATTTCATCACAGTTGAGATCACCAGAACGAGAAACATGCGGAGCTTTAAAAAACCCGATGCCTGAGATTGCCCGATCTTTAAAGGATATTTTTTTTGCAATTCCCCGGTGGCTCGAGGAGTTTAGTTGAAACACATAGACCGACTGGCCTCGTACAGTGCGAAAAATGGATGGCAATTCTTCCAGACCACCTGCAAAATGCGCCAAAACAGATCGACAGGTCGCAAGTAATGTCGCATGTTTTTTAATGTCACATGATCTCTATATATTCATATAAGTATATATATATATACGTACTGTATATATATATACACGTACTTATGCAATGCAGCACATATTATTTTATATTTATATATATAACATATATATATATACATATATTTACATACATACATATATATATATACATATATATACATATATATATATATATTTACATATATACATATATATATATATACATACATATATATATACACACATACATATATATATATACATACATATATATACATATACATAAGTATACATATATATATATTTATTTATTTATTTATACACAAAAAGGCGCGCTGACAGGACCCCATTTTCCCACTTTTTTAGGGTTACACTCTTTATATATTTATACATTTACATATATATATGTATACACTGGTACATATTTATATATATATGACTCCAGTCCGATCCAGCGCACTTGTTTCTTTTTCTGGCTGTCAGCACAAACTGTTTGCAAAACGTTTAGTTTAAGTCTAAGTGGATCTGTGATTCTTCTTCGCATCACTTAGGGCCACAGCAAGATAAGCCACGAACCTTCAAGTCTCACGTGTGATATCATCCGCCGGTTCACTCATGAACCTTCAAATCTCAACGTCTGATATCATCAGTCATGAACCTTCAAATTTCAACGTCAAATATCATCCAGTCATGAACCTTCAATCTCAACGTCTGATATCATCCCAAATCCCTGCATGTCACGCTTGCAAGGCAATGGCCGCATTAGTCGCCACCACCTCAGCAAAAGGCCAAGGATAGGGCTGAGCTCGAAGTGTCCAAAAACATCCGGAGCTGTCACATCCTGCCAGGGCGGTGTGCGGCCGTTGGGTGCGACTGCGCTTGTTTTTAATAGTGCCGCATTTGCGATGCAATGGAGAAAGGTCCCAAAAATTTCCAATAACAGCTGTAGGTTTCTTCCAAGGTTCACCATACTGACAAAAATCCAGAGTGACTGATTTCACGGTATACTTCTGAATGAATGCACGCAATGAAGGCATGTCTCATATGAAACTCGAAGCTGGATTTTCCAAGGCATACGGCACGCCCAGTTGTTCACATGCACTCAACAGCCGAAGTGATACCTGCAACAGGGCATTGCCCCCGCGGACTTTCTTCTTATCAGCACAGTTTAATATAGGCAAGCCACAAACATGGTGTTCACTACGGATAGCACCCGGACCCACACCATCATATTTACGTGCACGAGTAAACGAAGTGCAAGGAATACCAACCCACAAAAATCTAATATGACCTCCTTGAATCCAATGAAGAAGTATGTGCTCGACATGAACATCCAAAACATTCTGCCAGGGGTCAATGCAAATACCGATTGGAAACGTCAACAGGCCTTTCTTGAGAAGGCATTTGGCGACACGTGCTGTACCTGCAAGCAACTGAAAGCAAAACTTTGGAGGCATCGACCTCATCGAAAAAACTTCAGGCCATCCTAAGCTGGTCACGGCATCTTTGGGGAAGTCAAGCCTTTCATAACAAGCTCCATGTTGAGAAGAGACCAACGACAAAATTCCAGATGTCCGGCTGACAACTTGCTGATCACCTGTTGGCTCTTTCTAGTTTTTGTGTACCGTCGTACACTTTGATCTGTCATCCAGCGGCCACGCTGTTTGACATTGGCGTGGTCGCGCCCTTTGCCGTTGAGGTCTTCTGCTGCTCCCCCATGCCGTGTCTGGTAGGGGTGAAGAGCATCCAGGTTCAACATCTTCCCTGCCTCCACAAAAACTTTCTTGTACTGCGCTGCATCGAAGGGAAAGAGCTTGTGCCCGAGGGACTTCAACTCCTTGACCCGGTGGTGAATCAGGGGGCCCCAAAAAATTCTCTGCCCTTGCTGTTCAGAATCACAGTGTTGTCGAACACTCCGACCTTGTCGGGCTTTGCATCCAAGGAATTTCGGACGATGACCGCATACCATTGGTACTGTCTTCCTGCCCCCTTCACTGGCAACACGATGTCCCTGCCTTTGAGATCTATAGACTCGCCAGGTCTGAGGTACGTGTCGTGGTCAAGGAGCAACTTCAGGGCGTACAACCTTTTGCCCTGGGACTGTGAACCAACTTCCCACGCAGGCTGGCGAACTTGTACTCTACTGCTGCCACTAGCTTCTCTCCTTCGCATGATGCCTTTCCTTGAATGAACTCCAGATCCAAGAAATCTGCCAGAAACTCGTCGCACCTTTTGGAAAGCCAACTGGTGCCTTCCTCCCGGCAGAAATTCTCGAACCACTCCAAATGTTGACCATATTGGTGCCGCACTTCGCTGGAAACACTCCTCTCTTCCAGGAGAGTCAGCTTGTTGTTCCTCGCTCTTGATCCAGCATTGACCTCCTCCTTCAACGGCAATCGCTGGATAGAGCGCCTCTTCTTGGGAATCTCCACCTTGTCCTCTTGCACCAACACTCGCTTCGCTTGTTTCTGAACTGTCTTCTCCAGCTTGGCCACTTTCAACGACTTGCTGCTCAAAGCCCGAGTCGCTCCAACGCCATGAGCTGGGGCTGGTTTCTTTTTGGGTAGGACACGAGTTGAGGGAGTTGCTTTGGGGCCCTGCGCTTGTTTTCTGACAAGGACCCGGGAGGAGCTGCCCTCTAGATGGGCCATCTGCCACATTCAACTCACTAGGTATCCATCTCAAACGGACATTAAAACCACCCGCTCAGGCCAGAGCCGCAATCTGCTGCGTGATTCGCAACATGGCCACATTGTGACAATGGCCCTTGTTCACTGCCAATGCCAATGCCAGATTGTCTGCCAGAAACAAATGCTTTTTGGCCCTGTTCTTGGATGCCCTTGTCAATCGCCGAACCGCCAAAACTAAAGCCATGCCCTCCTTGATGGTAATATGCTCATCAACTTTTCCCCATTTTCCTATTTTCTTGGTCTTCCATTTTCGATGAGGCACCTCCGGAAAATTCTCGTTGTCGGCCAAACGCTCATCCCCAAACTCATCAATACTTGTACCAATGACAGTAAGACCTGAACCAAAGACATCGGCCCCCTATGAGTGTCTCCTTGGCCCCCATTCTGCAGGTGGCAGCCTCTTGTATCGCCAGCGCTCCTGCCAACGACCAACTTCAGCTACGACATGAATAGGCACATCGCAGTGGCAAATGCCAAACCCGTCAAGGAGGCATCAGTACAGTTAACAGTAGAGGACCACTGCCTCATGGAACTGAATAACATAGGGATTAAGCCTACAAAGTTTAACCATTCACTTTTCGCTTGGAGGTTGAGGAAACGCGCGCCTCCGCCAAGCTGCACAAAGTCATACAATGTCGAAAAATACACATGCCATATCTATTCATGGTGCAAACCACCATAGCATGACCCAACAACCTCTGAACAACATCAGGGTGCACCTTGTGGTAGGCCATGTGCTCAAATGCGAGAATCAACGCCCACAGCCGCTTCACTGTGGTACGCACCTCGCCGCAGTCACCATCGACTACTCCACCAAGGGTCTTGAAGTGAGTGTTTGCAGACTCTTCTTCATGAACTGTAAAACCTAGTTGCCTGAGATCCTGCTTAGCATTCTCACATGTGTTGTTACAGATCTGCTCATCAAACGACAGGACATGTGAATTGTCGCAATATGGCATAACAACACAACCCCCTTCTTCCAAGACAGGTGCAGGAAAACCATCCAAGATCAGTTGCTGCTGCGGTATGCCAAGCGCCCGACAAACAGATGACTCATGGATACACTGCACCAAATAGAAAGACCAACTGAACCCCATGGGTAGCACGCTGGTCGCTGGAGAATAAAACCGCTTTGATACTGGGCCCCAAATTCACCATCAGTGGCCAAATAAACTTCATGCCCGGTGATGATCACTCAGTGCCTCTTCCACTCGGACTGCATAGAAGCAGTCGTTGATGTCAGCACCTGAGATGAAAAGCTTCTGACCATCAGGAATAAACATCTCGCTGAGGGCCGTCAAAGACCCCAGGTTGGTGTGTGGGGACGGTCTGAAAAGACCATTGACCATGCGACAATCCAGAACCAGCCTCTGACGGGGAACTAAATTACCATCAACCACTTTAGGTTTTTTTGAAACAGCAAAAGCCTCAACACGGCCACAGCATTTCTGAGAGAACCTAAGAACACCCCTCTTGTACAACTCTGCGATGAAGTCGAGGTACACACTGCGATCTTTGAGACAGGGATCATCATAGGGCCGCAGCGACTCCAGGTCACTCGACAGACTTGTCCAAACATCGGCGTCCTGCAGCATATGATCCTCAAAGTTCAAAACCAGGACCACCTCTTGCAAAGGCCCAGAAAGCGCACCGACGAGATCTACCCCAGCCACCCGTTCTTCAGGAAGAGACAGCTGAGCCAAATCCATCGGCACTTTGTCACCCACGTCAGCCTCAAAGTTGCCATAAGTAGAGCTGGCCGCTCGAAGCGCCTGAAGGGCTTCAGAGCCATGAACATGCAAAGGAGGATGGCCCAACTTCTTAACACAACATAGAATATCGGAGATTGCCAACCTTTGGTTCAACGGCAGCTCATCCAAACGTCGCACTGATGCCTCAGCAATGACCAAAGTAGTTCTTTTGGCTATCTCAGCTCTCAAATGAATTCTTCTGGCGACAGCGCTGCGCACCTTCCTATTTTCCAACTCCTCCGCAAAGGCAGAGGAACCGCTGGTCTGGAAAAGGAACATGAAAAACACGGCTGCTCCAACGGCTCTTGCCTTTTTGCATGCTGCAGTGGTACACGTCTCACAGCAGTCAGCCACTGCCCTGACAGCTGCGGGGCCAATCTACATCGGAGAGCCGCCCCTGGGCTTGGGGGCGGCCTTGGGGTTGTTCTTTGCCTTGCCTTTCCCATTGCTTTTTGCTTCCTCCATTTCTCGCTTTTCTTTCATGATTGCATTCTGGGCAGCCATCTGCTTCGAAACATGTGGTCTGTCAAAGAAGCAGTAACAATACCACCTCCTGCTCTATACGACTGCCCCATGTAATGGTCGGCGGCAAGGTATGAAGGCATTCCCGGACTCTGGGAGTGAGCGTCTGCTATCAACTGGCGACGCCGAGCCACAAGTTCCATACAGCAGAGATTTGTGATGTCCAGGCAATCGTATGTCACTGCTGTATACTCGGGCCAGGCATCCATCTTCAAAGATGCTCCGGTCCCCCTCGGGGATACGGGAAGCCCCTACTCACATATGATGCTGCGCCACTGCGCTCTCACTCACCGCCGCGATGGCCTTTGCATAGTCGAGCGTAGTGCGAGGCATCACAATGGGAAATCAGCGAACTCAACTTGTTAGAACTCCTTGGCGAACTCCCTGAAAGTCCTCAATCTCTCACCATTGGCACCATATCGGACTTCCAGCGTCCGCACGTCATCCGCCACGAATCTATCTTCACCAGCAGAAGCCTCTGAGGTTCGCATCGCCTGTACTCGTTCTTCGCAGTATCCAGGAATGTCATCCTCTCTCACCCGCCTGATGGTCACTGTTTTCGCATGCGCCCCTCAAGCGCCCATTGTCATGAGACCGAAATCACCTAGTTGAGAGTGGCCTATACTAGAAAATCAACCCTATCACCAATCTTCATCCCATTCCAACACTCAGCCAAAACCCAAACTTCATCGCCTGCCGCCTGCGGAGGGGCTGCCGGCTGCCGCTGGCACAGCTCCAGCAGCTCCTCCCACAAGCCCACGGCGAGCACGTTCGAGTCCCGCTTCAAAACGACCTGCAGCAATCAGAGCTGACAATTCAGCCGCTGTCATGGGAGCAAAGGCGCAGACAGAAGCAGGGTTGATGGAGGGTGGAACCCCCTCCAGGCAATGCAGGGGTGCAGATCACTGTTGGACAAATCCAAAGTCTCACAAAACAGATCTAGGTCTGGTGTGGCCACCACGTAGTCCATCCGCTCAATGTGCTCTACGATCAGGCGGGTGTGAAAAACCTCTGGGATCTCCCCGTAGTTCAAAAACATCCGTGAACCAGTGTTTAGAACAGCCATGTCTAATTGCTGATAGACAAGCCTTTGGCGCTTCCGTAAATGCCTGTAGCTTTGCCTTTCACTGCCACAGACACAGTCTTGTCCAGTCCCCTACTAGTGGCCTGATATGAGAATCGAAGAGCTAGCGCTGTGTTACCAAAAGCCACCAACAAGATGAGACCGACAAAGATCACCACCCAAAGCAGCGGAGATGAACAGTTGGACTCCAAATTGGTGGGGGCAGCAACAGTGCACTGACACTTGCAAACTTGTTGAGGGTTTTTTCGAGGGAGAGTCCACTCACGCAGCAACCAACCAATCGAGAAAGCTACAGCCCCCAACCACGGGGTGTCCTCCATTGCACCGATTCCCCGATGCGCCTTGAAGTCTTTGAAGACAAAAACAGCATCCAAACATCAAATGCTGAGGCCTTTCGTCAAAAACCTGTAAACAGGGAAAATACATATCTATCTATCTATCTATCTACCTATCTATCTATCTATCTATCTATCTATCTCTCTCTCTCTGCCTGTCTATCTATCCATCTATCTATCTATCTATCTATCGATCTATCTACCGATCTATCTATCGATCTATCGATCTATCGATCTATCTATCTATCTATCGGTCTATCGATCTATCGATCTATCGATCTACCGATCTATCGATCTATCCATCTATCTATCTATCTATCTATCTATCTATATTTATGGATATATATAATATATAGTTATAAATATATATATATACATGTGTGAATACATTCTGTGTGTATACGTACATCAGAACATCCTAGCGCCATTGCTAACATGATCAACAAATTCCCGGCCGTTCTTTTTTCATCCCCCAGGAAAATGTAGGTTTCATCGACGGCGTTCGCGAGTTACTATTCGAATGTGGTTTTTGTATGGTTTGTGTTTCTACACTTCGCGCTGGAAACTTTCACTCTGTTCCTTTCGGGTCTGGAAAGGTGTCTGTTTGAATGTGATTCTTGATGTCGATGCTCCCTGGGTCCCAAAATTCCTCAAACTGTTCCAAGAGAACCGCCGACTCCAGCCTGATACAGGGGGAGCGCGTCAGAGAAGAGGTTTCAACCAGAAAGTGGCAACAGACAGCGCCGAAGAACAAGAGAAAGGGAAAGAGAAGGGAAAGAAGAGAAGAAGATGAAGAACATGAAGAAGATGAAGAAGAAGTAGAAGAAGGAGACGAAGAGGAAGAGGAAGAAGATGAAGAAGAAGAAGAGGAAGAGGAAAAAAGAAGAAGAAGAAGAAGGAAAACAACAAGAGAAAGAGAAGGAGGAAGAAGAAGAAGAAGAGAAAGATCAAGAACAAGAAGAAGAAGAGGAGGAAGAAGAAGAAGAACGCGACGAAGAACGCAAAAAAAAACAAAAAGAAGAAGAAGAAGAAGAAAAAGAAGAAGAAGAAGAGGAAGACCAAGAAAGAGAAGAGGAAGAAGAGGAAGAAGAAGAAGAAAAAGAAGAAGGGTAAGAAGAAGAAGAAGAAGAATAGAAAGACCAAGAAGAAACAGAAAAAGAAGAAGAAGAAGAAGAGGAAGAGGAAGACCAAGAAGAAGAATAACAAGAAGAAGACGAAGAAGAGGAAGAAGAAGAAGAAGAAGAAGAGAAAGAGCAAGAAGAAGAAAAAGAAGAAGAAGAAGAAGAGGAAGAGGAAGCCCAAGAAGAAGAAGAACAAGAAGAAGACAAAGAAGAGGAAGAAGAAGAAGAGGAAGACCAAGAAGAAGAAGAGGAAAAAGAAGAAGAAGAAAACGAAGAAGAGGAAGAAGAAGAAGAAGAGGAAGAGGAAGAAGAAGAAGAAAACGAAGAAGAAAAAGAAGAAGAAGAAAACAAAGAAGAAATAAAAGAAGAAATAAAAGAAGAAAAAGACATAGAAGAAGAAAACGAAGAACAAGAAGAAGAAAACGAAGAACAAGAAGAAGAAGAAGAAGAAAAAAAAAAACTAAGAAGAAAAAGAAGAAAAATAAAACGAAGAAGAAGAAGAAGAAGAGGAAGAAGAAGAATAAGACCGTGGAGAAGAAGAAGAACAAGAAGAAGAAAACGAAGAAGAAAAAGAAGAAGAAGACGAAGAAGAAGAAGAAAACAAAGAAGAAAAAGAAGAAAAAGAGAACGAAGAAGAAGAAGAGGAAGAGGAAAACGAAGAAGAAAAAGAAGAATAAGAGAACGAAGAAGAAGAAGAAGAA